>Ga0310697_10002921_pt1 | contig 17611 bp, 11 predicted proteins | sample 172DNAGHGlowgp2_FD_203883 | JGI IMG/M metagenome (GOLD analysis project Ga0310697, IMG submission 203883) | Sheep rumen microbial communities from Palmerston North, Manawatu-Wanganui, New Zealand - 1728 DNA GHGlow gp2 (v2) (version 2) | ecosystem: Host-associated > Mammals > Digestive system >... | reverse complement strand
AAAACATATTTCAGATTATCTCTCAGATAACGGATAAATTGCTCTTCTATTTGCTTTTCCAATGCCATAATTCAATTTATAAGAGTTTAATGTTTTTTTTCTTTTTTTAAAGCTCGGAATAGTCAATAATACTTGTTTTTGACATAAATTATATTGTGTTTTGCTGCAAAATAAATCATTTTAACCCAGAATCTTCATGGAAGTTTGGTGTTTTGTGGCAGTGGCATATTTGTATTGTTTTCGGTCAAATACTGTGAATAATTTGCACTGCAAAAATACACTTTTTTACCGAGAAAAACAAATAAATTTAGGTGAAGGCGATAAGATGTGAAGATGATAAGATGTGAAGGGGTGATTAGCGTTCTTCTCTATCGAAACAATCACTGTTGCGGAATCACTTCCCAGTGGCCGTTTTTGTTTGCTCCTATACGTACAATCTTCCCCTCTTTACGCAATTGTCCAAGTCGACGTTTAATAGTGGCTTCCGATACCCCTATTTCGTCCGCAAATTCGTTATAATTATATTCCGGGTGCAATTTTATCAGGTCAAGGAGGCTTGGTTTGGCATTTATCGGGTCATTTATCGGGTCATCTTTCTCGATGCTTCTTCTGTATTCCGATATCTGCTTGGTCAGGTTCTTGCAGTGGTGGTCGAGCATAAAGGCTTTGAATTTGTCCGAAAGATTTTCTTCTTCACTCCGCTCCAACGAGGTGATGTATTGCTTGCGGCTCTCTTTCTTTACTATCGACGGTACCGCGCCGAACTCGTACTGAATCATGTTCATTACCAGTCGGCTCATGCGTCCGTTGCCGTCGGCCCACGGGTGAATTTCCACCAAGCGGTAGTGCGCTTCGAAACTCAAGTCGTACACCTTTTCAATATCTTTCGGGTCTGTATGTTTGCGTTCTTCGTTGAGCCACAGGCAGAAAGCCTCGGTCCTCGACGGCACTTTCTGATAGGAGAGGTACGACCGTCCTCCCACACCGGCACTCACATTCAAAAGTCGCAACTCGCCTTTTGCCGCGGAGAAATTGCCGGCCATGGCACTATATTCCGACCCGGTGTTTTTCATCACCAATGCCGAAAGGCCGCACAACATTTCTACGCTGTAGTCGGTGTGCTGTCGTGCGTAAATCAGTCCCTGCTCGTAGGCCGCCTTGAGGTCAAGGTTCATCAATTGTTCTACAAGCGGTTTCTGCGCCCCAATTCCTTCATCGAACAGAAGGCGGTTCTCCACCTCGCTCACCGTCGAGCCCTCTATTGCGGTGGAGTGCGTGATGATAGAATAAAGGTAGAACTTGGCATAGTCAAGCTGCTGGTCTATGCCGAGTCTGCGGTATTCGTCAATTATATCGACAATATTTTTACTCATGATAACACGCACCTTTTGTTCAAAATGATTTTGCAAAAATACACTTTTTCACCGAGAAAAACAAATTTGTTTCAAGTTGTTCGGATTATCCGATTTTCGGATTGATAGGGGAAGATGATATGGGTTTCGGATTATCCGATTGTCGGTTTTTGGGGCGGATCCCCCAATGGCAGAAACCATGTTGGCAATAGGCCCTACCGGCGTTTCATCTCTTCCTCGAGCTGTTTTCTCTTTTTGGTGCTGAACCACAGGCCGTACACTTCGCTTACATTGTTGGCGGTGGTGAAAGCGCTTATCTGCTCCTGTTTCAGCCACGCCAGCAGCTGGCTGAACTCGTCCTTGCCGAGCAGCACCTCGAGCTCGATGCTTTTTTCGCCGCTGTAGCCGCCCACCACCTCGTAAAGGGTGCAGCCGCGGTGCAGGTTGTCGACAATGTACTTGCGTATGCGCTCGTGCTCTTTCGACACAATGCACACGCGCTTGCGGTTGCCCAGCGCCGCCGTGAAATAATCCACCACAAGGCCGTTTATCCAAGTGCCTATAAGTCCGATGATAACCATGCGGAAGGGGTTGATGAAAAAGGCCGTGCAGCATATCATGGCGCCGGCTATGCTTACCGAGGTGCCTATGTCGAAATGCAGGTATTTGTTCACAATTTTGGCAAGTATGTCGAGTCCGCCTGTGGAGGCGTTGATGCTGAACATAAGTGCCTGCGCCGCCGACAGCAGCAGCACAAAACAGCAAAGGTCGAACCACGGGTCGCCCATCACCGACGGAGTGCCGGTTACGGGATTGGCGTTGGCCACGTTCTGCCACGGGAAAACCCAGTCCCAGAAATTGGTGAGCGGACCCAATATAAGGGCGGTGTAAACGGTTTTAGCCCCGAACTCGTTGCCTATCAGCAGAAAAGCCAAAATAAGCAGCAGTATGTTGATGCCCATAATCCAAGTGCCGAGGTTGCCGCCGAAAATATTGCTCAGCACAATGCTCAAACCCGATATAGTGCCGATGATAAGCTTGCTCGGCACCAGAAAATAATATACGGCGGCGGCTGTTACGGCCATGCCTAAGGTCATTATTACCAGCTCTTTCCAAAATTTGAATGTACCCATATAGTGAACAAAATCCACAAGGGTTGTCTTGATGTCTTTTACCATGTTTGTCGTTTTTTTATTTGTCAATTACTATTTATAACGGCTTTGTTTCTGTTTATTGTGGGAAACGCGAAAATTTAGGTTATTTTCAGATTTTCTAATCGATTTTAATAATCCGCAGGATGTACTTTCCGATGCTTGACGGCAGGCCGCGGTTAAAGTTTGTGGGACATTTCTGTACAATATCACACAAAAATTGTATATTTGCATCACAGAAGGAAGTGTGGCTTCCGCTGAATAGTGTTGTAAAACAGACATTTGGCCTATTTTAATGTCGAACCATATAATCGGACACAGAATGAAAAGAATAGTTGTTTTTCTTATAATCAGCATGTTAGGCGCACCGCTTTTTGCCGATGTTCTGGGCGAATACCATTTCGAAGGCACTTTGGGCACCAACATACCTATAGAGCTCACCCTGACGGTGAACGGCGACTACATCGTTGTTGGCGAAATTGTTTACACCAAAAACAAAAAACCTCGCCCCATACTTGTTGTTGGCACTGTTGACGACTACGACCGCTACAGCGTTTCGGAATACCAGCCCGACGGAAAGGTTACCGGACTGCTGTCGTTCAAAATCGACGAATCCCCCGCCGACGGCCCGATTCTTGTCGAAGGGAAATGGACAAACCCCAAAACCAAGAAATCTTTCGACATAAATGTGAAATCGGCCGAATACGACGGCCACTACTCCCAGTTCTACGACTACGCCTCCGCCGACGCTGTGGCGGGACAATACCAGTACAGCAGCTGGAACTCCACCGGCAGCGACGAATGCTACGGCGTGGCCAAATTCACCATGGCAGGAGAGCATAAGGTGCATTTCGACATATCGGTAACCAACCCCAACATGGCTGTCGGCGCCAGCACCCACGACCGTCCCGCCGTGCTGGGCGACTACACCTACAATTTCTTCTACTACGAAAACATCAACGACTGCGGCTATGGCTTTTCGGCCCATTTCTACAAACGTTTTGTGGTGATAACCACCACCTCGCCCCAGCCCGAAAGCCTGCGCTGTTTCGGAATGGGAACCACCTTGGAAGGCGTATATATCAAAATCAAATAATCAACAAGTTATGAAAAAAACTATCATCCTTACAATTGCCATGCTGACAGGCTTTGTGTCGGCGGCACAGAAAAACCTCACCATCGACCAAGTGTGCGACCGTTGGCAGAAAACCACCATGAAATGTTCCGACGGAACGATAATGGGTCTTGTAAAAGCCTTCAACAGCATGCTGCCAACCTACTCCGTTTCCGAGTTTCTGCGCGAGGCCGCCCTGCCGGAGAATAAACGCAATTTCATCGTAGATATTGACAACCACAACGGCTATGCCAGTTTTGCCGAAGGCAGCGACGACGCAAGCTCCGAGAGCATGACGGCCTGTGTGTGGCGGCGCAGCAACGGCCACCGGCTTTTTGCGATAGCTTTCGACCAGCCCTCGTCGAAACAGAAGGCGTTTGCGGCGTTCTTCGACTTCGACCCCAAGAAAAACACACTTACCCCCGAAAGGGACTATCTGGCGATGTTCAAAACCTCGTTCCACAACTCGAATTTCGGAATAATTCTGCCAAAAGAGGGCAAGGACGTAGTAATTACCGAGTACTTCATGAACTGGTGGATGGGACTCCGCCACATTTATAAATGGGACGGCAACGGCCTTTCGTGGTCCCAGACGGTGGTGGACAACAGCGACCAGATGGATCAGATGTATCGCGAAGGCTTCTACTCCGACGACAAGCACCCCTTCACCCAGTATGACCTAATCGACCTCGACGGCGACAAAGAGCCCGAGCTGTGGTTGAGCTCCGATAATCTCGAAAATCAGGCTGTCTTTTCCATTTCCGAAGGCAATATCAAGCTTGTGGGCGGCAGCGATTTCAAACGGCATCTGCTTTTCTACCGCAATGTGGTTGGCGACGCAGGTGGCTGTGGCACAGGATGTTTCTACATCCATTACAATGTTTTGGAAAAGAGCAAGGTGAAAAAGTCGCTGGCAAATATGCAGACTTACAACATGGAAACCGACAAGCTTGACGACGAGTACGAGCTCGACGGCAAACCCATCGCCAAAAAACAGGGCGACAGCATGGTGAAATCCTTTGGCAAAGCCATAGAGCACACCCCCGGCTGGCGTCCCCTCGTAATTGCAAAATAAAGTGTTTTTTCAACCGACAAAAAACTTAGCAAAACGCACTTCGAAAAATTATTTTACTGAAAAATTGGGATATACAAAAAAAATTATGTATATTTGCAGTCGCTTTATTGGAGCATTTTTGTTTCCGATAAGCGTTGCTGCTGATTTTTAAGTATTTATCAATCAAACAGTTATAATAAGATTTTGAAATATTGACAATATTAGAAAACGCGTTTTTAAACATTAAAAATATGAAAAGAACACTATTTGTGCTGGTAACAGTCGCCGCAATGGTACTTACAAGCTGTGGCGGATTGTCGAAAATGAAGAAAAACAGCAACACCATCCGCTATCAGGCCACACCCAATCCCATGGAGACGCAGGACGGCAAGGTGCAGGTGAAATTCTCTGGAGCTATACCGGCAAAATATTTCGATAAAAATGTGGCTGTGTTCATACAGCCCGTCCTCAACTGGGAAGGCGGCCGCATACCCCTCACTCCTATGCAGTTGAAAGGCGAGAACGTCGGCGGCGAGGGTACAACCATCAGCTACACCAACGGCGGACGTTTCACATACTACGACAACGTTACATGGCGCGACGGCATGGAGCTGGCCACGGTAACTCTTGTGCCGGTAGGCTACAACTGCAAAGTTACCGACGACGGTGTGCAGTTTGCCTCCGATGTGATAAACAAACTGAAAGGCGTGGAATTCGACTCGGTGGTGCTCTCCGACGGCATCTCCAACATATCGGGACTTATCTCGCTGCAAGGCAATATAGCCATAGCACCACAAAACTACGACAAACACCGCGGAACCACCGTCTCCGCCGACCTGTACTATCCTGTGGGACAGTCGAAACTCAACTGGAACTTCGCCACCAACCAGCGCTACAACGCCAAACATAACTTCGACAACCTCAAAGAAACTATGCTCCGCGACGGTCTGCCCAAGCACATCAACATCACCGGCTGGGCTTCCCCCGAAGGTGAGGAATCGGCCAACGTAGGCCTTTCCAAACATCGTGCCGAAGAAGGCATGGCCCTTGTGAACAATATGCTCGACGAGGTGATGCGCCAGATGGCCGAACGCGCCAACATAAAAGCCGAAGACTACGAATACTACAAATACAAAAACCTCAAAGAAGTGGTGATTACCTCCACCGCCGCCGGCGAGGACTGGACACACTTCGTAACCTTGGTTGAAAACTCGAACATCGAGGAGCGCAACGCCATCATCAACGTGGTGGAGACACAGCGCAACCTCATCAAGAGAGAGCAGATGATACGCAACATGTCGCTCGTTTACCGCGAACTGGACCGCGACATTTTCCCCGACCTGCGCCGCAGCCAGATAGCCCTGTTCTATCCCGAAGCACGCAAAACCGACCAGGAGCTGGCCAAGACAGCCACCCTCACCCCCAACAAACTCACTTTCGACGAACTGATGTACGCCGCTTATATCAACTACAGCTATCCCACCAAACTGAAATACTACAAATGGGCTACCGAAAACCACAGCGCCGAATGGGCAGCATGGAACAACGCCGGCGCCACATCGTACTACCTCGGCGACTACAGCGAGACCGAACGCTACCTCAACGTGGCCAAGGAGATGAACCCCAACAACCCCTGCGTGCTTAACAACCTCGGTCTGCTGATGGTTGCTCAAGGCGACTACAGCAACGCCAAATACTATTTCGACGAAGCCATACAGGAAGGCAGCAAGGAAGCCGAAGAAAACCTCATCCTCCTCAACCTCAAACGCGGCAACTACGAAGAGGCCCTCGAGATGATGCGCAAACAGACCTGCACTTACAACCTCGCCTACTGCCAGCTGATGACCGGCAACAACGGCAACGCCATCAAAACTCTCGACTGCTGCCTCGACCAAAACGCACAGGTTTACTACCTGCGCGCTATATGCTACGCCCGCCTCGACGACTTCACAGGTATTGTTGAAAACCTCAAACAGGCCTGCATACAAGACCCGTCGTACAAACTCAAAGCCAAAAAAGACGTAGAATTCAAAAAATACTGGGACACCGTGGAATTCCGCGACGCCCTCAAAGGTATCGAAGAATACTAATTTTTACGTATAAAACCCAAAAAGAATCTAAAACAGTGTATCTGCTTTAGGTTCTTTTTTTTACAAAAAAGATTTTACTTTATGATAAAAAAACTGATTCCCAACATTATAACCCTTTCCAACCTTGCGTGCGGAACGATAGCCATAATGAGTGCCGCCTTAGGCGACCTTATCACCGCCGCAGTGTTTGTTATTTTGGGAGCTATTTTCGACTTTTTCGACGGCATGACCGCCCGTCTGCTGCATGTGCAGTCGCCTATGGGCAAGGAGCTCGACTCGCTGTCCGACGTGGTTACTTTCGGCGTGGCGCCCGGGTTCATTGCCTTCCGCATCCTCGACGATGTTACAGGCGGCTTTTTCTGGTGGCTGCCGTGCATCGCCATACTTATACCCGTCTTTTCGTCGTACCGTCTGGCAAAATTCAACATCGACGAAAGGCAGACAAGTTCGTTCATTGGCCTGCCAACCCCCGCCAACGCACTTATATGGCTTTCGTTGGGCGCCATGCACCAGCTGAAAATGACTAGTTGGATGTGGTCGTTCTGCGGATGGAATGCCTACGACCTGATGAGCGTAGTCCTCGAAAGTCCGTGGTTCCTCACGCTCCTTCTGCTGCTGCTGTGTGTGGCCCTCGTTTCGGAACTGCCTCTGTTTTCGCTCAAATTCCACAACCTGAGCTGGGCCGACAACAAAGTGCGTTTCGTTTTCCTTATCTTCTCTTTTGTGATGATACTTATAACGGGCATTCTGGCAATACCTTTCGTAATGATTCTTTACATAGTACTGTCGATATTCTTCCCTCCCACAAAAAACATCTCCAATCATGATTGACAAAATAAAACAGCTTGCAAGCGATAATTTCGAGGACATAGTGGCCGTGCGCCGCCATCTGCACCAATACCCCGAACTTTCGCAGGAGGAGTTCAAAACCATGGAATTTGTTGCCGCAAGGCTTCGCGACTACGGCCTGAATCCCGTTACGGGGATAGCCAAGACCGGCGTTATGGCTATGATAGAGGGACGCAACCCCTCATCGTACTGCGTGGCCCTGCGCGCCGACTACGACGCCCTGCCCCTTGAGGAATGCACTGGCCTGCCATTTGCCTCCGAGAACAAAGGCGTTATGCACGCCTGCGGACACGATATGCACACTTCGTCGCTGCTTGGAGCCGCCAAAATACTGACGCAATTGAAAGACACTTTCGAAGGCTCGATAATGCTTATCTTTCAGCCTTCGGAGGAGAAATACCCCGGCGGCGCCTTTATGATGCTCGAGGACGGCGTTTTCGCCAAGACAACCCCCAACGAGATTTATTCCTTCCACTGTCTGCCCGAAATGGACTGCGGCAAGATAGGCATGCGCAAAGGCAAATATATGGCCTCCACCGACGAGCTGTACCTTACGGTGAAAGGCAAAGGCGGCCACGGCGGCACTCCTAACCTCGACATCGACCCCATTGTGATAGCTTCGCACATCATTGTGGCAATGCAGCAGATAGTGAGCCGCAACGCCAATCCCGTAATGCCTACCATTCTGTCGTTCGGCAAGATGATAGGCCTCGGCCGCACCAATATCATCCCCGACGAGGTGAAGATTGAAGGCACCATACGTACTTTCGACGAGGAGTGGCGTCTCGACGCGCACCGTCGCATAACCCGCATAGCACAAGGCATGGCCGAGAGTATGGGCGGCAGCTGCGATGTGTTCATCGATTTCGGCTACCCGTATGTGTTCAACGACGACGACTGCACCCAGCGCACCCACGACAACGGCGTGGAATATTTCGGCGCCGAAAACGTGGAATGGCTCGATATGCGCATGACCGCCGAGGATTTCGCTTTCTTCGCCCAGAAAGTGCCCGCCTGCTACTACCGCATCGGAGTGCATATCCCCGGCACACCTGTCACCAACCTGCACCGCCCCAACCTTATGATCGACGAAAAGTCGATAGAATACGCCATGGGATTTATAGCCTACAACGCACTCAAAGCATTGGAAACCAAAACAAAATTGCAAAAATAATGAAGAAAACATTTATCCTTACGATTTTTTGGGCTTTGGGCCAGATTGCCATTGCCCAGTCGAACCTCAATGTGCTGTTTATCGGCAACAGCTACACCGATGTAAACAATCTTCCGTCGCTGATACAGCAGATGGGCTACTCCACAGGCGACACGATAACCTACCAGTCAAACCTGCCTGGGGGAAGCACTTTCGGCCAGCACTGCAACAACAACTCGATGACTCTTATCCGTCAGGGCGGATGGGACGTGGTGGTGCTGCAGGAGCAGAGCCAAAATCCGTCGTTCCCCGACAGTCAAGTGCAGTCGGAGTGTCTGCCCTTTGCCAAACGTCTGGTGGATTCGGTGTACGCCAACAATCCCTGCGCAAATCCAGTGTTTTACATGACATGGGGACGCAAGAACGGTGATTCAGATAATGGGGCCATATTCCCGCCAATTGCCACATACAACGGCATGGACAGCCTGTTGGCTTTGCGTTATATGATAATGAAAGAGGACAACGACGCCAGCGTGTCGCCTGTGGGCAAAGTGTGGCACTACATCCGCGACAGTTTCCCCTCGATAGAGCTGTATCAGGCCGATGAGAGCCATCCCACAATGGCAGGCTCGTATGCCGCGGCATGCAGTTTCTACGCCGTACTTTTCGGCAAGGACCCGACAAACGTCACCTACACCTCCACCCTCGACGCCGCCACGGCTTCAACAATCAGACAGGTGGCCAAGATAGTGGTTTTCGACAGTCTTTCCAAATGGCTGAGACCTTTGCCGGATGCCGATTTCAGCTATTCGGACAACAATGGCGGCGTGGCTTTCACCAACAACTCACAGAAAGCCGACTCGTACCTTTGGGATTTCGCCGACGGCACCACCGACACAGCCGCCAACCCAACCCACGCCTTCCCCGCACAAGGTACTTACAACGTGAAACTTATAGCTTTCCGCCATTGCGTTCCCGACACTGTTGTGAAAGCCATTACCGTACATTCCGGTGTAGGCCTGAGCGAGACCGTCGGAAACAGCATTGAGTTGTTCCCCAATCCTACAGCTAACTATCTTAGAATAAGTGGTTTGGAAAATGTTGAGAGTGTTGAGATATATTCCGCCGACGGGAAGAAAGTGTTTGAAAAAACATCTCCTTCGGTTATAGAAGTAATTGATACCAAGAGCTTTGCAAGCGGAATATATGCTGTAGGCATAATAACGAACGATGGTTCGATATTGCGTAAAAAACTTATAAAGAAATAGTTATGACAAGAAAAAGGTTTCTGGCGTTTTTTCTGCTCTTGGCGCTATCGGCATCGGTTCTTTTTGCGCAAAGCCAGTACGACACCAACGATATCAAGCGACACCTGTATTATCTTGCCTCCGACGAGCTTGGCGGACGCTATCCCGAAACCGAAGGCAGCCTAAAGGCATCGGAATACCTTCGCGGCCAGTACGCCAAACTCGGACTGAAACTCCTTTGCGACAGCGGTTTCCAGCATTTTCAGTTTATCAACGGCTGGACTTCGGGCGACTCTAACGAAGCAGTGTTCAACGGACACAAGTTGCAGATAGAGAAGGACTATGTGCCTATGGACTATTTCCAGACACGTCTTGCCTCGCTCGATGCCGAGGTGGTTCTTTTCGAAGGCAATGCCAATCTGATTTCGGACACCGAGCCTGAATTCAAAGGTCGTTGGGTTATGATGAGCGGTTGTTGGTCTGATTCTCTCAGCCGTCAGCACCGTGTTGTAAAGCTGATGAGGTCGGGAGCCGCCGGCGTGCTGATTGTTACCGACAGTCTGCGTCCGGAGATAGACAATGTGTATAAAATTCCGGTGCACAAAACCACCAACATGGGTCCCGTGGTGTGCATCACCCCGGCCATCGCCGACTCGCTGCTGATAGGTATAGGGCAGAGCCTGGAGAAGAGATTTAAATACCATCTTTTGGCGGCCGCTCCCGCAGACCATAGAAAAATAATTTTGAATTTGCACAAATCCATCAGCGTCACCACCCATTTTCTGCCCACCTACACCAACGCCAAAAACGTGGTGGCATACCTCGAAGGCAGCGACCCTGTGCTGAAAAACGAGATTATCGTCGTGGGCGGACACTACGACCATCTGGGCACCAAAAATCGTATCAGCAAGAAAACAGGTCAGCCGGTAACCCTTATCTACAACGGCGCCGACGACAACGGCTCCGGCTCGGTGGGAGTGCTGGAGCTGGCACAGAAATACGCCCGCTCCGAAAACCGTCCCAAACGCTCTGTGATTTTCGTCAATTTCGATGCCGAGGAGCTGGGTCTTATTGGTTCCTCTCACTTTTTCGACGACACCAACGCCATAAATCCACGCAACGTAAAGGCTATGATAAACCTCGACATGATTGGCCGCTACTCCGACGAGAAAGGTCTTAGCATCATTGGCACCAACACTTCGAAAGAGATGAAAGAGGTGCAGAAGGTTATCAAAAAATCGAACAAAGCGCTGAAAACCATGGATTTCCCGCAAAACACCTTCCTGTTTTTCGGCTCCGACCATGTGAATTTCTACAAATACGACATTCCAGTGATGTTTTTCAGCACCAACCTGCACCCCGACTACCACAAATCCACCGACACCCCTGAAAAAATCAACTATCAGGCTATGAGCCAGATAATTCAGATGGTCGACCGTCTGCTCGACAACCTCGCCAATCGCAAACGCAACCTCACTTTCAAGGAACTGGAGTTTTGATTTTTTTCGGAAATCTTTGCAAATTCGGAAAAAAGATGTAATTTTGCAGAAATAATTTTAAAACATAAACATTATGAACTTCTTACTTTACATTCTTATCGGAATCCTTGCTGGCTTTTTGGCAGGAATTATTTTTAGAGGTGCCGGTTTCGGCCTTATCGTGAACCTCATAGTAGGTGTTATCGGTGGCTTTTTGGGCGGCTGGATTATGAAACTTGTAGGTCTCCAAAAGGAAGGCCTTGGGTGGGATCTTCTAACCGCTGTGGTCGGCGCTTTGCTGCTCCTGTGGATCGTATCCCTTTTCAAAAGGAAATAGAAACCGGACATTACGGTATTAAAAACGGGTTGAAAGTGTTTCGGCCCGTTTTTTTTGTCCGCTTACGTTAAACGAAGATTTTTGATTTTGCAATGTCTTCTATTTTTCGTATTTTTGCAAAAACGAACCATAATGACAAGTCCTTACATACTGCTGTATAAAACCCTGTTTCCGTGGAAATACCGACATTATCTTCGGCGTGCCGACGGCAATCGCGACATGTGTCACGAGACTTTGCTTCACGGCACTTTTTACGAAGAATACAAGGTTTACGACTTTGCCAACAAAGACGAAAGTCAGCGCCGCGAATACCTTACCGATGCCCTTAGGGATAAGCTTTGTGCAAAGATAAATAGCAGGCACGGGGAAAAGATTGTGGCCAACAAGTATCTCACATACAAGCACTTCCAGAAATTCTACCACCGCAGGATATGGCTGCTAAAAAGCGATGACGATATTGTAGAGGCCGCACAATATGGCGCTCGCAGCGGAGGACTTGTGGCCAAACCGCCGGCATCGTGCGGCGGCAACGGCGTACATCTTATCACAACCGATAGCGCAGAGGAGTGGCAGCGGCTTTTGAAAGAGAAAAAAGGGTGGGTCGTAGAGGAACCCATTCGGCAAACCGAATTTATGTCGCAATGGAACGGCAGTTCGGTGAACACAATACGCATGAACACCATACTCCGCTACGGAGAAGTGCGGCAGTTCATCCCGTTCATCCGCACCGGACGCAAAGGCAATTTTGTCGACAACGGCGCAAAAGGAGGGCTGTTTGCCTCTATCGACGCCATTACGGGTATGATAATCAGCGACGGATATGACGAGGAGGGGGTATGCCATGCCGGCCATCCCGACAGCGGAGTGGCTTTCAAAGGCCTGTCGATACCGCAATGGCAGGAACTCGTCTCGCTCACCGAAAAAATGGCGCTGTCCATGCCCGACATGGTGTACATAGGCTGGGATATGGCGCTAACCGACAACGGCTGGGAGCCTGTGGAGGCAAACCGGGGCGAGTTTGTGGCACAGCAAATAACCCTGCATCGCGGTCTGTGTCGTGAGTTTGAGGAAATTTGCGGGATTAGATAATATCTTTCTCACACAATAAATCGGTCGTCAAGCCGTGAAACAGTCGGGGCGTTGAAAAATAAATTTGTTTTCGCCGTTTTTTTTGCGTATTTTTGCAGGTTGTTTTTGCCATAAGGCAAGACCATGTTCGAATGATAACCCGTAGAAAAAATGAAGAGTACGTATAAGATTTTCAACGAGAGTGTAAAAACCATCACCGGGTATTATATTTTGCTGGTGGAGGAAACTAAAAGCCAACGTCTGGTAGGCAGCACCAACGAATGGGTGCTCGACAACTACTATATGATAAGCGAGCAGGAGAAGGTGCTGAAAGTGGAGCTGAAAGGTATCGAGAGGGGAAAGATGAAGGTCGGCAAACAGCGCATCGAAGTGCTTTGGAAACTGATGGAGGGTTTTCTGAAACGCAACCATGGCTATGTGGACAAAAACCTGATGTTCAGATATTTGAGTCGGATTCAGGCGACGCAGAAGGACTATCTAACCTATCCAGAAGTGTGCGCCCTTCTGCCGTTGGTGAAAACCATCCTAATACACCAGTTGGCCGAACTTTGTCAACAGTTGGAAAACGATAAGGCCTACCACTACAAACCCACTGACAAAAGCAATGCCGACATGGACAACCTCAACCGTGTGGCACGTCAGAACCTGCTGATGATGAACATCTTCAACTCGCTGAAGAAGATGACCAAACTGCCGCTGGCCGAGCTGATAGACGCCGTGAGCCACTCGGAACGTGTGCTGAAAAACGAGAAAGCCGACATGTACGACCAGATGTACGACAAAACCAAGGACGACTACCGAGGCAAAATAGTACGTCTGTGCAAGAAAAACAAAGTCAAAGAGTACGATTTTGTCAAAGAACTTGTAGCCACCGCCGACCAACGCGGCGAACACGTGGGCTGGCAGCTGTTCCCGCCCAAGCGCTGGAACGCCCGCGCCCACTGGTATGTATGGATTGTGGTGCTGGCCTCGCTGCTGCTTGCTGTGGGCTTTGCCGCATGGTGTACGTGGGGACCCGGCTTCTCATGGCTCACCGCCCTGATGGCACTGCTAATGTGGGTGCCGATGAGCCAGGTGGTGATAGACCTCTTCAACTGGCTTTTGGGCAAACTTCACAAGCCACACGGCACTTTCAAGATTAAATTCAAGGACGGACTCATCCCCGAAGAGTACGCCACCATGGTGATAATGCCCACCATTCTAAAAAACAAGGAAAAGACCGTAGAGCTGTTGGAACAGCTTGAGGTCTACTATCTTAGCAATATCAACCGTGCCTCGGAGGGACAGCGTTTGGAGAGCCGTCCGCAGAACCTTTTCTACACCCTTGTCGGCGACGCCGCCGCCTACAAAGAGGCCGACGCGCCGTGGGACGACGAGGTGGCTACGGCAGGACTGGAGAAAGTGCGTGAACTCAACGAGAAATACGGCGCACCCATCTTCAATTTCGTTTACCGCAAGCGCGCTTGGAGCGATGGCGAGAACACATGGCTCGGCTACGAGCGCAAACGCGGCGCCATACTGCATTTCAACGACCTTGTGCTGGGCAACACCACCCCCGCCGAAGCGGAGAAACGTTTCCGTTGTCAGACCATCAGCCAATGGCTCGAAGGTCCCGTGCCGCCCATTCAGTTCATCATCACTCTCGACACCGACACCGAGCTGGTGCTCTACTCGGCACAGAAACTCATCGGCGCCATGGCGCATCCGCTCAACCGTGCCAAGCTCAGCGACGACGGCCGTCGTGTGGATGCCGGCTACGGCATTATGCAGCCGCGTGTGAACGTTGATGTGGAGGTTACTAACAAAAGTCGCTACGCACAGCTCTTCGCCGGACTGGGCGGCCTCGACGTTTATACCACCGCCAGTTTCGAGCTTTATCAGGATATCTTCAACGAAGGCTCGTTCTGCGGCAAGGGCATCTACGACCTGCATGTGTTCCAGCAGGTGCTGAAAGGCACTTTCCCCGAGAACCTCATACTCAGCCACGACCTTATCGAGGGCTGCCACATACGTTGCGGACTTATCAACGACCTCGAGCTGTTCGACGACAACCCCTCCAACTACATCGACGACGCCAAACGCCACCACCGCTGGACCCGCGGCGACTGGCAGATTATCTCATGGCTGAAAAACACCGTGCGCAACGAAAAGGGCGACAAGGTGAAAAACCAAGTGAACACCATCGGACGCTGGAAGATTTTCGACAACCTGCGCCGCTCGGTGCTGAGCCTCGCCGTGATGGTGATGATAATTGCAGGATATGTCCACGCTACTGGCACGGGCTACTCCAATATGAACATCAGCCCTGCTTGGTATATACTGGCGGCATTTATCGTTGTGGCTAGTCCAATTGTCTTTTTCATCATCGGACAGATAACCACCCTGCCGCGTTTCGGCAAGCGTTACCGCTACTATATGACTCTGATGCGCGGTTTCCGCGTAATTGTCTATCGTTCGTTCGTACAGTTCGCCCTTCTGCCCAAAGAGGCATGGATGTACACCGATGCTTTGGTGCGCGCCTGCTACCGTATGTGGTTCAGCCATAAGAATTTGCTTAACTGGATAACCAGCGACGAGGCTGCCAAGAGCACCAAAGGCACTTTGGGCGACTACATAGGCAAATTCTGGTTCAACTACCTATGTGCCGCAATCCTTGCCTTTCTGACATGGTGGATGCTTAACAACCGCACTGGGATAGCAACTAAAGACATTTGGGGTGTCATTGCCGCCGCCATAACCTGCATAGTGTGGTGCGCCGCGCCTTTCCTTATGTACTGGCTTGGCAAAAAGTTCACCCACAACAAAAACAGTCTTTCCGAAAAGGAGAACGCCGAGGTGCAACAGCTGGCCAAGGACACATGGCATTTCTTCGACAGCATGATTACGGAGGAGCACAACTGGCTTATCCCCGACAACTACCAACTGAACCGCGAAAACAAAGCCGACTACAAGACATCGCCCACCAACATCGGCTATTCGATGACCGCCGTGGTGAGCGCCGCCGAACTGGGATTCATCTCCCACGAAGAGGCTGTCGACCGGCTCGGACATATCGTCGATACCGTGTGCAAACTGGAGAAATGGAACGGACACCTGTTCAACTGGTACGGTATCAGCTCATTAAAAGCCCTGCCGCATTTCTTTATCAGCACCTGCGACAGCGGCAACTTCGTGGCTTGCCTCTATGTGGTGAAAGGATTTTTGATTAATTCGGAGTTCGGAGTTCGGAATGCGGAACTGTTGGAGAAGGTGGAACGTTTGATTGCGGAGACCGATTTCATGAAGCTCTACAATCCCGAACTGGATGTGTTCAGCATCGGCTACGACTGCGGAAACTACAAGCTCCTGCCCTACCATTACAACAATTTCGCCTCGGAGGCACGTCTTACCTCGTTTCTCACCATCGCCCAAGGCGACGCCCCGTACAAACACTGGTTCTGTTTGGACAAAACCCTTGTCCAGTACAAAGGCTACAAAGGTGTGGCATCGTGGTACGGCACTCTGTTCGAATACTTTATGCCGCTGATCTTCCTGCCCACCTACAGACATACCTTAATGGACGAGACCTACAGTTTCGCCATCCGCGCCCAGCGTGCCTTTATGCACAACACCGGCCACGACACCTTGCCGTGGGGTATCTCCGAAACAGCCTACAACGAACTCGACGACGCACAGAACTACAAATACCACGCCTTCGGGGTGCCTTACCTCAAATTCCAGAACACCACCCCCGACCGCATCGTGGTGTCGCCCTACAGCTCGCTGATGACCATAAGCGTGAACCCGCGTGCGGTGTACGACAACATCCATCGTTTCAAGTCTTTGGACATGTACGACGAATTCGGTTTCTACGAAAGTTACGACGTCGAGGACCATGTTCCCGTTAAGGCCCATTACGCCCACCATCAGGGAATGATTCTCGCTTCGCTCACCAACTACCTGTGCGATAAATGTTTGCAACGTTTCTTCATGCAGGAGCCGGCCATGCGTTCCATGGAGACAATCCTCAAGGAGAAGGCCATGGTGAAACCTTACATCGACCTGAAGGTGACGCAGTACAAACGTTACAAATACGCCAAAGTGCAGACCGAGAGCGATGCCCGCGACTTCGACACCATCGCCAACGTGCCGGAAATTGGCGTGCTGAGCAACGGCCAATACACAGTGCTTCTGAACGACCGCGGCAGCGGATTCTCGCGTTTCAAGAGCATCATGCTGGGGCGTTACCGCAAAATCAGCGCCGACCATTACGGCACCTACCTCTACATACGCAACCTCAACAACGACCGCCTATGGTGCAACACCTACGCGCCCCTCGACGTGATGCCCGAAGGCTACCACGTGAGCTTTGCCAGCGACAAAATCTGTTACCTGCGTGTTGACGACGGTTTGGAGACTAAGACCGAGATTACCGTGCTGAAAGACCGCTCCGCCGAGATACGTCGCATCACCTTTACCAACAACAGCGGCGCCGACGTGGACCTCGAACTGACCAGCTACGGCGAAGTAGTGCTTGCCTCGAGCGCCGAGGACGAGAACCACCGCGTGTTCAACGGCATGAAAATCCTTTCGGAATACGATGCCGAACACGAGTCGTTGCTCTTTGCCAAACCCGGCTCCAACAACTCGCGCCACTACCTGCTGCACAAACTGTGGGTGGCCGGCACCGACGACGAAAACGGCCGCAACGGATGGTC
>Ga0310697_10002920_pt1 | contig 17613 bp, 12 predicted proteins | sample 172DNAGHGlowgp2_FD_203883 | JGI IMG/M metagenome (GOLD analysis project Ga0310697, IMG submission 203883) | Sheep rumen microbial communities from Palmerston North, Manawatu-Wanganui, New Zealand - 1728 DNA GHGlow gp2 (v2) (version 2) | ecosystem: Host-associated > Mammals > Digestive system >... | reverse complement strand
GCGACCTGCTTGTCACTCTCGGCAACTGTCTTTGCTTTCTCCAGCCAGTAGATGATGCGATCGATGGCCTCGCCATAGAGTCCGCCGCTGCGCCACACCTTCTCCGTGAGCACCCCGTTCTCCTTCACGAGACGGCTGTTCATGCCGAACATGATGGGGTGCTCTGGGTCGGGGTCTGCTTCTTTCATCTTCAGGTAGAAATCCTCAGCCTCAGCCTGTGTGACGCCTGGGCCGTAGTAGTTGGCGGCACTGGTGAGCACGAGGTCCTCACCATCGGCCTGGTTGGTGCGCTTGGGCATCACTGTGGGGTCGAAGATGACGGGGAAGAGCTCTTCGATGTCGAAGGGCAGTTTCTCGGGGGCGACATCCTTGATGGCGGTGCGCAGGAATGCCTCGGAGAACGCGGGCTGGAACTTCTCACAGCCATAGTGGTGGTGGATGCCGTTGGAGAACCATACGCGTTTGAGGTAGATGACGAAGTTCTTGAAGTCCTCGCTCTCGCGGTCGCCCTGGTAATCGGTATATACGGATTCGAGCAACTGGCGGATGCGCAGGTTATAGCGTCCGTTCTGATCCCACAGGATGTCTCGGCCGCTGAGGGCTGCCTGTGAGAGGTAATAGACAAGAGTCTTCTGTCGAAGCGACAAATCCTCGAAGCCTTCGACCTTGTAGCGTAGCATCTGCAGGTCGGCGAAGCGTTCGTCGTTGTATTCGAAGTCGGTGGTTTCTTGCTGTGTGCCACAGGAGGTGGCGAGAGCTGCTGTGATGAGCATGCCTGTGTAGAGATGTTTGAGGTTCATGATATGTTATTGTTTTTTGTCCTTGCCTGTGCGCCCTTGTTCCAGACGGGCATAAAACTCGTTTTGATATTCCTTCGGCGTCTTGCCGTGCATCTTGTAGAACGTGGCATAGAACGACTGCCGGTTGGCAAAGCCGCTGGCAGCGGCGATTTCTGCCATACTGAGCTTGCGGTTGCGCTTGTCGGTCATCATGGAGATGGCTTCGCGCAAGCGATAGCCGGCTATCAACTCGGGGAAGTTGCATTGGAAACGCAGGCTGACGGCGGCGCTGATATAGCGCGGGTTGGTGCCTATCTCCTCGGCCAGCCGCTGTGCATTGTATTGCGGGTCGCGATAACGCTTATCGACAATCATCTTACGAAGGATTTGTTCGTATATGACGTCAATGACTTCAGCCTTGATGGCTGTGCGGTAGAGGGCCGGGCTCTCTTTCTTCTCACGGAGGTTATACTTGCTCATGTGGTTGGTCTTGATGTAATTCAGATGCTTGCTCATGCGCTTGCAAGCGGAACTCATATTGTGCCTGCTGCTGCATGACGCTACGTAGTTGTTGATCTAAATCCTTGAGCTTTTCAAGCAGATTACTGCGCTCGGCATCGCCATTGTCGGAGATGGGACGGAGCCCTTCGGCTTGCAAGGCAATCACTTGTGCCCGCAGGTAGTCAATGCGTGCTTGGGTGATGCTTTGATCTAATACGACGGAACGCACACGCTCGCGTATGCCGGTCCAATCGCGGTTGCCGGTCAGTACACGTTCGAGTTCACCAATCTGCATGGGTGGATGGTTGGCATTGAAACGACTCATCCACAGATCTACGTTGCGTCGCTCTTCGGCAACAAGCTCTTCCATCTCCAGTGTGTGGCTGTCTAAGGCCTTCCTGAAGGCATCCTGTTTCAGCCATTCCTTCATCTTCTCGTCGCGCTCTTTCTCTGTGCGTTCCTGTTGGTCGCACTGCTTGGTGTAGGCCATCTGAGCTTGTGAGAAGACATTGCGGGTGTTGCCGTCGGGAATCAGCTTATGCCACGAGTCATCGGCTTTACCGATCTTATCGTGGAGGGCGGTGAGGGCGGTCTCACGTGCTGTCAAGTCCATGATTAGCTGTTGCTGCTGCTTGCGCAGTAGGCTTCCCTCTGCTTTTAATCGCGTGGTTTCTATCTCGTTGCCCTGTAGGCGCTGCTCCATGACATCCCATTGTTCCCGTAGTTGTTGAATACGTTGCTTCAATCCTTCGGGCGATTCCTTCCATTGTGCATACCATTCCGGAAGCGTGATGACCTGCTCCAAGGCGTCATAGCGCTGACGGAAGGTTTTGATGGTTTCCTGTTGTCGCTTTTGCAGACGTTCCACTTGACCGGCCATCGTCTGGCAAGCGGTGTTGGCCTCGTTGAGTCGCACGGTGAGGTCATCGGATTGTTGCTGTAACTCCTGCAATTGCTCGCCAAGCTGTGAGATTGAACCGAGGTGGAACGTGAAGGCTTCCAGCTCCTTTTCAGCCTCTTCGGCTTCCACGGTCGTTCGCTCAATCAGCAGTTGCAGAAGGGTGGTTCGGGACTCACGGTTGGTGGAGGCGGAACAGTCAGAGAAGGAACGGTCCAGCATACTGAAGTTCTTCCATTCTTCGGCATCGCCGTTCAGGCGTGTACGGATGGTCGTCAGATTCAGGGCTTCCGTTTCCATGCGCGCCAAGGTCTGGTAGAGGTCCTTCTGTAGCTCTGCTTGAGCCCTTTGCTTGCTGGAGAGCTCTTGGCGGAGCACCGCACATTCGGCCTTCAACGATGCGATGAGGGCGTTCTGCTCCACGATGGTCTCGCCCTCCCACGGATGATGGGTGGCACCGCACACGGTGCAGGGCGTACCCTCCTGCAGGTCTCCACGTAGCTCTATGACATCCTGACTCTTAGACAGGGTGAGATGGTATTCTTTATGTTCCAGCTGCTGGACAGACTGCTGAATCTCTTTGTCGAGCTTATCGAGACTGCGGTTCAGGTGTTCGGTATGGAGGCGCAAACGAGTGATCTCCATGTCTTTCTGTTCCATCAAGTCGTAGTCGGTGGCGATGCTGTGCCATAATGTAGAAGCCGTCTTGAGCATCAGCAGCCGGCTGCGCAGCTCCAGCGCACGGCTTTGCAGCTTGTAGCTGTCCTGTCCTTTGATGCTGGTTCGGTGGCCGTTCAGCTCATCCTGCTTGCTTTGGATGGCGGCATTCATATTCTGATGTTCAGCAAAGAGACGCCGCAGTTGCTCGTCGCGCTCTTCCTGATGGTGTGAGGCCTGGCTGAGTTCTTGTGACAGCAATTCGCGCTGTTGTTCCACGCCTAAAAGTTCGTCCAACATGATCTTCACGGCATCACTGCGCAGAATCATGGTGCGGTGTGCCTCCAACGCTTGCTGTTGGACATGCAGCTCTGTGGCCTCCTCCAAGAATTCCTCTGTCACGCGTTTGTTCTCTTGTAGCGCTTTTTCCAACATCACATGACGTTCCTGCAACTGCTGGATCATCGCCTCGGTGTCGGCGGCATAGCTCTTTCCTTCGATGACTTGTGTGGCCATATGCTCGCCATCGGCCATCTTCATAGCAGCCGTCATCAGCTGCTGGGTGATGGAATCGGTATTGCCTTTCTCCAGACGTACCTGCTGCTCTGCCGTCTCATAGGCCTTCTTGGCCTCGCCCGTGATGATGCCTTGTTGTCCGCTGGCTTGGCGCGTCTGCTCAATGTCCTTGGATAGCAGGTGTATGCGCTGCACCTGCTCGTTCAGGGGTTCGAAGGCTTCAAAGCGTTCCAGCTCCTGTTTCTCGGTGTGAATCGTCGCCAGCTGTTTGTTCAGCTGATACAATCGCTCCTGCTGCTTCGTCAGTTCCGTGTTGACCTTCAGGAACTGATGCAGGCGTTCCAGTTGTCGCTGCACTTCCGTGCGCATCTCTTCGAGATGTGCGATTTTGGTCTGGCAGAGTCGGCGCCCTTCATGCAGCTTCTGCAGGTTGGCATCGTCGAGAAGGTGCTCGGACAGACGGACATGCGAGAGCTCTTGGCGTAGCAGCTCCTGAAGCCATTTTTGTACATCGTCGGGGAGGGGAGTGTCAAAACGTTCCAGCCACCATTGGTGAAGGGTGGACTCCATAGAGTTGGAACGGGAGGAAGGGGATGTATGTATGTCGGACATGAAGGTTGATTTTTGTGCGCAAAGTTAGCGAAAAACTCTGAACGAAGGAAATGATTTGTCGTTATTTTTCCGTAGGGAATAGAAAAAGGGGTGATGAAGGTGAATAAAATGACGATTTTCATGTCTGTATGCCAAGTTTTGTGTACTTTTGCGCGCTATGCAGAAACAACAGATGCAACAATACCTCGGCTTGACGGCGGAACAAGTCGCGGTCAGTCGTCAGAAATACGGTTCCAATGTGCTCACGCCGCGTGAGCGGGCACCTTGGTGGCGCAAACTCGCCGAGAAATTCACCGACCCGCTCATCGTTATCCTCTTGGTGGCGGCCGTCATGAGTATCGGTATTTCCATCTATGAATACTTCGGCTTAGGGGCTGATGCCACCGCTTTTTTCGAACCTGTCGGCATCATCATTGCCATTACACTGGCCACAGGCCTTGCCTTCTGGTTTGAATGGAAGGCTGACCGCGAGTTCTCGTTGCTGAACCTGCAGAACGACCGCGAACCCGTGCGTGTCATCCGCGATGGCCACGAGAAGCAGATTCCTCGCAGCGAGGTCGTTGTAGGCGACTTGGTGTTGCTCTCTACGGGCGATGAGATCTGTGCTGATGGCCTCTTGTTGGAGGCCGTGCAGATGCAGGTCGATGAATCGACCCTCACCGGTGAACCCGTCTGCCACAAGAGCATCCTTCCCGAGGAACAGGATTCGGACGCCACCTTCCCTACGAACACGGTGCTGCGCGGCACCAAGCTATTAGAGGGACATGGTCGTATGCGCGTGACGGCCGTCGGCGACAACACGGAGAATGGCCGTGTGTTCACCGAGGCGCAGATAGATGCCTCTGTGCGCACGCCCCTCAACGAGCAGTTGGACCGTCTTGGCCTCCTCATCTCTCGTGCCAGCTACGCCATTGCCGCGTTGGTGGTCATCGCCCGTATCATCATGTGGTTTGTGGCAGCTTCCCCGGAAACGCTGACAGCCCTTGGCACAGAACTCTCAACGTTCGACTTCCAACTCTCCACTTATTCTTTCCTCGCTTATCTGCTGCAATCCCTCATGATTGCCGTCACGCTCATCGTGGTGGCTGTCCCCGAGGGCTTGCCCATGGCGGTGACGCTCTCGCTGGCCTATTCCATGCGTCGTATGCTGAAGACCAACAACCTCGTGCGCCGTATGCATGCCTGCGAAACGATGGGTGCTGCCACCGTCATCTGCACCGATAAAACCGGCACACTCACACAGAACCAGATGCAGGTGGTGGAGATGAAGGAGGTAAGAGGTGAGATGGATGGCGTGCGGTTGAATGTCGCCGTCAACAGTACAGCTTCCCTGGATGGCGACCAAGTCCTCGGCAACCCCACGGAGGGCGCTCTCCTGTTGTGGCTGCGCAATCAGGGCGTTGACTATGTCCCCCTGCGTGCTGCCGCTAATGTCACCGAGGAGATCCCTTTCACTACCGAGCGCAAGTATATGGCTACGCGCGTGGACGATACCTTATATATAAAGGGAGCCCCGGAAATCGTGATGGAGATGTGTAAGGTGGAGAACGCTCAACTTTCAGCTTTCAACGCTCAACTGCAGGAATGGCAGGAGCGTGGTTTGCGCACGCTGGCGCTGGCTCATGCCGAAGGACAGGCGACGCCCGTCCTTGATGCCTTAGTAGCCATTGCAGACCCCGTACGTGTGGATGTTCCCGCAGCAGTGCAGGAGTGCCTTACAGCTGGTATTGATGTGAAAATCGTCACGGGTGATACCCCTGCCACCGCCATGGAAATCGCAAGACAGATTGGACTGACAGGAGTGAAAAGTGAAAGAGTGAAAAATGAAAGAGTGAAAAATGAAAGAGTGAAAAGTGAAAAATGTATTTTCACTGGTCCTGAGATTGCTGCGATGTCCGATGAGGAGCTGCAGGCCTGTGCTCGTGACATCGTCATCATCGCCCGTGCCCGTCCGATGGACAAACAACGTCTGGTGCAGGCCCTTCAACGCTGCGGTGAGGTGGTTGCTGTCACGGGCGATGGCACCAACGACGCCCCCGCCTTGAAGGCGGCCCACGTGGGACTCTCCATGGGCGATGGCACTGCGGTGGCGAAGGAGGCTTCCGATATCACTATCCTCGACAACTCCTTTGCCAGCATTGGGCGTGCTGTGATGTGGGGGCGTTCCCTCTATCGCAATATACAGCGCTTCATTCTCTTCCAGCTCACCGTCAATGTCTGCGCCTGCCTCACCGTTCTCGCAGGCTCCTTCATGGGCACCGACGCGCCGCTGACTGTCACGCAGATGTTGTGGGTGAACCTGATCATGGACACCTTCGCCGCGATGGCCCTGGCCTCGCTGCCGCCCACGGAGAGTGTAATGCGTGAGCGTCCGCGCGACCGCCGCAAGTTCATTATCTCTACTCCTATGTGGCACTTCATCCTGTGGGTGGGAGGACTCTTCTTCATCGTGATGACTGCCCTGCTCTGGTATTTCGAGCGTGACGGCCATATCAATGCCTACGACCAGAGCCTTTTCTTCACCGCGTTCGTGATGTTGCAGTTCTGGAACCTCTTCAATGCCCGCGCTTTCCTGACGGGCAGGAGCGCCTTTAACCTCCATCACTGCCGCGAGTTCCTCTTCATCGCCTCTCTCATCTTCTTCGGACAGATCTTCATCGTGGAACTGGGTGGTCCTATGTTCAATGTCGTACCCCTCCGTATCCTCGACTGGCTCATCATCATAGCAATCACCTCACCCGTCCTATTGGCAGGTGAGGCAATCCGTTGGCTAAAGTCCAGCTAAATACGCCCCTCCCTGCTTAGGGAGGGGCTGGGGGAGAGTCCTATTTCGGCAGGTTGAATGCTACGCTCATCTCCTGCATCTGTTCGTCGGTCATACCATCAGGCGTAAAGCCCATGTTCTTGGCGGCGATATAGATGAGGGCTGATTTGTTGAGGACATCAATCTGGTCGAAGGCGGCCATGACGTCTGTATCTACAGCGAAGACACCGTGCTTCTCCCACATCACCACATCGTAGTCGTCGTCAATGGCCTTGATGGTGGCATCGGCCAGCTCCACGCTGGAGGGCAGCATATAGGGCACCATACCCAAACCACGCGGACAGAACGCCTTGGTCTCTGGAATCATGGACCACAGCATCTTCGTGGCTACGTCCTTCTCCATGAACATCTTGTTGTGGGTCAGTGCCACCAGTTCAATGGGATGAGTGTGTACACTGGCGCGATAGGGCGAACCCTTGGCCAGTAGGTAGTTGTGTACGGCCAGATGTGACGGCAGTTCGCTCGTAGGCTTCACAGGCTTGTCGGCGATGATGACATACGAGGCACAGTCATCCAGTATGCGGATGACAGAGCCGTTGTCCATCGGCCAGCGGGCCAGGTCGCGCATACGCATGTTCGTGCCCTTACAGTAGAAATAGCAGCCTTTCAGATGGGGCAGGGTAGTGCCGATCTGATAGACGGGTGAGATGGCTGGTAGCGCACGGATGGCGTCGTCCACCTGTTCCGTGATGTTCACCGTGATGTTGCCACCGTTGCGCTCGGCCCATCCCTTTTGCCAAAGGTAGCCGGCCACTTCTGCGACGTCGCCGACAATCTTTGCCAGCGCTTCGCGATTCTCAAGAATACTCTTCATATAGTTTCAAGTTTAAAGTTTCCATTATTCTTCCCCGTAGCGTTCCTTGGTAATCTGGGCGAGCGACTTACCGCGCGTGTCGGGGCAGCCGATGACACCGATGATGAGGGAGAGCGCCAACAGGGCTATCATGCAATAGGCGGCGAGGGTGAAGCCTTCGCCGTTTTCGCCGTAGATATAGGTGAAGACGAGTCCCCAGACGGCAGATAGTCCACGCACAAGGAAGAACATAAGCCCTTGAGCACCAGCGCGGAACTTCGCGGGGAACAGCTCGCTGCCCCACAGGGCATAGAAGATCTGCACGCTCAAGCCGCCTTCGATACCCCACAGGATGGCGAAAGCCCAGAGGCTGCCGACGCCCGTCACGCCGTTGATGATCACGACCCACGTTGCCAATGCGGCCACGAGGCCTAAGACATAGAACAGCTTGTGCGGCAGTCGGTCGATGAAGAACGAGAGGCAGAACGTCACCACGACCACCACGAGCCAGCCTACACAGCTCAGCATATTGGCATATTCATTGCTCAACCCGCCTGCGGTCTCGTAGATATGCGGCTGGAAGAAGCCCATAACGCTGGCCACCAGGTTCCATGTCAGGTAGATAGAGGCGAGGAAGACAACAGTCTTCACGGCAATCTTATTCGTGAATAACAACCTCATATTGTCAGCTATTGACGGCTTGGAAGACGGTGTTGTGTCCCCCCCGGGGGACGACAGGGGGGCCTCCCACTCCTTGCTCTCCTCCAACTGCCTTTGCAGGTTCCAGGCGATGAAGGCTACCACGAACAGCGTGAAGAACACCACGCGCGACGAGAACACCTGCACAGCCGTTTCGGCTGCATCAGCACCGATGACGGCGTGAGCAATGGATTCCACAATGCCATAGAGGTAACCGCCGGGAGCAAACAGCATCCCGAACAGCAGGATAATCATAGGTCCGAAGCCCCACGACATCTGTGAGATGCAGATATTGCGCCCACGGTTGTGCACCTCGGAACTTTCGGAGATATACGTCCACGAGGCGGGTACGCCGATACCCACCGAGATGCCCGTGATGAGGAAACCGCACAGGAGCATGGGGAAGTTCACGCTGAGCATGACCACCAGCACGCCCAGCATATAGACCAGCAGGTTGTAGGTGAAGATGAACTTACGTCCGAATCGATCGGCTAGGAAACCACCGATGATGGCACCGATGGCGGCACCCAAGGCGTTGGCGCTGATGGCGTTGAGCCAACCGAGATGCATCTCGCTCAGTCCTAAATAGTTTTGCCACAGCGTGATGCCGCTGGCACCTGCCACTATAGCCCCTGCATCCAGGTAGTTGTTAAGAGACACGGCCAAGGTGCTCTTCAAAGACGATGTTTTACTCATTATTAATATAAATAGTATAGCGTTCTTTCTAATTCGCTTGCAAAGGTACTACTTTTCTGATTTAATCATATCGAAAGTGCAGAAATGTTAGGTGAAAAGAAAAAACTTTTTTTCAGAATAGTGCGCACATGTCACAATTCGCTCTCATCATTCTTCTGTTTCGCCTAATCTTCGATTTATTATTTTGAAACCACGTATCCATTTTGGGTGGTTATTTCCATTTTGGAAACAACTGAACATTCAGGCAATTCTCCCTCTTCAAAAATATGTGTCAAATGCTTGCTGATGGCAGGAATACCAACACCAAACAACTGTGCCATCGCCTTCTGCGTAGCCCATATCGTTTCATCCTTTATCACCACCTGCACCCTGCCTTCCTCATCTGGCAATTGGTACAATATGAATTGTATCTCGTTGTTCATATTTCGTTTATAAAGTTACAAATTGTATTTCATATCAGCCATCAGACCTCATACATCCTACATCTTTCAGTCATATTCCGTTTGCAAAGATTATCAATTATTCTTGATGTTGAATCATATAGATGTTTACTGGAAAACTTTTTGTCAATATTCAAATACAGAGCCCATTAAGATAACAAACAAGGCTAGCCTTCTGAATCTATTTTATTTATAACTCCAAGAACATTCGCTTGTAAGTCACCTATGATTTCATCCTTAAGAGCAAATGCTTTTAGATACTTTTCACGATTCAAGCCTTTTCCTGCTTCTATATTACTATGTATTATATCAATGGAAAGTTTTAAAGAACATATTTTATGTCTAACGATTTCGCTTTTACCAAAGTCAAAGTATTTATAATCAATATCAAGAAAACGTTTTAAATATTCAGAAGCAAAGGACGTGGCTTTTCCTCGATCTTCTTTCAAATACTTATTATCAAAATATTGATTCAAGACTTGACAGAAAGATTCAATAGACTGTCTTCTCATTTGTATGAGAAGCAAATCTTTCTGTGCTTTTATTTCTGTTTTCGAACGACTACTGTCTATCTTTGAGATTGCTATGGTCAATTCGACTAGGACGACAATATTAATTATGGCTAACAAAGGTGTCAATATTCCGCTAATATAGGTGCCAAAATCACTCCAGTCCTTTAATTGACAACTTAAATCACCGTGAAAATTCCAGAAATAGAAGCCTATGACAAAGAATGAACATAAAGCAATAGCAATATAGATAAAGATCTTAAATTGTTTCATATTTCTTAAAATATATTAATACCTCATTATTTGGATTTATTGATGATTTTGAGCAAACCAATAGATCCTTAAATCTTCATATAATAGACCTCCAAAGAGTGCTTATCGCGGAACCACGCAAGATACTCTTCCACCTCGGGAGATGCTTTTGTTGTACCGGCAATTACCATCTTCCCGATCTTGTCTCGACAATAGAGGTAAGCATATTGGCATATTTGCCCCAAAGCTATGGTGACACATGCAAATGGATCGGGGTCAGACTTAATCTCGTAAATATCATAACAGGTTGGGGACTTTGCCACAACATCTATTCTCTTTGAGTCTATTCTTATTTCCGTTCCCACATTTTCAGCTCCATATTGTTTACATAGCAGAGAATAGAGGCGACGCATCAGCTCATTGTGAATATTCCTCGGATTGATTGTTGTATTGCCAGAGCGTATCTCAATATCACGGGGAACATGTAGTCCAGGCTTAAAATCGATTTTAGAGGCGTGTTGTGTCCGTTCCAATATTTGGTTCATTTTGACAAGCCATGTTTCCCACTCTCCATGCACCACATTGAAAAAATACTCTGCCATAAACTTACTTGGTGGGTTAACACCTCTGCGTAACGTGTCTCTTTTATTGGATATGGAATAATTAGTGAAGTAGTCGAATACTAGATTTACGCAGGACTCATAATTCTCTTTCCTTGCGATGAATACTTCTGTCGCTGTTGATGCCTCTGTAGATACGTTTTCAAAAATAATAGCACATCTATCATTTGGCATCGCCACAGTAAAGATAAATGCATTCTCCTTCTGGCCATGATTGATTTCATATGCTACAATCAACTTCTGTTCATTTTGCATACCTGCTAAATTAACCAGATAACTATTTTTTTGCGTAGCAATTATCTTGAATGCCTCATTTGAGGTTTTTCGGCAATGGGATAAAGAAGGTTTTTGCTCGTTTTGTACATCCTCCCACCATTCACCATGAACATCCATATGATCATGCAGAGTTTTAACATAATGGCTTAGTATAAAAGGAGGCTTTAAACCAATTATTTCCTTATCGGTATATTCGATGAAAGAATCTTTGGGGAATCTGTCTATAAAATAACGGTGAACATGACGAAGACATGAGAAAGAGTTATGGTCAATAACCGTCAGGGGGGTAATGGAACTATTATTCAATGATATGACATAATAACCATCGTAAAACTCTATATTGTTTGTACCAAGATTCGTTCTATTCTTTATTGAAGAAGGTAATGGTTTTGGTTCCCTTTTTGGTAAAGGCTTAAAATCGGCGGGGAGAAAACTCTCCTTGATATTCATGACGTATTGGCGCAAGTTAAAATCTATGAAGTTGAAGGAATGATATTCTTTTTTGATAACTACCTTTATTAGAGTAGATCTAACTTTGTTCTTCCGTTTTCTAGATATAGAGTTATAGTAATAATTTAGTATTGCATTAAAACCCTGAATATTTTTATCTCTATAAAAATAAACATCTTTCTTACATTTTAACTTGACATAACCCCTTCCTATCTTGAATCGTGAAAAAGGAAAAGTGCATTCAAGAATAGGATACTGCGCCTTACTTTTTTGAGCACTTCCTTTTTGCAGCTTGACTTCTTTTTCTTTAGCTATTCCTATACCCTTATCCAAGGGGCTATTGGTTGACTTTTGTTCATTAGCAATCTTAGACTCTCGTCTGATAAGACCATCTTTTGGCAAGACAATAACGTCTTTTTTCCTTTGTCGTGAAGAAACATCTTCAGCAGCTTGTTTAATGGATTTATCTTTTGCAAATTTCCTCTGTAACAACGTAAACTGGTCATCTGATAACTGAGAATTAGGAGTCAACTCTTGTATGGATTCAAGGCCAGAAACATGCTTTAAATATTCAACAATGGTATCTTTACCAATGTTGAGAATCGCCATAGCTTTATTGACTCTGATGCTCATTTCTATAAAAGCGCAATAATTGATGACACAACACACAAAAACAAGATTACGCTAAGACAGCCGCCTTTTGTATTCTGTTCTGCAACGGTTTGAATTTGCTCACTCTGATTGACAGATGGATTTTCTATTTTCTCTTCTTTGACGTTCTCAGTTTGGTTCCCGTTGTCAGCTTTCATTTCAACAGGCTTCCCTTCAATCAATATCTCACGGAACTTCACCAAAAGGTTGCCACACATCTCAGCATCTTCCAAAGCATTATGATGGTTAAGCACAGGAACATCAAATCGGCTGCATACGGCATCCAAAGAATGTGTTCCTTGTCCTTCAATTTGTATACCCAACTTTGCTTCAGCCTCTCTTGAAAGCGGCAAGGTGTCAAGGATGTTTTCGTAATTCAGTTTGGTATCAATTTCATAATAGGCACACACATCGCGTATACAGCATTTCTCTACACTCGCATTATGGGCCACCAAAGGAAGCCCGTCTACAAAGGCTTCTATCTCTGGTAACAACTCAGCGAAAGTCTTTTCATTTTTGACATCATTCTCAGAGATTCCGTGCACCCAAGTCAACACTTGTCCGCTCTTGCCAGGATAGTCAAACGGTGGACGTATCAACGAATAATACTGGTCCACTTTCTTTCCATCACGATATTTCACCATTCCTATCGAACAGGCAGAGATACGTTGAGAGTATAACGTTTCGAAATCGATGCTGACAAACGAAGATGGCATCTCAACTTTTTGAGGAGCCTTGTTTATCTGTATGTCGCTATTGCCATATCGCTCCATTTCGTGCTCGAAACTTTCCACCTGAATAATCAGATCTTTGCCCTCGAAAGAAATAATGCATCTGCGATGTGATAGGCATTCCTCAATTGTTCCAGTATGGAATCCGTCCTTTTCAAAAGATTGTCTGATAAAGTCATCAGGAGCCTCGCCAACGAACTTATAATAATCATCACCTTCTCTATAGCAGGGAAGTTTACGGGCTTCTTCGTCGCTCAATTTGTAATCGCGATAGTAAGGTTCTATCCATTTTGCATTATACCTAATGACATCTATATGTTCATCAATCCGTTGCATATAGATTTGGAAGGGTGCATAGAAATCTCTTGGTTTCTTTCCTGCGAGAAATGACTGCATAGCCTTTTTACGTTTCTGTTCACGTTCAGCCCTTTCATTCTTCCATTCCTGTAACTTTTGGGCATTCATTTCGTCAATTGCCCTCTGCTTTTCTTCCTTTGCAGCCAGCTTTCTTGCAACAGCAGCGTTGTGGATATCTTCTTTGGCATCATTACCACAATAGGGACAGCCATACTGCAAATTCAAAATCTGATGAGGTAATTTAGAAAAAGCACCATGAGTGGGACATATCAACGTTACAGGAGTAGTAGAACTCTCATAAACAAACTCATCCAATGCAAACTTATCTCCAAACTTTTCTTTTAGCTTTGCTATGAACTTCTCGCCTTTCTCACATTTGGGACAGCCTTTGCCGTCCAGATGCTCGCGGGCATAAACTTGAAAATCACCATGTACTGGACAAGTCACAATAACACGGTGGTCACGATTCTTATAGACCACCTTGCTATAGTCATAGCGGTCGCCATATATCTCTTTGGCTTCTGCTATGAATGATTCCGTTGTGACCACCCTTTTACAGAGTTCAAAACTTCTGTTGCTTTGGGTTATATCTAGTTTGTTATTCTCTGACATATCAAATACACATTATAATAAACATTCTTTCTCTTTCCTTATTTCATCTAGCACTTTCCCGTTATACGAGAAATCTGTTTGAGGTTTTCTTTGGTATATGTCATAATTCTGTGTCTGTTAATTATTGTTCTTCCTCTGCGTCTTCGGGTAATAGGTAATCGCTGGCTTTAGCGGGTGAGATGATGCTATGTCCCAACTTGCTTTCTAACTGGTTACGTGCCGCTTTGGCAACGCTTCCTCCATCCTTTGCCACTTTTGCCTGCTGACGGAAACCTTTCGGATCACGTTGTTTGGAAAGCTCCGTTGCAGAAGCCTCTGCCAATATGTTGAAGGCTATTTCAAGATTGGTCATGTTGTCGCGAAGATTCTCTTTCTTCAATCCCTTGAAACGTTTGTATTGTTTGGTGGTGAAGCCACTCCATTCGCGAGTAATAATGTCTGTGAGTGATGCATATTCCAATCCTTCTTGCACGCCAGTTCGTTTCCATTCGTCCGTCAGCTCCTTACGCACTTCGATAGATTTAATGCGTTGATTAATCCACGCATCACTATAGCCTAAACGCTTGTAGTCAATAATAGCTTGGTCGATGCTCAATTCGGGGTCTTGCATCTGGTCAATACGCTGGCTGGCCACCTGTGCCATCCACAGCTTAAATGGTTCTGCCTTTGGCGACGGTATAGACTGAATGATGCGGAAAAGCTGTTCTGTATCAGCCACATCGGTAAGACGCATCTTACCATCAGATGCTTTCATCTTCAACTGGTAACAATTTGTTACCGTTTCATTTCCTTCCTTTACCAGTCTGCCTTTTAAGACCTTCCAGTATTTTCTAGCTGTTTGGTACTCACTATCTGTCAACACAGATACAACATCAACTATCGAGAAATACCATTTTTCTTCCTGGTCGTCCCATACGGTACGGACCTTACGCTGTTCAAACAACTGTAATGCTTCTTTTTGGCTCATATATGTTGTTTATATTTCTTAATTTAAATATGACATTCCTTGTTTTATGCCGCAAAGATACACTTTCTTCCTGAAAGTGTGGTGTGATGGATGAGGATTTTAAATAGTTTTATGAAAAAGTATATGAGCCCTATGCGGACTGGCGGGAGAAACAAGCTGCGTCAGCGACCGAAATGGCCGGAGGCGGGGCGATAGCGGGATTGGCAGCCGGTGCCGATGCGGATGAGGCGGCCTTCGCTGACGAGGCGCTGGAGGAGGGAGCTGACGCGGTGGGGTGTGAGGGCCCAGTCGAAGGCGAAGCGGACATCCTTGTGGGTCACGGAGTCGTGGGTGGCAAAGAGGGCGGTGAGGCGCTGCACGATGTCGTCTTCTTCCGTGTGGAAGGCTTGGCCATAAGGTACTTGGCTGACCTCAAATTCCTGGACTTTGGACAGCAACTCGCGGTCGGGCTGGAAGTTGATGCCTGCGACATGGACATCACGACCGTGGTAGTTGCCGTCCTTCATCTCGATTTCGCCTTTGAGGGAGAGGCGGAAGGTGCCGATGCCGGGCAGGTTGACGGCGTTGCCCTTCTCCAGTTCGTGGAGCATGACGCGCTGAAGATCGCCCAGCGCGTGTGTTAGTTCGCCTGATGATAATGATGAGTTCAGGCGGAATGGACTGCGCTGAAAATCAACCGCATTGATGGTGGGGCGCTTCTCCAGACGGGGCTGCAGTCGGATTGTTCCGCCCTCGGCGGGCACGGTGCCACGTTTGGCAATTGTGAATTTTATTTCCATCATACTTTCGGAAGTTATATATGGAAGTTATATAAGAGAGTTATAGAAGGAAGATACAATGCTTGAAATGACCCTGCAAAGGTAATGCTTTTGCCCGATACATCCAAATCTTTTGCTCAAAAAATAGTGGAGGAATAGTTATTCCATCATGATGGAATGATAATTCTGTCATGATGGAATGATTGTTCATTCATGATGGAATAATCAAAAGATAAGGATGAGGGGAGCGGAGAAGAGGGTAGAAGGGGACGGAAAGAAGGGGGAAGGATGGCGGAAGGAAGGGGAGGGGAGAGGAGGTGAAAGAGGCAGGGGTGAAGTGTGAGAATGGGCAAAAAAGGGGGTAAAACCTACACCTTTTTAGCTAACCTACACCAAAACTGCCACCCTTTATTGAGTTGCAAATATGCAACTTACGTTTAAGGGTGGCAGTTTTGCAGTTATTTTTTGGAAATACTTCTTATTTAAGTGCGCGAGTGAGATGCTACCTCTTGCTGGTGACGTTCTTCTCGTAGTCCTGGATGGCGGGGATGAAGGATTCGCCGACGGGGACGTTGTTCTTGAGGTTGAAGTAGTCGAAGACGGCGCCGAAGGGGAGGCTCTTGGCTTCCTCGAGGAGGGCGAGGCGCTCGAAGTGCTGGCCGCGGTCCTCGTATTCGCGCAGCTTGGCGAGGGGCTCGAGGAGGGCTTGGAGGAGGCACTTCTGTGTAGCGCGCGTACCTATTATATATGCTCCGATGCGGTTGATGCTGGCGTCGAAGTAGTCGAGACCGATGTGTGCGCGGTGGAGGGCATCGGCGCGGATGAGCTCCTTGAAGAGGTCGAGCGTCTGGTCGTTCATGATGGTGACGTGGTCGCTGTCCCAGCGGATGGGTCGTGAGACGTGGAGCATCAGTTCGGGCACGAAGAGCAGCAGCGAGGCGACCATGTCGGAGACGTTTTCCGTCTGCTCGTAGTGTCCCGTGTCGAGTGTGTACATCAGCTTGCGGGTAGCGCAGTAGCCGGCGACGAAGTCATGGCTGCCCACGGTGTAGCTTTCGAGTCCGATGCCGAAGAGCTTGGCTTCGAGGCAGGTCTTCATGCCGGGCAGGTCCTCCTTCAGGATCTCGTCGAGGCTCTCGGCGAAGATCTCGCGGTAGCGCTTGCGCTCTACGGTCATGTCCTTGCTGCCGTCGTGCACCCAGATATTCATGATGGCGGGGTCGCCCTGAGCCTTACCCATGGCGTCGGCGATACGTCGGCAGCGCTTGGTGTGCTCAATCCAGAACTCGCGGATGGCGGGGTCGGGGTTGCTGAGGGTGAGGTTGCCGCTCTTGGGGTGTGAGAAGCTGGTGCTGTTGAAGTCGAGTTTCAAGCCCTGCTCCTTGGCCCATTGGATCCAGCTCTCGAAGTGCTTGATCTCCACTTGGTCGCGATCCACGAACTGTCCGCCGAAGTCGCCGTAGATCTCGTGCAGGTTCAGGCGGTGGTTGCCGGCGAGGAGGCTCTTGGCGAAGGCCACGTCGGCGCGTACCTCTTCAATATTACGTGCGCGACCCGGGTAGTTGCCGGTGGTCTGAATGCCTCCGCTGAGTGCTTCGTTGCGCTCGAAACCCACCACGTCGTCGGCCTGCCAGCAGTGGAGGCTGATGGGTGTCTTTTCCAGTTGTTCAATTGCCTTGTCGGTGTCCACGCCGATGGCGGCATAGCGTTCACGTGCAATCTCGTAAGACTTGCGAATCAGTTCTTCTTTCATGATGTTTTATGTGTTTATAAGTTAACATGAGTTCGTTTTCCGCCACAAAAATACATAAAAATCCCGAAGTAGAGCACATCTGCTTCGGGATTTAATAAATATTTTCACTTTCGGCAGCTTTCTCAGCTGTTCTTACGGTAGCTCGCCACCGCCCAACCGCTCATTGCAAGTCCAATGGCGGCGAGGGCCAGGACTTGGTGGGCGATGGCAGCGAAGCCTCCTCCGCGAATGAACACCGTGCGGATGGCATCGATGAAATAAT
>Ga0310697_10002919_pt1 | contig 17619 bp, 18 predicted proteins | sample 172DNAGHGlowgp2_FD_203883 | JGI IMG/M metagenome (GOLD analysis project Ga0310697, IMG submission 203883) | Sheep rumen microbial communities from Palmerston North, Manawatu-Wanganui, New Zealand - 1728 DNA GHGlow gp2 (v2) (version 2) | ecosystem: Host-associated > Mammals > Digestive system >... | reverse complement strand
GGCCAAGGGAGCCCTCCTCATCTTCGCGCACCGGGTCAACGGCATCGTCATCAACCGCTGCCGCAAGCCCGCCAATGCGGACATCCTCGTCCCGGGCGACACGGTGTGCATCATCGGCACGACCTCCACCAAGATTCCGTTCGAGGAATGCGACGGCGTGCGGGTGACCCCGGAGGAAGTGAACCTCCTGGTCGAGGAAGGCGCCAAACTGGCCCCGGCCCTGGCCAGCACGAGAATCCTGCGCGCCTACGCCGGCGTCCGGCCGCTCGTCTCCGCCGACAACGACCCGTCCGGCCGCAATATCAGCCGCGGCATCGTGTGCCTGGACCACGAGCAGCGGGACGGATTGAAAGGATTTATTACCATTACCGGCGGCAAACTCATGACCTACCGCCTGATGGCGGAGATGGCGACCGATATGGTGTGCCGGAAACTGTCCGTGGACAAGGCCTGCGAAACGGCCGAAAAACCGCTCCCGGGCGCCGGCGTCAAGACATTCCGGGAAGTGGCCGAAAAGATCTGGGAGAATCCGACCACGGTCCAGAAGGCCGTCGCCGGCCGGCTCGGCACGGCTGCCGCCCGTGTGCAGGCGGCCGATTCCCTGGACCAGTCCCTCATCTGCGAATGCGAGGAAGTGTCCGTGGGCGAGATCAACTCGGCCATCGAACGGCTGGACGTCAGCGGCCTTACGGACCTGCGGCGCCGGACACGCGTGGGGATGGGCACCTGCCAGGGCGAGCTCTGCGGCTGCCGCGCCGCCGGCCTCCTGGCCAAGGCGCACGGGTGTACCGACCGCGCCCGGCAAGACCTTCGGGATTTCATGACCGAACGCTGGAAAGGAATGTATCCCATCGGCTGGGGCGATGCGCTCCGCGAGGCGGAATACACGCAGTGGGTCTATAAACACGTACTGGGCATATGAGATTCGACACAGTCATCATCGGTGGCGGTCTTTCAGGCCTCACCGCCGGCATCAGCCTCCAGGAGGCGGGCCGGAAAGTCCTGATCGTGAGCGCCGGACAGAATGCCATGCATTTCTTCTCCGGCAATTTCGAGGATATCGGTCCGGCCCGGGACCGGGTATCCGCCCTCTTCGCGGCGGCCGGCGTCCGGACCAACGCCATGGACGGGGTTCTGCTGATGCCGATGGGCTCCTTCCGCCCGGCTTCCCTGACCCTGGAAGACGTCACGGTATTCCCGGACGAACATGCGGCGGAAAAAGCCCTCATCGTCAATTTCACGGGCTTCCATGACTTCTACGGCACTTTCATCGCCGAGGCCCTGGAGAAGGCCGGGGCGACCTGCCGCATCCGTTTCGTGCGCCTGCCCGAGATGGAGCACCTGCGGCTGAGCCCCAGTGAAATGCGCTCGGTCAACATCGCCCGCGCCATGGACGAACATTGGGAGAAGGTCGTCGGGGATATCCGCGTCCTGCACAAGGACGAGGACCTGATCATCCTGCCCCAGGTGTTCGGTCTCAAGGACGCCGCCGTGCTGGACAAGATCCGCACCGCCCTGCCGGCCCGCGTCTCCTTCGTGGGCACGATGCCTCCGTCGGTCCCCGGCATCCGCACCCAGATGCTGCTGAAACGGCGTTTCGAGGTGCTGGGAGGCACGTTCCTGATGGGCGACGAAGTCACTTCCCTCGCTTTGCATGAGGAAATCGTCAGCAGTATCACCACCCGGAATCTGGATACCACCCGCTTGTTTGCCGACCATTTCATCCTGGCCACCGGCGGGTACTTCTCCAAAGGTCTGGTGAGCACGCCCACGCAGGTCGTCGAGCCCCTGTCAGGGCTGGACATCGCTTTCCCGGAAAACCGCAGCGACTGGTACGACGACGATTTCTTCGCCCACCAGCCGTACATGGACTTCGGCGTCAAGACCGACGCCCTGCTTCACGCCATCAAGGACGGGAAGCCTGTCCGGAACCTGTTCGCCATCGGTTCCGTCCTGGGAAATACCCGGAAGGAAGACTTCGGAACGGCAGCCGGCATGGCCATCCGGACGGCCTTTGCGGTTGCAGACACCATCAAAAAAGGGAACGTATGAGACTGCAGGAATATACCGCCAGCGCCCATAATTTCGAGGAGTGCATGAAATGCACCATCTGCACGGCCTACTGCCCGGTCGTGCCGGTGAATCCGCGCTACCCCGGCCCCAAGCAGGCCGGTCCGGACGGCGAACGCCTCCGCCTGAAGGATCCGTATTTCTTCAACCAGGCGCTCAAGTACTGCCTGAACTGCAAGCGGTGCGAAGTCGTGTGCCCCTCCGGCGTGAAGGTGGCCGACATCATCCAGTCCGCCCGGATGAAGTACGGGAACGAACAGCCCCGTCTGCGGGACCGGATGCTCGCCAGCACCGATTTCATGGGCAGCCTGGCCCGTCCGTTCGCTCCCCTGGTGAACGGAATGACCGGCCTGGGCATCACCAAGACCGTCCTGGACGCGACCTTCGCGATTGACCGTCACCGAACCTTCCCGAAATACAGCGGCCGCAGTTTCGAGCGCTGGCTCAAACGCCGCTCCAAGGAACAGGCCAAGTTCGACAGGCAGGTGGCCTATTTCCACGGTTGCTACGTGAACTACAACTATCCCCAGCTGGGGAAGGATTTCGTGAAGGTGATGAACGCCCTCGGCATCGGCGTCCAGCTCCTGGACAAGGAAAAATGCTGCGGCGTGGCCCTCATCGCCAACGGGATGTACAAGAAGGCCACCAAAAATGCCGAGCACAACGTCGGGGTGCTCCGGAAGGCCGTGGATGCCGGACTCCCCGTCCTGACCACCTCCTCCACCTGCACGATGACCATGCGGGAGGAGTATCCGGAACTCCTGAAGGTCGATAACGCCGGCGTCCGGGATTCCATCCTCCTCGCGACCCGTTACATCTGGCAGCTGCTGGAATCCGGCGCGGCGACGCTCAAGTTCAAAGAAAACTTCCGGTGCCGGATCGCCTACCACACGCCGTGCCACCTGGAACGGCTGGGCTGGGGCATCTTTTCCACGGAGCTTCTGAAGATGATCCCGGGCGTGGAATTCACCATGCTGGACTCCAACTGCTGCGGCATCTCGGGCACCTACGGCTTCAAGAAGGAGAACTACGAGGCCTCCCAGGCCATCGGCAAGCCCCTGTTCGACCAGATCAAGTCCGTGAACCCGGACATCGTCGCCTGCGACTGCGAAACCTGCAAGTGGCAGCTCGAAATGTCCACCGGCTACCCGGTCAAGCACCCCATCTCGATCCTCGCCGAGGCGATAGAAGACTGATGCGACTCAAGGGCGTGAATACGGCGGTTGTCGCCTTGCTGCTGGCGTATCAGGGGCCGGTGGTTTTGGCGACGGAAGCCGATTCACTGCGGACGGACTCGGAACGGTTCGCCTGGCAGCAGCTGGTCGCGCCCACCGTCCTGTTCTCCGCCGGGGCCGTCGGTGTGAAGAGTGAATGGTTCCGGACCCGGATCAACGAACCCGTGCGGGACTATGCCGCCCGTATCCGCGGAGAGAATGCCATTCAATTCGAGGATTACATCCAGTACGCTCCCGGTGCCGCGTATCTGGGACTCGGTTTCGCCGTCCAGCCCAAGCACGGTTTTGCGGAGCGGACGATGGCAGCCTGCACCGCCTGGGCGATCAGTGCGCTGCTGGTGCAGCCCCTCAAATATACGGTCTGCGAGATGCGGCCGGACGGATCGGCCCGGAACTCCTTCCCTTCCGGCCACACGGCAACGGCCTTTGTCGGCGCCGAACTGGTCCGTATCGAATATGGAGGATGGTGGGGGGCCGGCGCTTACGGTTTCGCCGTCATGACCGCCCTGCTGCGCGTTTACCACGAACGCCATTGGGTCAACGACGTCCTGGGCGGAGCCGCCGTCGGCATCCTCTCCGCCCAGGCCGCCTACTGGCTCCTCCCCGCCGAACGCCGCCTGTTCGGCCTGGAGAACAAAGACCTCTCCCTGCTTGCCGTCCCCTACTCCGTCGGCCGCTCCACCGGACTTTCCCTGGCGATGCGTTTCTGATTAACTGACCATAAACCGACAGTACTTAACCCGACAAGGGCCGTCGAAGAATCAGGAGTCAGCATGACCGAATCATCGACCTTCTTACCTCCGATAACGGAAGACTTAATGTGGTCTTTTTCAGGGTATCCGGTTCAATTACAATAGACTTAACGACGTAAATATAAAAAAAAGCCGGCTCGCACAAGAGCCGGCTGATCATTTATTTCCGTTCCTCGATACGTTTGCGGAGCCCCGGGGAGAGGCCGAGGGATTCGTAGCCGTCGGCACGGTCAAGCCACTTGGTGGCAATGTTCAGGTCGCCCATCATGTAAAAGGCCAGGGCGGTGTTGTAGCAAGCGCAGGCGCGCTTGGTGTAATTGCCGGTGCCGGAGAGGGCCATCCAGATGTCAGCCGCCCTCTTCCAGTGGAAATCGTAGGCAAGGTAGGCCGCCTCCACCCATTTTCCGTTGAAATCGTCGAAGTAGTAGAAGCTGTAATTCTCCGTCTTCCAGGTGGGGACGAAGCGGTTGCTCATCTGGGCGCCGACCATGTCGGCACCGCCGTCCTTGGCCGCACGGGCCTTCTCGGTGAGGAACTCCTTCGCCGTCACGCCGTTGTTATAGACCTGGGTGCGAAGGATGCTCGACCCCCGGAAAGAGTTCAGGACATCGCCCTTGGCCATGCTGTCATAGACATAGAGACGGGCGTTGTAGGGAATCTGCGCCTGCGCGACAAAGGCGGAATCGACATTCCGGGGATTCTGGACCGCCGTGTTCGGTCCCATGGAGACCTCGCCGAAGGAAGGTTCCCCGAGCAGGAACACGACATCGTCTCCCGTGTCGATCACCAGGCGGTGCATCAGGTCCAGGTCCACGGAATCCGACGGAATCTTGTACACACCGATGTTTTCCTCACCCCGGAAATAGTCCTTCTCCAGGGAGCGGGCCAGGGAGGAGGCGACGGCGTTGCTGAAAGTGGAATCAGCCGTGCCGGCATCCATGTAAACGATGGACATCGTCTTGCGGGAAAGGTCGATGCCCGACTTGGAGGGATAGCGCATATCCACGCCCAGCGTGACGGTCTGGGGCGAGCAAGCCGCCAGGGAGAGGGCGGCAAGGGTCACAGCAAGGATACTTCTTCTCATAATCGTACAAGTTCAGCTCTCAGGTCATACTCATCGGCGGAGACGATCCTCACCTGCAGGAAACTACCCACCAGGGAGTTGGGCTCGATGCCGTCGAAAACAGCCGGATCGTACCTGAGGAGAATCTCCCCGTCCACCTCCGGACTTTCGAATTCGCTGCGGCATACGAGGATCCCGTCCAGGAAATCATCCACCAGGACACGGACCTCCGTCCCCACACGGGACTGATTGTATGCAAGAGAAATGCCACGCTGAAGTTCCATCAGCTTTCCGAGGCGGTTTTTCTTCGCCCGCGGGCCGACGGCATCCTCGAAATGGAGCGCTCCGTACGTTCCCTCCTCCTCCGAATACGCGAAGGCGCCGAGCCGCTCGAAACGGGCCTCCTCCACGAACCGGAGCAGTTTCCGGAAGGCGTGGGGCGTCTCTCCGGGATGGCCCACAATCATCGTCGTGCGGAGAGCCACCCCCGGAACGCGCTCCCGCATCCGCCGGATCAGCTGCTGCGTCCAGGCCCCGTCCACACCCCGGCGCATCTTCTCCAGGACCCCGTCGTCGATGTGCTGGAGCGGGATGTCCATATACCGGCACACCTTGGGGTTCGTGGCCATTTCATCCAGGACGTCATCCGGGAAATCGGCGGGATAGGAGTAGTGGATCCGGAGCCACTCGATGCCCTCCACGGCGGAAAGGCGGCGGAGGAGTTCCGCGAGCGAACGCTTCTTGTACAGGTCCAGGCCGTAGTACGTCGTATCCTGGGCGATGATGACCAGTTCCCGGATTCCCCGGGCGGCCAGCGCTTCCGCCTCCCGGACCAGGACTTCCATGGGCACGGAATGGTGGTTTCCCCGGATCAGGGGGATGGCGCAGTAGGAGCACCGGCGGTCGCAGCCTTCGGAGATCTTCAGGTAGGCATAGGGATGGCGGCCGTCAGTGAGGACCCGGCGATGGGCCGTAGCGGCGTCCGGTTCGCACCCGAGGGCACGCACCAGCGGGGACAGGTCCCGCGCACCGAACCAGCCGTCCACTTCGGGAATCAGGTCCGGAAGTTCCTTCCGGTAGCGCTGCGACAGGCAGCCGAACACCAGGAGGCGGCCGATCTCCCCGGCCTGCTTGCGCCGGACGGATTCCAGGATCACCTGGACGGACTGTTCCTTGGCGTCCCCGATGAATCCGCAGGTATTGACCAGCTGGACGTCCACGGGGCGCGACTCCCCTTCCGGCACGATGTCATAAGCATGGCGTACCTGATAGAGAAGATGTTCCGTATCGACGGTGTTCTTGGAACATCCCAGCGTGAGGACCTGCAGGGTAGGCATTATTCAGCGTCCTGAGGAGCTTCTTCTCCTTCCTCCTCCTCGACAAAGTCCAGGGAGGCGTAGTTCTTGAGCTCGTTGTACCAGTCCACGACCTTCTTCATGTGGGAGACATAGAAGCGGTCCGCGTCGTAATCCGGCAGGGCTTTCTCAAAGAGGGCCTTGAGCTCCTCGGGAGTGGCCTTGGAAGTGGGGGCGTCGGCGTCGCCGAGGACCTCATGGAGCTTGAGGAAGACTTCCTTGAGCTTTACCTCGCCTTCCATCGTATAGATGGAGATGTCGGCGAGGGTGGTGATGCCGCTGTTCGCGGCGAAGTTCGTCCGTTTGTGGTCCTTCAGAGACTCGGCGATGGCCCCGTTGCGGGACTGGGCGATATAGTTGAAAAGGCCGCGCTGACCGCGGACGGAGAGGGTTTTGGCAAGATCTGTCTTCATAGGGATATATACGTTTTATCAGTTTGCAAAGATAGTGAATAAATTCAAGAATACGTCGTCGGCCCGCTGCGGAATGGTGTCCAGGGGGCCGTCGTTGTCGAGGACCGCATCCACCCGGGACAGGTCGAAGGACTGGCTGCGGATCCGCCGGAGCGCCTCCTCGGGCGTAGAACCGTCCCGGGAGAGGCAGCGGGACAGACGCACGGACTCAGGGGCATCGACCAGGACGACCCGGTCGCCGAGCCCGTCAAAAAGGGGATGGGACAGGATGACCGCGGATTCCAGCACGACGAAGGGGACGGGACCGTAGGTCCATCCCGCCGGCCTGTGCCAGCGCTTCCACCGGCGGAAATCCGCGAGGACGGCCGGATAGACCAGGGATTCCAGCCGTGCCTTGGCCGAGAGGTCCGAAAAGATCAGGGAAGCGAGTTTTTTCCGGTCCAGCCTGCCGCAGGCATCCCGCAAGGGGGTATCCAGCGCCTGTTCCAGGGCAGGTACCAAGGACGGATCCCGGTCGTAAAGGGATTTCGTCCGGGCATCCGAGTCATAGACTGGGACGCCCCGGCCTTTCAGATAAGAGGCTACGGCGGTTTTTCCGCTGCCCATTCCACCGGTCAGGATGACGGTCTTCATCGGGATCAGTCCGTTTCAATGCAGTCGAAGATCTCCGGGACCACCCGATAATCCAATACACCGGCCGGAAGCTGCCGCACCCGGGGGATGCACCGGCCCGAAATGGAAGAGACGAAATCCTTGTAGTCGATCGTCAGGACCAGGGACTCGAACGGGTCGCGGCCCACGGGGAACTCACAGTGGAGAACGACCTCTGCCTGAGAAGGATATACCTGCAGGGAACGGCCTGCGGGAACCCCTTCCACCCGGACCGGAAGCGAAGAACGGACCTCCACATACCGGGAAACCGGGAGTTCGTAACTGACAATTTCATCGGAAATCCGGACACCCTTGATGCGGCGGAGGCGGAGCGTCCCCTGCTGGCTCTCATGGACGTCTTCCAGCAGGAGCGGTGCGGTGGACACCTGGTCCACGAGGTCAAGCCGGGCCTTCTCGCCATAAACCGTCACGGAATCCGGCACGAGCCGGAGCGCTCCGGAAGCCATGAACTGGTCCCGGTAAACCACGTCGCCGGACAGCTGGACGGGTACGCGCTTGTGGTTCTCGGCCGGGAAACGGAAGAACAGGGTGTCCGTCACGAAGGACTCCACCTGGACTTCGTCCCCGAAGAACTGCTCGCTGTAGGTATTCTTGGCATTGCCGGTGACATAGAACCTGTCGCCGTCCAGCCGGTGCATATCGGCACGCTCGAATTGTACGCGTACCTGACGGTTCCGCCCCTTTCTTCCCTCCCGCAACAGCCGGAAACCGGTCGCACGGCAACGAGCCTGGACCAGGGCGGTTCCGGTAGAGATGTTGCTATGTCCCGGGATGTTGCACTCAGCGACAACCGGGACGGAGACCACACCGGAGAAGGTCTGGGAAAGGTTGCTCAGGAACCAGATGATAAGGGCAATCAGGAGGGAGGCTGCCAGCAAAAGGCCCTCCCCCCCCCGAAGCTTCAGCCGGGGTTCCCGAGGCACGGATTTACTGCTGCTGGATCTCGGTCGTGTCGCGGACGAGGACCTGCTTCGCCACGCGGAGTTTGGTGTCGCCGTCCACCCGGACCAGGGCGGTCTTCTCATTGACTTCGACGATTTCGCCGAAGATACCGCTGTTGCCGATCACGACCTTGTCACCCTTCTTGAGGGAATTCTGGAACGCTTCCAGTTCCTTCTGCTGCTTGCGCTGGGGACGGATCATGAAAAGCCACATCACCACGAAGATCAGGAGGAGCATGATCCACATGGACATGGAGCCGCCCTGCGGCTGCTGCGGCTGGGCCTGGAGGAGGATGAAAAGGGTATTCATATCAGATGGATGATTTTAGGATTTCGGGAAAACGGGGGTGTCGGCCTTGTTGATGCGGCCTTCGGCGGCACTCTCCTTGATGAGGCGGTCCAGGATGCCGTTCACGAAGGAACGGCTCTTGGGGGTGGAGTAATATTTGGAAAGCTCCACATATTCATTGATGGTGACGCGGACGGGAATCTCCGGGAAGGTTTCGGCTTCGGCGAGGCCCATCGCGATGAGGACGATGTCCGTCGTGAAGAGACGGTCGCGGTCCCACCCCTGGACCGAACCGGCCACCTTCTCGTAATAGTCGGCAAAGTGTCCGAAGGAAACCGTCAGGAGGCGCTGCACGAACACGCGGTCGCTGTCCACGGTCTTGCCCTGGGCGGCGAGGATTTCACTCTGGTACAGGGGCGGAAGTTCCCACCGCCCGTTGCGGGCGATGTCATCCAGCATCCGGATGACGCAGGAAAGGGCGTAGGAAAGGTCCCCCGCCCAGAGGATGGAACGGTCTTCCAGGATGTCCCAGAGAGCGTCGTCGTCCTCGAACTCATTCTCGAACACTTTCTTGAAAAGTCTGACATCCCGGGCGATGGAAACCTCGGGATCCGAGAGGTATGCGGCGTAGTAAGGCCGGGTCTTGACGGCCTCAAGCACCCGGTGGATGAGGGCGTCGTCCTGGTCCCAGGAGAGGTTCTTGCGCTGGAGGAACTTCTGGAAGTCGGGATCCGACTCCAGCAGGGGAGCAAGGCCATTCCGGACGAATTTCAGGTTGGGGTGAAGTTCTTCTTCGGTGGGGTTGAATTTGAGACGGAGCGCCTCCGCCTGCCGGGCGGCCTCCGCCGTCAGCGGGATGACGATGGAGAGCAGGTAAACGCTCAGGTCACGGGTCGCCTCGCAGGAGGCGTCCAGGGCGGCCAGGGCGTCCTTCAGGGTCATATCGCGGTTCTCCGCGTAGGAGTAGAGGACCTTGAAGGCCTTGACGCGCAGCATTCTTCGATTCAGCATAGGTGTCAAATATTTGGACAAAGTTAGCGTTTTTTAATTATTTTCCCTACATTTGTCCTATAGAAATGCTAATGCTAATAAGGACAAAGCCATGTACAGTGAAGATTACGAAAGGGCCCGCGCCCAGGAGAGGAATACCGAAGACGTGTACTCGAAGCCGGTCCGTGCCGGCAAGCGTACCTACTTCTTCGATGTCAAGGCTACGAAGGGGAACAATGATTTCTACCTGACCATCACCGAGAGCAAGCGCCGCCAGGAACAGGACGGCACCTTCTCATATGACAAACACAAGATCTTCCTGTACAAGGAAGACTTCGAGAAATTTGCGGAAGGGCTGGAGGAGGCGGTCGCCTACATCCGCACCCGGCTGCTGAAGGATGCCCCGGACAGCGGCGACACCCAGCCGGACCGCCCTTCTTTCAACAACGTTTCCTTCGACGAGTTTTAATTCGAAAGACCGGCTGCGCTCCCCGCTGCCGGTCTTTTTTACTGACGGACAACTTCCATGATCCTCCTGAAAAACATCCTCCACGACGGTGTCCCGGTGAACATCTTCATCGAGGGGAAGCGGATCTTCCGGATCCTTCCCGCCCCGGAAACCGACAGCATCTTACCGGACGAAACGGTGGACTGCACCGGGAAAGCGGTCATCCCCGGCTTCATCAACATGCACACCCATGCGGCGATGACGCTCCTTCGCGGCATCACCGAGGACGTGCCCCTGCACAAGTGGCTTTCCCGGATCTGGGACATCGAGAGCCGGATCGACGAGAACTTCATCTACTGGGGAACCAAGGTCGCCTGCCTGGAGATGATCAAAAGCGGCACCACCACCTTCAACGACCAGTACTGGTTTCCCACCCGTGCGCGGGAGGCCGCCCTGGAGATGGGGATCCGGCCGTACATTTCCTTCGTCATCCTGGATAATTTCGACAAGGCGACGGCCGAGTACCAGCGCAAGCGGTGGATGGAGCTTTATGAGTGCTCCCGGGAGTGGAGCGAAGCCTCGCACCTGGCGATATCGGTCCATTCCGTCTATACCGTGAGCGAGGAGATGATCCTCTGGGCCAGCCGGTTCGCCCAGGAACACGGAATGCAGCTGCACATCCACGTCTCGGAGACCGAGAAGGAGAACCTGGATTGCATGAAGGCCCATGGCGGGCTCACCCCCACCGAATACCTGGACTCGCTCGGCGTGCTGGGACCGCACGTGGTCGCCGCCCACGCCCTTTGGCTGACCGACCATGACGTGGAACTGATGGGACGGCACCGCGTGAACTGCGTCCACAACATCAACTCCAACGCCAAGCTAGCCTCCGGCTACAGGTTCCGGTATGAGGACCTCCGTAACGCCGGTGCGAACATCTGTCTCGGCACCGACGGCGCCGCCTCCTCCAACAACCTGGACATGCTGGAGACCATGAAAACGGCCGCCCTCTTCCAGAAGGCGGTCAACATGGACCCCTCGCACATGCCGCTCAGGGAGCTGATGGACGCTGCGACCATCAACGGTGCGCGCGCCCTGAGGCTGGACACCGGCGAGATCCGGGAAGGTGCCATCGCGGACCTCTCCATCGTGGACATGGACAACTCCTACTTCCTCTCCCCTGGCTCGTTCCTCGGGAACCTGGTGTATACCGCCCACAGCGACGTCATCTCCTCCGTCATGGCACAGGGCCGTTTCGTCATGCGGGACCGCGTGGTCCCGGGCGAGAGGGAGATCCTCACCGAAGCCCGGAAAGTCCTCTGCCAGATATAGAAAACAACCTGATAAACACATTGTTATATGGACGCCAGACTCGAACGGATTTATCGTGCCGCCGACTGCCTCCGGGACCTCCTCGGAGAGAGACAGCCGGAAATCGGCATCGTCCTCGGCAGCGGACTCGGAAAGCTTGCCGACCAGATCATTGACCCGCTCGTCATTCCTTACAAAGATATCCCGGGATTCCCCGTGTCCACCGCCATCGGCCATAAGGGCAACTTCATCGTCGGCAAACTCGGCGGAAAGAGCGTCATCGCGATGCAGGGCCGCATCCATTACTACGAAGGATACGGGATGGACCTCGTCGTCCTGCCCATACGCGTGATGATCTCCGTAGGTATCCGGAAGCTGTTCGTCTCCAATGCGGCGGGCGGCGTGAACTACGACCTGCACGTCGGCGACCTGATGATCATCAAGGACCATATCAACCTCCTGCCCAATCCCCTCATCGGCCCCAACCTGGACAGGCTGGGACCGCGTTTTCCGGACATGACGCGCCCCTACGACCCCGCCCTCATCAATCTGGCGGAAACCGTCGCGGCCGGCCAGGGCATCGTCCTCAAGAAGGGCGTGTACGTGGGCGGCACCGGCCCGTCCTACGAGACGCCGGCGGAGTACAAGTATTTCCGCCTCATCGGCGGCGACGCCGTGGGCATGAGCACCGTTCCGGAGGTCATCGCGGCCCGGCATGCGGGAGTCCCCGTCTTCGGCATCTCGGTCATCACGAACGAGGCCCACGACGATTATGCCGAAGACTATGTGAATGACGGTCAGGACGTTGTCGTCGCGGCAGATGCCGCGGCGGACCGGATGACCTCCATCATCCGTGAAATGATTGAGAAACTTTAAATTACATGACATTATCTGAGATTATCAATACCGCCGCCGACTACCTGCGCTCCAAAGTCGTTCCGCGGCAGCCCGAAGTGGGCATCATCCTGGGAAGCGGCCTCGGCAAACTGGCCGACGAGATCGAAGACCCCCTCATCATTCCCTACGGAAAGATCCCGGGGTTTCCCGTCTCCACCGCCATCGGCCACAAGGGCAACTTCATCGTGGGCACCCTGGGCGGGAAATGCGTCATCGCCATGCAGGGACGCATCCACTTTTATGAGGGATACGGAATTACCCAGGTGGTCCTCCCCGTCCGGGTGATGATCAAACTCGGAATCCGGACACTTTTCGTCTCCAACGCCGCCGGCGGAACGAATCCCAGCTTTCACGTGGGGGACCTGATGATCCTCCGCGACCACATCAACCTGATCCCGAACCCGCTCATCGGTCCCAACCTGGACGAGTTCGGTCCCCGTTTCCCGGACATGACGCGTCCCTACGACCCGGCGCTGATCCGGATAGCGGAGGAAATCGCCGCCGGGGAAGGGATCCCCTTGCGCAAGGGCGTCTATGTCGCCGTCAGCGGTCCTTCTTACGAGACGCCGGCCGAGTACCGGTATTTCCACCAGATCGGCGCGGACGCCGTGGGCATGAGCACGACGCCGGAGGTCATCGTGGCCCGGCACAGCGGCATCCCGGTCTTCGGCATGTCCGTCATCACCGATGTCGCCCACGCCACGGACGATGAAGCGTATGTCACTGACGGCGAAGCCATCGTGAAAGCGGCCAACGCTGCGGCCGACCGGATGACGGTCCTTTTCCGCCGGCTGATCGCTGCGCTCCCTCCCGTGGACGCAAATGCGTAATTTATCGTAGAATTCTTTATCAATATTGAGAGAATTTTATTATTTTTGCGTGAATATTGGCTGAACCGTCATGCTGGAAGATATCCGGAAACAGATTGAAAAGCTCATTGCCCGCTATGAGTCCGAAAAGGTGGAGAACGACCGTCTCCGCACGGAACTCGCGGCGAGCAGGGAAAACGGCGAGGCCCTTAGGAGACAGATTTTGGAATTGGAGTCCACGATAGAGACCCTGAAACTGACCGAGGCCTTCACCGGCGGCGGCGACCACGCGGCCGCGAAGGTGAAACTGGACCGGCTGATCCGGGAGATCGACAAGTGCATATCCTGCCTGGAAAATTAGCGCATGGACCAGAAGATCAGCATCAAGATTGCCGAGCGGACATTCAACCTGTCCGCCAGCTCCCCCGAGCAGGAGGAGGTGATCCGCCTCGCCGCGGAGGCGATCAACCGGCGTCTGGATTCCTACACGCGCAAGAATCCCGGCAAGGCGCTCATCGAACTCATGTCCATGGTCGCCTTGAACGAATGCGTCCGCAGGATCTACCTCCAGCGGGACATCGACGCCCGGGACGAGGAGGTGAAAACCCTCGGCAGCGAATTGGACAACTATCTGAAGGACAACGTAAAATAGAGCCGCCGCGCATCACGCGCTGAAAACAACACGTACCTAGTACCGAGTTTTCTCAGACCGGGGATGACGGGCCCGGGTGACCTGGAACGGGGATTCCGCCTCTTGGGCGGGACGCGGGATATCAGGAACCGGTCGGGACTCAAATCTTGATATTCAAGATTTTCTGGCACGATGGCGACGGCTTTTTCAAATCATGCAGGTCTCCCGGAAGGAAGGCCTGCATTTGTATAGGGACACATTGAAACACAATATATTATGAACATCGTATCATTACTTGTCGGATTTGTTGCGGGAGCCGTCCTGGCCCTCGCCGCCTACATACTCATCCGCAGGTCCATCCTCAAGGGAAAGAAGGAAGAGATTCTCGAGAAGGCCGAGATCGAAGCGGAGAAGATCAAGAACGAGAAGATCCTCCAGGCCAAGGAGAAGTTCCTCTCCCTCAAGTCCGAGCACGAGGAGTACATCAACGGCAAGAACGCCCAGGTCCGCGAAGCCGAGTCCCGCGTCAAGCAGAAGGAGAACACCCTGAACCAGAAGATCGGCGAGGTGGACCGCAAGAACAGGGAGGTGGAGAATGTCAAGTCCTCCCTCAAAGGCCAGCAGGAAGCCCTGAAACGCAAGGAGGAGGAGTACGAGCAGCGGATCGCCCAGGCCAACCGCCAGATCGAGTCCATCGCCGGCATGACGGCCCAGGAAGCCAAGAACCAGCTCATGGAAAACATGAAGGCGGAGGCCCGCACCGAGGCCCAGGCCTACATCAACGACACGATCGACGAAGCCCGCCTGAACGCCGCCAAGGAGGCCAAGCGCATCGTCATCAACACGATCCAGCGCACCGCCACGGAAACGGCCATCGAGAACGCCGTCACCACCTTCCCGATCGACAATGACGAGATCAAGGGCCGCATCATCGGCCGCGAGGGCCGCAACATCCGCGCCCTGGAGGCGGCGACCGGCGTCGAGATCGTCGTGGACGACACCCCGGACGCCATCATGCTCTCCGCCTTCGACCCGGTCCGTCGCGAAGTGGCCCGCCTGGCCCTGCACCAGCTGGTCGTGGACGGCCGCATCCATCCCGCCCGCATCGAGGAAGTGGTCACCAAGGTCCAGAAGCAGCTGGAGGACGAGATTCTCGAGACCGGCAAGCGTACCTGCATCGACCTGGGCATCCACGGGATGTCCATGGAGCTCGTACGCCTGATCGGCCGCATGAAATACCGTTCCTCCTACGGGCAGAACCTCCTGCAGCACTCCCGCGAAGTCGCGAACATCTGCGCCATCATGGCCTCCGAACTTGGCCTGAACCCGAAGATCGCCAAGCGCGCCGGTCTCCTGCACGATATCGGCAAGGTTTCCGAAGAGGAGCCGGATCTCCCGCACGCCATCCTGGGCATGAAGATCGCCGAGCAGAACAAGGAGAAGCCCGAAATCTGCAACGCCATCGGCGCCCACCACGAGGAAACCGAGATGACTTCCCTCTACGCGCCGATCGTGCTCGTGGGCGACGCCATCTCCGGCGCCCGTCCGGGTGCCCGCCGCGAGGTGATCGAATCCTACATCAAGCGTCTCAAGGGCATGGAAGACCTCGCCGCCGCCTATCCGGGTGTCACGAAGTCCTATGCCATCCAGGCCGGCCGTGAACTTCGCGTGATCGTCGGGGCCGAACAGGTATCCGACGCCGAGGCCGAAGTCCTCTCCGGCGAAATCGCCAAGAAGATCCAGGACGAAATGACCTATCCGGGACAGGTAAAGATCACCGTCATCCGGGAAACCCGATCCGTGGCGTATGCGAAGTAAAAGACTGCTTCTTTTTGCGGCAGCGCTCCTTTCGAGCGTTGCCGTTTTTGCCCAAGGCTTCGGCGACTCCCCCAGCGTCAGTTGGAAAGTCAGCTCCGAACCGGTTTCCGGGCAGACCTACAAGCTGACCTTCTCCGGCAGGATCGAGGAAGGGAAACACATCTACGGCATCCATCCCGGCATCGGCAATCCGGTGGAGGTGGAATACAATTCCGCGGACGTCACGGCTGCGCCGCTGAAGGAAGAGCTGGAGCCGGTCGCCTACAAGGAGGACCTCGTCTTCTTCAAGAAGGCCGTCTTCTCCCAGGAAGTGACGGTTCCTTCCGGGACATCCACGGTGGACGGCACCATCATCTGGCAGGCCTGCACCGAGGACATGTGCGGTTTTCCGGAGGACTACGCGTTCTCGGTTTCCGTCGCGCCGGCGGAGGACGCCGCCCATCAGACGGCCATCGGCGACCCGGAGAAAGGGTCCGACGGAAGCAGGAAGGGCCTTTGGGCCCTCATCATCGAAGCCATCCTCTGGGGCTTTGCGATGCTGCTTACCCCCTGCGTCTTCCCGATGATCCCGATGACGGTCTCCTTCTTCCTGAAGGGATCGGACAATGTCCATGAGGGCCGCTTCAAGGCCTTCATGTACGGGCTTTTCATCGTCCTGCTGTACACGGTCCCGATCGTGGTCATCATCGGCCTTACCCGCCTGCTGGGCGGTGAAACCGTCACGGCCGACATCTTCAACTGGCTCTCGACGCACTGGCTTCCGAACATCATCTTCTTCCTGGTGTTCATGGTCTTCGCGGCATCCTTCTTCGGGGCCTTCGAGATTGTTCTGCCCTCCTCCTGGCAGAACAAGAGTGACGCCGCATCCGGGAAGAAAGGTCTTGCCGGCATCTTTTTCATGGCCCTCACCCTCGTGCTGGTGTCCTTCTCCTGCACGGGTCCCATCGTGGGCTCGGTCCTGATCAAGTCCACCCAGGGCGAGTTCTGGACGCCGATGGTCACGATGCTGGCCTTCTCGGTGGCCTTCGCCCTCCCCTTCACCATCTTCGCCCTGTTCCCGCAGCTGCTCAAAAAGATGAAGAGCGGCTCCTGGCTCAACAGCGTGAAGGTCGTCATGGGCTTCGTGGAAGTCGCCTTCGGCTTCAAGTTCCTCTCCGTGGCGGACCAGACCTACCACTGGGGCCTGCTGGACCGAGAAGTGTACCTGGCCATCTGGATCGTGGTCTTCACCCTGCTGGGTTTCTACCTGCTCGGGAAGATCCGGTTCAACCATGACGAACCGGTGGAGAAGATCGGCGTTACGCGTCTGGGACTGGCCATCGCCGTCTTCTCATTTGTCGTATATATGATCCCGGGCATGTTCGGAGCGCCCCTCAAGGCCCTTTCCGGCTACCTCCCGCCCATCGAGACGCAGGATTTCGTCATTGCCAATTATTCCGAGGGCCAGGTGGCCGGTACCGCGGCCGCCCCGGAGGAATCCAACCGGTACGGCCTGAAGATCGCCCACAACCTTCCGGGCTATTTCACGCTGGATGAAGGGCTTGCCGCCGCAAAGGTTTCCGGGAAGCCGGTCTTTGTCGATGTCACCGGCCACGGCTGCACCAACTGTCGGGAAATGGAAGCCCGTGTCTGGAGTGATCCGGAAGTGCTCCGGCGCCTGCGCGACAACTTCGAAATCGTAGCCCTGTACACGGACGACAAGCAGAAAGTCCCCGAAAGCGAGTGGTTCACCACCCCGGCCGGCAAGACGCTCAAAACCCTCGGGAGCATCAACTCCTACATCGCCCGCTCCCGCTTCGAGGTGAACGCCCAGCCCAACTATCTGATCCTCTCTCCCGAGGGGGAAGTCCTCGCCGGGCCGCGCGGGTACAACCTGTCCATTCCGGGTTTCATCGACTTCCTGGACAGTCCGCTGTCCCGATAAT
>Ga0310697_10002918_pt1 | contig 17624 bp, 15 predicted proteins | sample 172DNAGHGlowgp2_FD_203883 | JGI IMG/M metagenome (GOLD analysis project Ga0310697, IMG submission 203883) | Sheep rumen microbial communities from Palmerston North, Manawatu-Wanganui, New Zealand - 1728 DNA GHGlow gp2 (v2) (version 2) | ecosystem: Host-associated > Mammals > Digestive system >... | reverse complement strand
CCCGGTTACTCCAGATCAATGCAAAGCATAGAGCACGATGAGAACACCGGCCTCAAAGCCGACCTTCTTGCCCGCCGCATCAGCCGCATCGTGCATAAGCGTCATCCCCGTAACCGCTACATCATAGCTACCCCCGTACAGAAAGCCTCTGTACTGCTCAAGAGAATACTACCCTCCAGGTGGTTTGACCGTATCCTGGGCTCCTATTATAGACTTTAGCGTTGGCGTTGGCGTTGGCGTTGGCTGAAATGAAAAAAAGCCCGGATTTCTCCGAGCTTTTTTCATTTTTGATGTATCGATTAAGCGTACATGGCAACGATAGCCTCGTACAGCTCCTGCTTGCCGCTGGTCTGCTTGGGCTCGTCTACCTTCTTGCCGTACTCGTAAGCCTCCTCGAAGGTCATCTTGCCCTCCTCGAACTTCTTACCCATACCGCTGTCGAATGAAGCGTAACGCTCAGCCTTCATCTTCTTGTAGGGTGACTCCTCAAGCAGCTTTGCAGCTGACTCAAGAGCGCGAGCCATAGCATCCATACCGCTGATGTGAGCGATAGCGATGTCCTCAAGATCGGTTGAGTTACGACGTGTCTTAGCGTCGAAGTTGGTACCACCTGTGCCAAGACCACCGTTACGGATGATCTCCATCCAAGCCTGTGTGAGCTCGTAGTTGTCAATCGGGAACTGGTCGGTATCCCAACCGTTCTGAGCGTCACCGCGGTTAGCATCAATTGAACCGAGCATGCCGGCGTCAACAGCGCAAGCCAGCTCATGCTCAAATGTATGACCGGCCAGAGTAGCGTGGTTAACCTCGATGTTTACCTTGAAGTCCTTATCCAGGCCGTGAGCCTTGAGGAAACCGATAACGGTCTCGGTGTCAACATCATACTGGTGCTTTGAAGGCTCGCATGGTTTGGGCTCGATCAGGAATGTGCCCTTGAAACCCTTGCCGCGTGCATAGTCACGAGCCATGCGGAGCATGGTAGCCATGTGCTCTTTCTCACGCTTCTGGTCTGTGTTGAGAAGGCTCATATAACCCTCACGACCGCCCCAGAATACATAGTTCTCAGCACCCAGCTCGATACCTGCATCGATAGCGTTCTTGATCTGAACGATAGCGCGTGCTACAACGTCAAAGTCAGGATTGGTTGAAGCACCGTTCATGTAACGCTTGTTACCGAATACGTTGGCGGTTGACCAAAGCAGCTTGGCACCGGTCTCTTTCTGCTTCTCCTTAATGTAAGCAACGATAGCCTTCATGTTAGCCTCATACTCTGCTACGTTCTTGCCCTCTGAAATCAGGTCAACATCGTGGAAGCAGAAATAAGGTATACCCAGCTTCTGCATCAGCTCGAAACCGGCATCAACCTTGTTCTTAGCGGTCTGAAGAGCATCATCGGCCATCCAGGGGAATGACTTTGTGCCACCACCGAACTGATCTGCACCCTCTGCGCAAAGTGTGTGCCACCATGCCATTGCAAAGCGCAGCCAATCCTTCATGGTCTTGCCCATGATAACCTTGTTCTCATCATAGTAATGGAAAGCAAACGGATTCTTGCTGTCCTTACCCTCGAATTTGACTTTCTTCAAACCGGGAAAATACTCTTTTGCCATAATTGATTTGTTATTAATAAAATGTGAATAAATACCCTAAATTACGCCATCTCTTGCGCGAAAGGCAAAGTTACACTTATAATTCAAATTATCAACTTTCAGAGTGCTATTTTTTAGAACTCGTTCATGTACATGTTAAGGATACGTTTCCAACGGGCATATGCCTCCTCATACTGCGGAACAAGTTTCTTGTCGGGCTCTATAACGTTGATCTTCTCCAGTGTGGAGAATGCCTCGTTATGATCCTTATAGATACCTGCACCCATACCTGCACCCTTGGCTGCACCTACGGAACCGTCTGTATCGTATAGCTCAATAGTTGCACCGGTTATACCTGCCAGAGTCTCGCGGAATACGGGGTTGAGGAACATGTTGGCGTTGCCGGCATGGATCTTTGATATCTCCATACCCATCTCAACCATTACGTCCATACCATACTTGAATGAGAATACGATACCCTCCTGGACGGCACGTGCCAGATGGTTGCGGTTATGTATGTTGAAGTTGAATCCGTGAATGCTGCAGCCCACGTTGCGGTTGCCCAGCACACGCTCGGCTCCGTTACCGAACGGCAGAACGCTTATGCCGTCCGAACCTACCGGAATGCTTGAAGCAATCTTGTTCATATCTCCGTATGATAGGCCCTCCAGCATGATGTTACGGCGAGTCCAGGCATTCAGGATACCGGTTCCGTTGATGCAGAGCAGCACGCCCAGACGGGTTTGTTTGTTGGTGTGGTTAACGTGAGCGAAGGTATTGACTCTTGACTGAGGATCAAAGTTGACAGCTCCGTTAACTCCGTATACAACGCCCGATGTACCTGCTGTAGCGGCAATCTCGCCCGGCTCGAACACATTCAGTGACAGAGCATTGTTTGGCTGGTCACCGGCACGGTAAGTAACAGGTATTCCAACCTCCAGACCCAATTCCTTGGCTGCTGCAACCGATATACGTCCCTGTTCTGAGAATGTGGGTCTGATCTCAGGAATAAGTGAACGGCTGAAACCGTAATAATCCAACAGGAAATCGGCCACATCGTTTTCCTTGAAGTTCCACATCATGCCCTCCGAAAGGCCGGATACTGTAGTGCAGGTGGTTCCGGTAAGACGCATGGCGATATAATCACCCGGAAGCATTATCTTGTCAATCTTCTCATAGAGTTTGGGCTCGTTCTCCTTTACCCAAGCCAGCTTGGCGGCAGTGAAATTACCCGGTGAATTGAGCAGATTTGTCAGGCATTGGCCCTTGCCGATCTCGCGGAAAGCCTTATCTCCATAAGGTACTGCACGTGAGTCGCACCAGATGATAGCCGGACGAAGAGCCTTACCGGCCTTGTCTACGCATACCAGACCGTGCATCTGATACGAGATACCGATAGCCTCAATGTCGCTGCCCTTGGCACCAGACATCTGCATTACCTTGGCGGTCACGTTCTTGAGATATGTCCACCAGTCATCGGGTTCCTGCTCTGCCCATCCGGGATTGAGAGCCTTGATGGGAGCCTCTGAATCAGGGTAGAAAGCTGATGCTACACTTTTTCCTGTCTCAACAGACACCAGGCTGGCCTTCACTGAAGAACTGCCTATGTCATAACCTAACAGATACTTCTTCATAATCAAACACGTTTATTCAGTTATTATCGTAATCTTAAATTATAATCCAGACGTTCGCCAGAATAATTCACCACACGTTCAATAATCCTGTCTGGCAGGTGATACCGTATATTGAACTTTCTTCTTGATACCATTCCGTCATATTCGCCCATCCTCTTGTCAAAAGTGAATACGCACCTGTATTCATCCTCCCTGAATGAAACGGGAATAACTGAGAAGGCACCTTGCTGATAGGCATTTGTTGTTCCGTCATCCTCATAAATCAGGAATTCTCCGTCACTGCCTGAATAAAAGTCAACAGTGAGTTCATCAGCCGGTTGCTCATCTACATAATTCACATCCTTACCGTATACCAGTATGGCACCCGATGGCACAAACAACGGAATACGCTCGTATGGAGCATCGGCCTCAATAGTCTGACCACCCCAATAGACCGAATCATTGTAATAGTCATACCATATTTTACCATCCGGAAGATAGACATTTCTCGACTCAGCTCCATATTCATATACCGGACATACCATGAGTGATGGTCCGAACATATACTGGTCCGATACATTACTGGCAATCGAATCATCCGTATAGTCCATTACCAGGCCTCGCATCATCACCTCGCTTTGTGCCCATGCATGACCGGCCAAAGAGTATATATAGGGCATCAGCTTGTATCTGAGCCTGTTGTAGTAAACTATTGATTTATAAGCCGGATGATCTTCGGGAGCGATATTCCACACCTCACGCAAAGGATACTGCCCATGTGCACGATAGAGCGGGCAGAACGTGCCGAACTGATACCAGCGTGTCTGGAGTTCACGCCACTCCCTGAGGTCAGCGTTCTCCAAACGGGTACGGTCATAGAAACGCTGGGCGTTTGCATAACGGTTCTCTACACAGAAACCGCCTATATCCATGGTCCAATACGGATTGCCGCAGAGTGAGTAATTCATTCCCGCAGTAATCTGTGAGCGCAGATCCTCCCAACGGGTTCCTATATCACCGCTCCATGAAGCAGTCGAATAGCGCTGTAATCCCGCATAGCCCGAACGCGTCAGTTGGAAAACACGTTTGTCGGGATCCTCTTTCATCAGGCCTTCATAAATTGCCTGAGCATTCATCAGTGAATAAGCCATAAGGTATTCGGTAGAGGATCCGAGAGCTGTAGGTCCGCACAGCGCTTTCCAGTAATCCATCGGAACACAGTCACGTATGTTAGGCTCACTGGCATCCATCCACCACGCATCAATGCCATATCCGTAAAGATGGTCTTTGAGCTGATTCCAGAACAGTTCACGTGCTCCTGCCGAATATGCATCGTAGAAAGAGCCGATATAACCGGGGCCGACCCAATCACGGATGCTGTCCTCAATTGCCCTTCGATACATCCATCCATTGGAGTCAAACTCCTTGAAATGCTCAGTGGATTCATAAAATTTAGGCCATACTGAAATCATCAGATGTGCATTCATATCATGAACCCTGTCCACCATTGCTCCGGGATCCGGATAGCGGGTCTTGTCAAATTCATGTGAGCCCCACTCGTCCTGCTTCCAATAATTCCAGTCCTGGACTATGTTGTCAAGTCCTATTCCGCGTCTTCGGAACTCCCTAACGGTGCGTATGACCTCATCCTGGTTCTGGTAATGCTCACGGCTCTGCCAGAATCCCATTGCCCATTTGGGCAGCATGTTGGGCCGTCCCACCAATGTATGAAGACCGTTAATGACGCCATCCATATTCTCGCCGGAAATGAAATAGTAATCAGATTCCGGCACCATCTCATTCCACATGGTCAGCCTGTCCTTCATGGCCGGCTCTACGGGAGCATATGCCCTGAGTCCGCAGTAGGACGGATTTCCGTCAGGGCGCCATTCAATCCTGAGATAATACCTTTGCCCCTCTTTCATGTCGAGACTGAACTTGTGGGAATTGGGATTCCAGGCCGTGCGCCAACGCTCCTTGACCACCTCATTGTCGTCAATGAAGACACGGATGTAGCCGGCATAGTAGAGGATGAAATCATGGATGCCTGTCTCACGGGCTTCAAGAGTTCCCTCGTAAACAACCCTCTGCCCAAGGCGAGGCAGATTCTTAACGGTCTCAGAGTCTACAAAATATATGGAATCCTCATCCCTTACTTCGGTACGTCCGCGCATACCGCTGTAATAGGTTCCCGTAAGACATCCCGGCTTACCGTTCTTGTCAAACAGCCTGAATATATGGTTGAGCTGCTGATAAGGTTCAGTATTGCCGAAACGTCCCTGCGAGTATGAATCCCACAAGATGCCGTAATTATGTGACGATATGACAAACGGTATGCTTATCTTGGTATTGTACTGGAAGAGTTCCTCATTCTGTCCTTTGTAGTTCCACTGGTCAGACTGATGCTGTCCCAATCCGTACAGTCCCTCATCATCCTGAGTATCAAAACTGTTAATTGTGGAATACCCGTGTGTCCCGTCAACGGTTATCGGGGTGAATGATGCAGGCATGGATTCTGCAGTTATGTAGTTTCCGCCGGCATCAGTAAAACGCACGCTACCGTCTTTTTTGTTTACGAATGCGCTCAGGCCTGTTGCCTGAAGTTCGACCTCATCCTTATGGTTACGCACGGCAAACACGGAAACTTCGGCCGACGTATCCTCCGGCACCATAAGGCTACTACGGTCGTGGAAAGACTTGTCAGGTGTGGCGGTTACACGAATAATCCTGTCGGACATCACGGTAAGACGGACTTTCTGCGGTCCGTCAACAACCGGCTCGAGAACATTGACCACAACACCGTCTTCTAGAATCCTGTATTCCTTTCCGGAACAGGAAAACAGAGCGACAGCAAGCAGCAATATATAAAATGACCGGAGTTTCATACACCAACAGATATTGTCTACAAACTTAATGATTTTTCGGGATTAGAACGTATTCCACCATATTTTATTATTAAAAAATAATGGAGAGAACTGACATGTCCTCTCCATTATCCTAATATGTGTGTTTATGGTCTGTCTTCTTACTTCTGCAGAAGCTTGCCGTCTGAACCGAGTACATCCACGATCTTGTGGATATACATCTTCTTCATGTTCTCGCGGGCGGGCTTGAGATACTGACGGGGATCAAAGTCTCCGGGGTGCTCAGCCAGGTGCTGACGGATGGCAGCTGTCATGGCCAGACGTGAGTCTGAGTCGATGTTGATCTTGCATACAGCACTCTTGGCAGCCTTACGGAGCTGCTCCTCGGGAATACCGATGGCAGCCTCAAGCTTACCGCCGTACTTATTAATGGTGTTGACCTCATCCATGGGAACTGATGAAGATCCGTGCAGTACGATGGGGAATCCGGGGAGTTTCTTTTCAATCTCGGCCAGAACGTCGAATGCCAATGGAGGCGGAACCAGAACGCCGTTTACAAGTGTGCACTGCTCGGGAGTGAACTTGTGTGCGCCGTGAGATGTACCTATTGAGATAGCCAATGAATCGCAACCGGTGCGGGTTGAGAAGTCAATAACCTCCTCAGGCTTGGTGTAGTGAGACTCTGCTGAAGAAACCTCATCCTCAACACCTGCCAGAACGCCCAGTTCGGCCTCAACTGTTACATCATACTTGTGAGCATAGTCAACAACCTTCTTGGCAAGAGCGATATTCTCCTCATAAGGAAGGGATGAGCCGTCAATCATAACTGATGAGAAACCCATGTCGATGCAGTCCTTGCAGAGCTCGAAAGAATCACCGTGGTCAAGGTGAAGCACGATCTCGGGATGAGCGCAGCCAAGTTCCTTTGCGTATGCAACAGCACCCTCAGCCATATAACGCAGGATAGTAGCGTTGGCATAGTTGCGGGCACCCTTTGATACCTGCATGATAACCGGTGACTTGGTCTCGACTGCAGCCATAACGATGGCCTGCATCTGCTCCATAGTGTTGAAATTGAATGCCGGGATTGCATAACCGCCCTTGACGGCTGCGGCAAACATTGCGCGGGTGTTAACAAGACCCAGATCTTTGTAGTTTACCATAGATTTGATGTATTTTTGTGATTAATAAACTCTCTATTCCAAAACCGGACACAAAATTACATTCTTTAATCACCAATTAAAAATGTAAGAGGCGGAAAGTTATCAACTTTCACAAAGTTTAATCAGTTGTCACCCCAACTGCAAACATCACATTGCAATAAAAGCCCCAATTAACGGGAGCAAAAAACAAACGGGAACATTTGGTCATTTAAACAAATAACACTACCTTTGCGCGCTGAAACCCCCATAATGAGTTGCCAGCCTATATTCCGGCTGGCCATAGATGGAGTAATTAAAAACAAAATAAGTTATGAAAAAAGGTATTCATCCCGAGAACTATCGTCCTGTAGTATTCAAGGACATGTCAAATGGTGATTGCTTCCTGTCACGCTCAACCTGCGCAACCAAGGAGACAATCGAATTTGAAGGTCAGACCTATCCCCTGATCAAGATTGAAATCTCAAACACTTCACACCCGTTCTTTACCGGTAAGTCAAAGCTGGTCGATACCGCAGGTCGCGTCGACAAGTTCATGAGCCGCTACGCAAAGAGCCGCGGTGGCAAGTAACTGTCAAGATACTCATAAAAAAGAAAGCCGATGCATCTGCACCGGCTTTCTCTTTATTCTCTTTATTTACGCTTGAACCGCTTTCCGTTCCAGATATAGATTATGGGATCAGCCTTAAACCATGATTTATACCTGTCCGCATCCTCGCCGATATAGTCCAATGATGTATATCTGAACTCCAATGTATTGCCTATGGCCTTTGCGGACTGAAGCCTTAGCAGAGACATTTTACGAAGCACATCCAGAGAGTCGTTCTTGAGCGCCGCCTTGGTAAGGTAATCATCAAACTGCGGGAGTTCAATCAGGCTATTGGCATCCACCGGCGTCCAATCCGTATCATAGAATGCCAGACGCGAATCATCATAGCGGGCTGAGACCGTCCTGATGATGCATATCAGATTTGTGCCATTCCTTCGTGGGAAAAGTACCATCTCCATCCTGCCCGACTGCGATGTCATGACTGTAAGAGAGTTGTCCGATAATGCAGTCATCACACTCTCGCCTCCCAGTTTATTCCTAACGCGGGCCTTCATGCCGCTGTCCATATAGTCCAGAAAATCCATTCGCTCGCTTTTGGTAAGCGTAGGCAGGATCGAATCCGGCATATTGACAAACAGGGTGCGCAGATCTTCAGCACCCACAGAACCTGCGGTCATTATACCTACAGCCAGAATGGCCAATACTCTCTTAATCATATGTCAAACAGATTATCAGGGTAAACTATCTTAGACAGGAACAGGCCATGGGCAGGAGCTGAATCACCGGCTGAGCATCGGTCCTTGCTGTCAATTATCTTACGGAATCCGTCAATGGTGAGTTTATGACGGCCCACCTCCATCAGGGTTCCCACAATGGCACGCACCATATTCCTCAAGAAACGGTCGGCGGTTATGGTAAATACCCAGCGGCCATCCTCCAGCTCTGTCCACTCGGCTCCGGTAACGTGGCAGTCATTGGTTCTGGTGTCCGTATGGAGTTTGCTGAAACTGGTAAAATCCACCGTTTCAACGAGCAATCCGGCCGCACGGTTCATCAGGTCAAAATCCGGTCTGTTGGGCAGGAACCAGGAATAGTTTCGGTAGAATACGCTCTTATCCAAGGTAACATAGTACTTATACGTTCTTGCAGTAGCGGCAAAACGGGCATGAGCATCCGGTTGGACTGGGACAATCTTATGTACAGCTATATCCTGGGGCAATATCCCGTTCAGTTTGCTCCGCATCCAGTCACAGTCATGCGGCTCATCCAGGTCAAAATGCGCCACCATCTCCGACGCATGCACACCGGCATCGGTACGTCCGGCACCTGTAACGCTCACCTTTTGGCGAAGGAACAGAGCCAGGGCCTCCTCCAGAGTCTGCTGAACGGACGGTGAATGTGGCTGTATCTGCCATCCGCTGTATGCGCTACCATCAAATTCCAGATATATAAAGTATCTCATTCCCTGCTCTGTCCTGCCAGATTCATAATATGTACGGCCACAAGCGCTGCAGTCTCAGTACGCAGGCGCGACGGCCCCAGCGATATAGGTTTGAAACCTGCCTTAAGTGCTATATCAATCTCCTCGGGACTGAAATCGCCCTCCGGTCCGATAAGCACTAGTGAGTTGTGTCCCGAAACCACGGCATCCTGAAGAAGGAGTTTGCTACCCGGCTCACAGTGAGCGATAAACCTGTCGCCGTCAAAGCCGTGTTCAATGAAACTGCGCAATGAAGTCATACCGTTCAACACAGGCAAATTAGCCTTCTGCGACTGCTTCATGGCCGAAACCGCAATCTTTTCAATACGCTCCATCTTTATGACGTCACGCTCTGAATGGTCTGTTTTGAGGAAAGTAATCTCATCCACACCTATCTCCACAGCCTTTTCCACGAACCATTCGTTACGGTCCATCAGTTTGGTGGGAGCAACTGCAATATGCAGATGCCCGCTCCAAAGCGGAGCCTGCTTCTCAATATTCTCCACATGCACCATGCAGCGTTTGCCCGATACAGCACTTATGACCGCATCATAAAAAAAACCCTTTCCATCGGTAAGACGTATACGGTCTCCCTCTTTCATGCGGAGCACGCGGACGCAGTGTCCGGCCTCATCCTCAGGGAGCTGCATATCATCCTGTATATCGGGAGTATAAAATAGCCACATATGCCGTCAGATTAAGTCCATATCAGATTCATCAGCCTGTCCTCGGCTGTTTATCTCATCACGCAGTCGTGCGGCGAACTCGTAATTCTCGGTAGCGATAGCCTGCTCCATCGCCTCTTTAAGAACCTTGGTGCTGGCAGTGGTGATAGGCAATGAATATGCACCGTCAGACTGAAGACGTACACAGTTGCGCTCCAAAAGATCCTCCTCAATATAAATAGGTATATTACTGCGCACCGCAAGTGCCAGGGCATCCGATGTACGGCAGGTAATGAATGATGTGTTGCCGTCACGCTCAATGAACAGATGGGAGTAGAAAATACCTCCGCTTATCCTGTATATATCCACCTCCGTCAGATTACCGTCAAACTGCTTAAGGGTATTCAGATATAGGTCATAGATACCCGGATGAGGGATACGGTGACGGAACAGGCTCACTATGATGGCCTGAGCCTCCAGCGGCCCTACCAGGACAGGAAGGCAACGCAACCCCTCGTCGGCCCCATCCTTCTCCTTGAGTAGCGCTATGAGAGCCAGATCCGAAGGCTTGCGGTTCAGGATCTCACCCACTACCAGTTCTATCTTCCTCTTCTCATCCATATGCTCACAAAAGTAAGAAAAAAGGGTTATTCTCCAAAAGCAGAAAACGAGTTGTCATCCCGACAACTCGTTTTCGAATTAAATCTAATACCATGAAAAACACATAGCAAAGATATGCCTTTAATTAATATACAAGTCTTATTCAGTATAAAAATTTCTTCATTTAACATTATTTCACACTATTCAACCGACAGGACAAGTCCCTTCAGGTACTCCCCTTCCGGGTGGAATATGTTGACCGGATGGTCTGCAGGCTGATGCAACTGATACAGGATCTTTACACTACGTCCCGCTTGGGCGGCAGCAGTGAATACAGCCATACGGAACTGATCCTTTGTTACTACCTGCGAGCATGAGAATGTAAACAGCAGTCCTCCGGGCAGAATCTTCTCAATCGCCTTCTGGTTCAGGCGACGATATCCTATGAGAGCGTGTTTGAGAGCATCCTTGTGTTTGGCAAAAGCAGGAGGATCCAGTATAATCAGGTCATAAATGGAATCCATACGGTCCAGAAATTTGAATGCATCCTCGGCAAAAGCCTCATGACGATTATCGCCAGGAAAGTTATTTCTCACTCCGCCCGATGTCAGGTCTATGGCACGCGCAGAACTGTCAACCGAGTGGACCAGTTTGGCTCCACCACGGAGGGCGGCAAGCGAGAATCCGCCTGTGTAGCAGAACATATTGAGAACCGTACGATCCTTTGAGTATCTCTCAAGCAATGCCCTGTTTTCACGCTGGTCGATGAACAGGCCGGTCTTTTGTCCTCCGATCCAGTCAACCGGCATCTTCATGCCGTATTCCAGCGGAGTATCATCGGATGGTCCTCCCCAAATATAACCGTTCCCGCGGTCCAAATCGGCCTTGAACGGGAGTGTGGTCTCCGATTTGTAATAGATACCGCTAATGGAATCGCCCATGACCTCACGCAGGGCATCGGCAATTACCTCCCGGTCACAATGCATGCCGACGGAATGCGCCTGAATCACAGCTGTACGACCATAGATATCAATGACCAGACCGGGCAGATTATCACCTTCGCCATGCACCAGGCGATATATGTTGTGGTCGGTGCGTCCTGTCAGATTCAGGGAACGGCGCAATTCAAAAGCGACACTAAGCCTTTTGAGCCAAAAAGCACGGTCAACCGGCTCTTTTTCAAACGACAGCACCCGTACCGCTATGCTGCCCACCTGTATATGGCCTACAGCAATCCAATCGCCCTCACGGGTATAGACATCCACCACGTCACCCTCTTGGGGCGAACCTTCTATCTGGGCTATCGCACCTGAGAATATCCAGGGGTGAAAACGCCTCAAAGACTCCTCCTTACCCTTTTTCAGTATTACTCTCTTCTGCATGTTTACTGATAATTCTGTATTCTCCCGACTGTTTGAGTTCCAAAAGATAACGGTATATCCTGAGGCAAGCCCAAGCGTCTACGGCAGCATACTGTCTCTGCCCCTCCGTAAGGCTCTCTATCTCCCAGTTGCTGAGTTGCTGATTCTTGGAGATCCTTTCACCGAACAGAAGGCCATACATTTTCTGGAGTCCCTTCTCTTCAATACCCATGCCGCCGCACATATCCTGCAATTCCACAAATCCTGCCGGAGAGAATTTCCGACGGCTGGCAAGTGATGCAAAATCATCCTTTACCGACACTCCCACCTTTATTATATCGGGAGTTGCCAGAAAATCTGCTATACAATCAGGAATACCTATTTTATTTAGACGGAACAGATAAGCCATATCATCTGTGGAGAGTTGAAGCAGGGCAATCTTATGCCCCTGTCCCCTGGCGAATGAAGGCCTTGTCTCCGTATCAAACCCCACCACTTTTTCATTGCGGAGAATCCCGATGGCTTTCTGCGCCTTATCCTCAGTATCAATCTCCTCAATAATACCGTTAAACACCACTTTGGGTTTGTCTGCCAGTTCGGCTTTCTCTATTCTGTCAGGTAGTTCAATCATAAACAGAGGATTCGTCTTCGTTGAAGTCAGAATTGTATCTGACGTTGTGAACTGCGCGCAGCGTATTTGTAAGAGTCTGCCCCCAATACGTCCTGAATCCCTCCGAACATACTGCAACCGCCTCTTCCATAACCTCGTCCAGACCGCTGCGATATGAGTGGACAAAGTTCTTGAGCGCCTGGTAGATATCAGCCAGATCCTCCGAAATGCATCGGCGGACCGGTGTGTCACTGTACTTCATATCTTCCACAAACACTTCAAGATAATCATCGTTTTCACCGAACTTTTGCTGGAGTGACATGCGGATTGCATCATACTCCGGTTCAGTAACAATTTCCTCAAGATAAAGGCGTTCCGGCTCTGCATCTGTCAGCATGGAAGCTTTCAGATAGACAAGCGGAAGCAGCTTGGATATGACATCAGCCACTCTAGTAGGCTCTTTATCATAAATCTGCTCAAGAAAGGCGCAGTACTCAGCTGCAACCGTAACAAACTCAACTGTATTCCTGTCAAATGCCGACGTCTTAGCCATATGGTTCAATTGCGTTTGCAAAAGTACTCACAAATCACCGATAAGACCACCCTATTTTGATTTTTTATTATCATAAATAGTTTCTATCTTTGCACTTTAGCACAAAACAAGGCTATAACATGCACTATGGGCTTGAAAAATAAGGATAAGAAAACACGCACCGGGACTCAGCACCCTGAATGGAAATTCAGTATTTCAAACATATCCGACACTCTGCGCAATGAAACGTTCCTGTTTACAAGCGGAGCAGTACTGACCATTGCAGCCATCTTCATGCTGGTGGCATACATATCATTCCTGTTCAATGGAGGAACAGACCAAAGCGCCATCCTGAACGGGTCCACAGACATTGAGAACAGCACGGGCATCCTGGGTGCCAAGGCTTCCGAATTCATCGTCAACGGGTGGTTCGGTTTCTCTTCGGTTCTGCTTCCGGTATTCCTGATCATATGCGGTCTAAATATGATGCGCATAACACATTTCAGGATTTTCCGTTGGTTTGTAAGCTGTACGTTCCTGATGGTTTGGATATCGGTATTCCTTCAGATGGTACTGTCTCCCATCATGGAGAACTCTTTCATTATACCCGGAGGTTGTCACGGCAGGAACGTCACTGAGGCAATGCGCAGTTACATTGGCATACCCGGTCTTCTGCTTCTGCTCATTCTGACCATGTTGCTCTACTGCATCTACTTGACCAGACGTACCATCGAAGTGATACGTAACAGTGCCGGACACCTTAAACGCGGTATAGGCAAACGTCATAACAGGGAGGGGCATACGGTTGAAACACCTGACCAAGAGGCCGATGACGACGATATATACGCCACGCCTAATGACTCCGGAACTCCTGTTTTTGAAGTGCCGGACGACGTTCCGCCTCTCAAACCGGTCAATGACACGGTTCCGGACACAGATAAAACCGCCCAATCATCAACTGACAAGGAGGAGCCCGACACCGGCGTAAATGACATCAAGATGACAGTCACTGCAGCCCAGGAGGATGAAAAAGCCGAAGGCAAGATCCAAGAGCCGTATGACCCGCGTCTGGACCTCTCCCATTACAGGTTCCCCACACTGGATCTGCTCAAGCACTACGATAATGACGCGCCAGCCATTGACGACAAGGAACAGGAGGCCAACAAGCACCGTATAATCAAGGTTCTACAGGATTTCGGGATAGAAATCGAGACCATAAACGCCACTGTGGGTCCAACCATCACATTGTATGAAATTACCCCTGCCGCCGGTGTACGCATATCCAAGATCCGCAATCTTGAGGCCGATATAGCATTGAGCCTGGCAGCCCTCGGCATACGTATCATTGCGCCTATTCCCGGCAAGGGTACTATAGGTATTGAGGTACCGAATGCCAAACCAGTAATGGTGTCGATGGAGTCCATACTCAACAGCAGGAAATTTGCCGAGAGCAAAATGGAACTGCCGGTGGCCCTGGGCCGCACCATCACCAATGAGGTGTTCATGTTTGACCTTGCCAAGATGCCCCACCTGCTGGTAGCCGGCGCCACCGGTCAGGGTAAGTCTGTAGGTCTTAACTGTGTCATCACCTCCCTGCTCTACAAGAAACATCCGGCAGAGCTCAAACTGGTCATGGTTGACCCCAAGATGGTTGAGTTCAGCATCTATTCACCCATCATCAAGCATTTCCTTGCCAAAATGCCTGATGTTGATGACGCCGATGCCATCATAACCGATACCACAAAGGTCATTCACACCCTCAAGTCACTCTGCATTGAGATGGATAACCGGTATGAATTGCTCAAGGATGCAAATGTACGTTCGGTAATTGAATACAACAACCTCTTCAAGGACCGTAAGCTGAATCCAGAGAAGGGACACCGTTATCTGCCGTACATCGTAGTCGTGATAGATGAGTTCGGTGACCTTATCATGACCGCCGGCAAGGATATAGAGATGCCTATCGCACGAATCGCCCAGAAGGCCCGCGCCGTAGGTATACATATGATAATTGCCACCCAGCGTCCTACTACAAACATCATAACCGGAACCATCAAGGCCAACTTCCCTGCCCGTATGGCATTCCGTGTGAGTTCAATGATAGACTCACGCACTATTCTGGACCGTCCGGGAGCCAATCAGCTTATCGGCCGCGGAGACCTGCTGTTCCTTTCCGGAAGCGACCCGGTACGAGTGCAATGTGCTTTTGTAGATACGCCCGAAGTTAATGCCATCTGTCATTATATCAGTCGTCAGCAGGGTTATACCGAGGCTTATCCGCTACCCGAGTATGTTGACGAGAATGAAAGCGGTCCTGTGGAAGGCGGCGTTGAAATGGGCAAATTCGATCCCATGTTCGCCGATGCTGCACGTCTTATCGTTGCCAGCCAATCCGGCTCCACATCGCTCATACAGCGAAAGTTTGCCATAGGCTATAACCGCGCCGGCCGTCTTATGGACCAGTTGGAGGCCACCGGAATAGTAGGCAAGGCCGACGGAAGCAAACCGCGCCCTGTCCTGGTTATGGATGACACTCAGCTGGACCGCATACTTGAAACTTATAATCTGCTTTGACAATGCGTAAATATCTGCTCTTCATATTAGCTTTCTGCATACTGCCCCTGTCAGCCCAGAACAGTGCGGACAGACTGTTGCAGAACACCGTCTCCAAGCTGAAGAAGGACGGAAGCATCGCCATGACCCTGGATGCGGCGGTCAAGAATGAGGGTACTACTGAGCACATGGAAATGGTGATCAGGATATCCGGAACCGGTTTCTACGCTCAGATGGAAGACAACACGCTATGGTTTGACGGAAAGACCATGTGGAACGGCAAGGACTTTGGTGACGGCATTGAGGAGATATACATCACAGAGCCTACCCCCGAAGAGAAAGCCCGCTACGACATAATCAGCCTGATTGAGAAACATCAGGGATTCAGCGTAAGCGGAAACGGAACGGATATGTTCGTCCTGACAGCGTCAAATCCGGAGCGCAGCGTTGAGGGCATCAGCAAGGTCAGTATAAAAGTTGATGCCGGCACATACGCAATCCGGAACATTCAGGTTGAGTTTGACGAGGGACTTGGCGGCATATCGGCAACGGCCGAGGTTACTGAATACAAGCCCGGACAGAAGTTTGACAAGGCTGTATTCACCTGTCCCGTAAAGGATTTCAAGGATGCCGAGATCATTGATTTGAGATAAAACAGAACGATATATGGAAAGAGTAAAATGCCTTATCATCGGATCCGGACCTGCCGGATTCACCGCAGCTATCTATGCTTCGCGCGCCAATCTGAACCCCGTGCTCTACGAGGGTCCGCAGTCAGGCGGCCAGTTGATAACCACCACCGTAGTTGAGAATTTCCCGGGCTATCCGCAGGGAGTGAGCGGCTATGACATGATGGAGGATATGCGCACACAGGCAGCGCGGTTCGGCGCCACAATCCGCATGGGCATTGTAACTGCAGTGGACTTTGGATCGGCCCCCTACACCGTCACCATCGATGACGGCTCACAACTGCAGGCCGATACCGTAATCATATCCACCGGTGCCACCGCCAAGTATCTGGGCCTGGAGGATGAAAAGAAATATGCCGGCCGCGGTGTAAGCGCCTGCGCCACCTGTGACGGTTTCTTCTTCCGCAAAAAAGTGGTTGCGGTTGTTGGCGGCGGCGATACCGCATGTGAGGAGGCATCGTATCTGGCTACACTTGCCAGCAAGGTTTATCTTATAGTCCGCAAGAACTACCTGCGTGCCAGCGACATAATGCAAAAGCGTGTACTTGAGAACCCCAAGATAGAGGTCCTCTTCGGCCATAACACCGAAGGCCTTACCGGAGAGAGCAAGGTGCAGGGCATCAAGCTGGTCAAGGACCTGGGCCTGCCTACCGAGCAGCACTATGAGCGCGAGATTGACGGATTCTTCCTGGCCATCGGCCACAAGCCCAACTCGGATGTGTTCAAGCCCTGGATAGAGACCGATGAAAACGGCTATATCAAGACCTTGAACGGTACCCCCGTGACCAACGTTCCGGGTGTGTTTGCCGCAGGCGATGTGGCAGACCCCGTTTACCGTCAGGCCATATGCGCAGCAGCCAGCGGATGTAAAGCCGCCATCGAAGCCGAGAAATACCTGAACAAATAATCCAAATCCAATAACAGTAATGAAGATTTCTGAGATTCTTGCCAAGAAAAAAACCCTTTCATTCGAGATTTTCCCTCCCAAGAGAGAGGAGGACACCTTTACCCTGATAGACAAGACCATCAGGCAGCTGGGCAAATACTCCCCCGATTACATCAGCGTAACCTACGGAGCCCTGGGCAACACCCTGTCCAACACCGCCATGATAGCCAAGACTATAAAGAACAACACCAGCGCACAGCCCCTGGCCCACCTTACCTGCGTGGCTTCCACACGTGACAAGGTGGACAGCGTCTGCAATGAGCTGATGAACTACGGAGTTGAGAACATTCTCACCCTGCGCGGAGACATACCAAAGGATACCGCCACACCCATATTCTCCGATTTCAAGCACGCCAGCGACCTGGCATCGTATATAAAAGGCAAGTATAACGGCCAGTTCGGAATAGCCGGA
>Ga0310697_10002917_pt1 | contig 17628 bp, 13 predicted proteins | sample 172DNAGHGlowgp2_FD_203883 | JGI IMG/M metagenome (GOLD analysis project Ga0310697, IMG submission 203883) | Sheep rumen microbial communities from Palmerston North, Manawatu-Wanganui, New Zealand - 1728 DNA GHGlow gp2 (v2) (version 2) | ecosystem: Host-associated > Mammals > Digestive system >... | reverse complement strand
AGGACTATAAAATCCTGAACCGCGAGATACGCCGCTTAGGCTACAACATCCCGCCGCTGGTGAATGCCTACATGAGCCTTTCGCCCACCATGAAGCTCTTCGGCACGGCCATCAACTACGGTTTCGGCGACGTGGAAGAAACGGGCATCCTCATCGCCATGGACGAGATTCTGGAGGAAAAGAAAGTGCGCCACATCGACTCCTTCATCAAGCAGCACCCGGAGGCCCTGAAGATAACAAGCGGAGCCAACAAGCTGATATATAAGGAGAAAAACTAAACGATGGGCAGAGAGATTCCGCAGATTTTCTGATAGACATCAAGGGCATAGACATCGGTCATCCCGCTGATATAGTCGATAACGGCCATCAGGCGGGTCTCTAAGTTGTCGCTGGCTATGTCGTATTGACTGGACACCCGGCCGATGAGCTGCTGCGAATAGTAACGGTCGGGATGCTCAATGGCCTCGACCATCAGCTCCATCAGCGTGGCCATGATACGATAGCCCGACAGTTCCACATCAAGCACGGGCTTGCTGGTGTAGATACGGGATTTCGAAACACGCGAACACTCCTTATAGGCAGCATGGGGCACTGCGGATATATGGTCCATCAGCGAACCATCGAAACGCCCCTCCAGAATCTCTTCTTCGTGGTCCATGAAAGCACGGACACACTCGTTCTCCAACCGGCCTATGACGCAGGCTCGCAGATACTGAATCTTTTCGTTGCTGTCGGTCAGTTGCTCATCTTCTATACGCTGACGGATATGCTGCTGCGCATCGCTGTCGAAGAAATTCATCATCAATCGGCAGGTATCCTCATAGGAAAGGATTTTCAACTTATGGGCATCCTCCAAATCCATGATCTCATAGCAGATGTCATCGGCTGCCTCAACAAGGTAGACCAGCGGATGACGGGCATAGCGCAGCGGTTCGCCCGGTGCTGAGAAACAGGTGATGCCCATCTCACCGGCAATGCGCCGATAGAAGTCTGCCTCACTGTTGAAGAAACCGAACTTCCCCTTCTTCCCCGCCAGTGAGGAGGAGAAGGGATATTTCACGATACTTGCCAAGGTGGAATAGGTCATGACAAATCCTCCGGGCCTCCGGCCGCAAAACTGATGGGTAAGCAGGCGGAAACCGTTGGCATTGCCCTCAAAATGGGTAATATCGTCCCAAAACGGTGCAGACACTTTCTCCTGGAGATACTGCCCCTTGCCCTCAGTGAAAAAGGTCTGTATGGCCTTCTCCCCTGAATGACCGAATGGGGGATTGCCCATGTCATGAGCCAGGCAGGCGGTGGCAACAATCTGGCCTATCTCCGTAATCAAAGTACCGATGAAATGGGGATTTTTTTCACATAAATGCTGGCTAACATCATTGCCAAGCGACATGCCTACGCTGGCCACTTCGAGAGAGTGAGTCAGACGGTTGTGGACGAAGACGCTTCCCGGAAGAGGAAACACCTGGGTCTTGTTCTGCAAACGGCGGAAGGGGGCGGAAAAAATAAGACGGTCGTAGTCGCGCTTGAACTCGGTGCGGTCGTCATGCCGCTCAGGATGACGATGCTCCTGGCCTAAACGGCAGTTGGATATAAGCTGGTTCCAATTCATAATATCTGTCTGTGCGATGTGCTTGTACGAAAGGGCAAAGACATATCACTCGTGCAAAAGTAACACTTTTTCGCAAGAAAAACACATTTTAGCACTAAAAATATGGTCATTTGAATTGAAATTCTTAATTTTGCAGTCTATAATGCATACAAGCGCACAAATCAGATTGACAAATAATAATGAACAAACGACTATACCTTCTCATCGCCGCCCTACTATGCATCGCGCAGGGTTTCGCCCAAACGCCCGGCTATGAACGGAGTAGAAAGTACGACTACTACTTTCTTGAAGCCATGATGCAGCGGCAACAGGGCAACGCCAGTGCTGCCTTCGACCTGCTCCAGCGCTGTCTTGAACTGGACAGCATGGCCTCTGAGGTGTACCTGTTCTTGGGATCGTACTACAGCGACATGAAAAAGGAAAACGAGGCACTGGCCGCTTTCAAACGCGCTGCGGAACTGGAACCGAACAACCCCATCTATCTGGAGACGCTGACTTCAGCCTATATCTCCCACAACCAGTACGGTGAAGCCATCACTGTGGCGGAAAAACTATACGAAACCGACAAGAGCCGGCAGGAACTGCTGGAGACGCTCTATCGCCTTTATGTGCAACACAAAGAGTATGAGAAGGCCATCGGTACGCTGGAACGCATGGAAATAATCGACGGAAAGAGCGAACGCATATCCCTGGCCAAGAGCGGTCTGTACATCCAAATGGACAATCAGGAAGCGGCACTCAAGGAAATCAAGGCTCTCTCGGAACAATACCCTAATGACCTGAACTATAAAACGCTCTACGCCAACACGCTGATGATGGACGGGGAGCGCGAGGAGGCAAAGAAGGTGCTGGAGGCTATCCTAAGGGAAGAGCCGAACAACTACCGGGCCCAGGTGGCCATGCGCTCCTACTTCATCGGTGAACAGGACACGCTTCGCGCCGACTCGCTCACCCACAGCATCCTGCTGAATGTCAGCACAGCGACTGAAGACAAGATAAACCTGCTACGACAGGAGATTGGCTACAGCGAAAACCACGGCGGAGACAGCACACGTGTGCTGTCGCTCTTCCACGAACTGTTAAGCCAGCCGGAGCCGGATTCAGACATTGCGGAGTTCTGTGCTCACTATATGGCTCTGAAGAAAATGCCTACCGACAGCATAAAGAACCTGCTGAACCTCGCCCTCAAGTTGTCCCCCGACAAGGCTTCGGCACGCCTGCAACTGGTACAATATGCCTGGGAGGAGGACGATGACGACCACATCATCGAGCTTTGCCAGGAGGCACGCCAGTATAATCCCGATGAAATGGCTTTCTATTACTATCAAGGCATGTCCTACTACCGGAAAAAGGACACCGACCATGCATTAGAGGCGTTCCAAAACGGCATCAGCGTCATCGACGAGGACAGCTCGCCGCTCATCGTTTCCGACTTCTACGCCGTCATGGGCGACCTGCTCCACATGAAAGGGATGCAGCGGGAGGCTTTCGCTGCCTACGACTCCTGCCTGCAATGGAAACCGGACAACATAGGATGTCTGAACAACTATGCCTATTATCTCAGCGAACTGGGCAAGGATCTCGACCGCGCTGAGGAGATGAGCCATAAGGCTGTCAAGGCAGAGCCAAAGAATGCCACGTATCTCGACACGTATGCCTGGATTATGTTCATGATGGAACGCTATTCTGAAGCACGCATCTACATCGATCAGGCCCTACAGAACGATTCCACTCCGGGCAGCGTCATCCTGGAACATGCAGGCGACATCTACGCACAATGCAACGAAATAGACAAGGCTCTCGGCTACTGGCAGCTGGCCCTGACCGATGCTCCTGACAACAAACTGCTGAGAAAGAAAATCAAACGGAAAAAATATATAAAACAATGAAACTATCCAAGTATGCCATGATGGCCGCAATGGCTGCACTCCTGACATTAGCATCTTGTGGAACTCACAAGAAGGTTGTCAAAGAACAACCGAAGACGGAAGCGGAAATCCAGGATTCACTTAACCAATCGGAATTCTTAGGGAAGGTACACTCCACTGCATCGAGGTCACAGTTCGTATCGTCGAAGGTGAAATTCACCGTGGAAGCCGGCCCTCAGTCGCTTACGCTAACCGGCAACCTGCGCATGAAACGCGACGACGTTATACGCCTTCAGCTGATGGCCTTCGGCTTTGTCGAAGCAGGCCGGCTGGAGTTCACCAAGGACTACGTGCTCATCATGGACCGCATCAACAAGCAGTATCTGAAGGCTCCCTACCAGTATATCGACTTCCTGCGCAACAGCGGCATCAACTTCTACACGCTACAGGCCCTGTTCTGGGACGAACTGTTCGTACCCGGACAAGGAAGTGTGAGCGAAGACAAGCTCGAAAAGTTCAATGCCAACATGGGAGGCGACGAGGTAGTAATCAGTCTCGACCAGCAGGAAGGCAAAATCAACTACAGCTGGCTGGCCGACCAGCAGACAGGGCGCATCAAGATGACCAATATTATCTATCGCGACCCTATCAACGGCAACTCACAACTGAACTGGGACTATCGCGAGTTCGGCCCGTTGGGCAACAAACTGTTTCCCATCGAGATGCTTGCCACGCTGACAACACCTAAGAAAGAGGTGAAACTGGGCGTGAAGCTCACCTATCTTGGCAACGACAGTGAGTGGGAACCGCGCACCGTCGTATCAGACAAGTACCGCCAGGTGGACATCGACGAGATACTGATGCGACTGATGGCACTGTAGCCCTTAGGCATTAAATTCCAAAACCTAAGAAAAAAAAGAACAGAGCACTTAAGTTAAACAGTACTGGAAGCTTGAGAAAAATAGAATAGGAGCCAATGATCAGGAAAGCAACGATGCTCATGTTTGCCATCCTGTTCTGTCTGGTACTACCAGCACAGGACAGGAAGGGTAAGTCCACCCGCAAAAGCCGGACCACCACTTCCGCCGCCCAGAAACAGCAAAAGCCGGCAGAAACGGTAAAAGACTTGAGGAAGAAGAAGCAACAGGTGGAGCAGGAGCATCAGAAGGCGGTAAAAAAGCAAAAAGAACTCTCAAAGAATGTGAAGTTGGGCATGGAGAACCTGATGATTATCGACACCGAGATTCTGCGCCAACGCCAACTTATCGACACTATCCGTCACGACATCTCCCGCATCGACAACCACATCTGTCTGCTTGACAGTCAGCTCACTGTATTAGAACATGAACTGGAGGACCGCCAGCAACGCTACATGAAATCCATGCGTTACATGCACCGCAACCGCTCCGTTCAGAGCCAGTTGGCCTACATTTTCAGTGCCGACAACTTCAATCAGATGTACCGCCGCATGCGTTTCACCAAGGAATATGCCTCGTTTCAGCGAGCACAAGGCGAAGCCGTACAGGCCAAACAGGAACAAATCAGGCAGAAACGGCTGGAGCTCTCCGACGCCAAGCAGCAGAAAGACACCCTCCTTCTTTTAGGCGAACACGAGCAGCGCACGCTCGAAAACAAGCAGACCGAGCAAAAAGCTCAAGTAGAAAAGCTGAAAAAAGAACGGAAGAGCGTCACGGCCCTCATTGAGCGTCAGCAGAAAGAGGAAGCGGCCTTGGATGCCCGTATCGAAAAGCTGGTGGCCGATGAGATAGCTCGCGAGAAGGCACGTCAAGAAACCGAAGCCAAGAAGAATGAAGAGACGGAGGCAGAGGTCAGGCACGAGCAAGCGCTGGCCCGCAAGCGTGCTGCAGCGGAGGCCGCCCGCAAGGAGAACGACCGCCGCATAGCCGAAGCCAAAGCCAAGGAGGCAGAAGCCAAGAAAAGGGCGGAGGCCGCCAAGAACAAGAGTGCAAAGGAGCGCGAACTGGCGGAGCAGAGCGTGAAAGAAACCCACCAGGAGGTGGAGAAAGCCGAGAAGAAAGCACGCGAGGACGAGCAGCAGCACAAGGAGGACATGAGCAGGCTGGTAGCAGCCAAGAAAGAAATCCACAGTGCCCGCACGGCAAGGAACGACGCCCTAAGCAACAACTTCAAGGCGAACAAGGGCCGACTGCCGCTCCCCATCACTGGCAACTATAAGCTGGTAAGGGGATATGGCGACTATCATCCCGCCGATGTCGTAGGCAAAGACGTGAAGATACACAGCAACGGCTGGCTGCTGAAAGGCGAGAAAGGTGCAATGGCGCGAAGCATCTTCAACGGCACGGTGACGGGTGTCATCAACGAGGACGGCCGCTACGTGGTACTGGTACGTCACGGCCGTTACATTTCAGCCTACATCAACCTGTCATCCTCAAATGTAAAGGCCGGACAGACCATCAAGGCTTACGACACAATAGGCAAGATTGGCAGCGACGGGACCATGAGTTTCCAGCTACGCGAATGGAACACACTGCTTAACCCTGCACACTGGATTAAGCGATAGCTGGTCTTGGACTAAAAGGATGCCAACACCCGATTAAGAGATAGCCGAAAGGAGTGTGAGATATTTATTGACTGCATCGGCTATCTCACTCAACAGAATATATTCATCAGCAGAATGGGAACGACAGCTTTGCCCCGGTCCCAGCTTGAACGAGGGGAAAGGCATGAGTGCCTGGTCGGACAAAGTAGGCGAGCCGAAAGGCTGCATCCCCATCTCCACGCATTTCCTTATCAGCGGATGGTCTGCGGCTATCGATGAAGAATGTAGACGGAACGAGCGTGCCTCTAACCGGCACTTCTTCATCTTACTGCACAAGAACTCATACACATCCTCATTCCGATACAGTTCGTTAGTGCGCACGTCAACGATGAAGTGCAGCCTGTCGGGTACTACATTATGCTGTGTGCCGGACTCCACCACCGTTACGCTCATCTTCGTGGGGCCCAAAAGCGGGCTCACCTTCTCAAAGCGATAGTCGCGAAGGAACACCAGGTCGTCGAGTGCCTCATAGATGGCGTTCACGCCCTCGTTGCGTGCCGCATGTCCGCTCACACCCTGCGCATAACCGTCAATGACCATCAGTCCCTTTTCTGCCACGGCAGGCTGCATGCCGGTGGGCTCTCCCACGATGGCCACATCAATCTTCGGCAGTTCGGGCAAGGCAATGACTATGCCCTCCTTGCCAGACACCTCTTCTTCGCAGGAAGCCAGATAGACGAGGTTATAACTTCGCGGCTCCCCCGACAGGATGCGGAACACCTGCAGCAGCGATACGAGCCCGCCCCCGCAGTCGTTGGCCCCAAGACCATAGAGCGTGTCGCCCTCAACGGTGGGCTGAAAAGGGTCGCGGGTCCATGTAGCCACAGGCTTCACCGTATCGATATGGGCATTGAGCAGCAGGGTAGGTTTTGAGGTGTCATAGCCGTCAGCCACAATCCACACGTTATTGCCTTTCCTACGGGGGGCAAGTCCCCACTCCACCATCTGCGCAAACAGCAGGTCAGCGGCCTGAGCCTCATCGCGGCTCACGCTGGGGGTGGCTATCAGCCGTTGCAACAAGCCCACGGCATCGCTAACAAAGGGTCGGGTATCGATTGTTTTCATTGTTATCATGGCTTTTTCAATTTGAGATAAAAGCCCCTCAGGCCAAAGTAGATCAGCGTGCCTGCTAACAGGCCTGCAATGGCATCGATGGCATAATGGGCCTGAATATAGAAGGTGGCGAAGAACATCAGTACGCCGAAAGGCAGCAACGACCAGAACAGTTTCCTGTTGCGACTTTCCCAGGCGAGCCACAACAGCACCACCGACACTCCCACATGACTGCTGGGAAAGGCGGCCGTGGGCCGTTCGCCTGCTGCATGCATCACCTGCAGGGTCTTGTACATCAGTCCGTCTTCCCATCCGGGAATGGGCAATCCCTCATAATCGCCCATGAAATAGGTGCCGATGTTCGGGAAGATGCCCTGCCGGATATTCTCAATCCCGGCCGCCGGATAATAGTACTGCGGACCGCCTGCCGGCAAGAAGAGGAAGACGAGATAGAACACGAAGAAGGAGCCGATGATGACAAATGCCGCCTTCGGCAACTCGTCGTAACGACGGAAAAGATAGAACAGCGGCACGATGCCCATCAGCGGATAATAGCTCTCATAGCCTAACGTGAGCAGTTCGCTCACCCACGGGCTGGCATATTCCTTGCAGAACACAAGGGCTGGCTGGAAACCAAACAGTTGCTGCTCCCAAGTAGCAAAGACATGGTCGAGATTAGGAAGGAAACGGTTCAGCTCGAACGTCTCCGGATACCAGGAGCCTAACAACAGCAGTTGAGCCAGAATACGGATAAAGACGGTCAACCTGCAGGGAAATATCCTGTAGAGTCCCCAAGAGAGCAGAATCACCACCACTGCCTGCACACGCAGGCCGATGATGTCGCAAAGTCCCTGCACCTTGTCGTGCAGCATCAGCGCATAGAGCAACGTCAGCAGTCCATAGCCCAACACCACCCATTCGAACGCCAGCAAGCCCCTCACGGGCTGTTTTTCAACACTAATCAATCCCTTCAACATTCACCTTTGCTCTTGCCGGCCTATAGCCAGCCATTATCCTTATACCATTTTATCGTAAGAGGCACGCCGCGCTCCAGGCTGTAGTCCGGATGGAAGCCCAGTTCGCGCCGCGCCGGCTCGATGTCGCATCGCCAGTTACGCTGTTTCAAAATATGATACTTGTCGTTGTTCAGTGCAGATATCCGACCCGTGAGATGACCTATTTTGTCGCCAAACCAGGTGACTACTCTCAGCACCCAGATGGGAGCCTTCACGCGAATCCACCAAGGGTTGCCCAGTTCCCGGCGTATCAGATTGCTGAACGTTGATGACTGGTACACCTCCCCGTCGGAAAGGAAATACTTCCGCCCCGTCTGCCCCTTCTCGCAAGCAAGGAACACTGCCTGCACCACATCAAGGACATAGACGAAGGTGATGTCCTGCTGCTGGTAGCCCACGGCAAAATCGCTGTGCTGCTTGATGCTCTTGGCCATCAGGAAATAGTCGCGCTCTCGCGGGCCGTAGACTCCGGTAGGGCGCAAAACGACGTATGGGAACGAGGCGGTCTGCGGGTCATTCTTCAGACCGTCGAGCCACTGCTCCGCCTCCAGTTTGCTCTTGCCATAGGCGGTATTGGGGCGGGGGGTGTCGTCCTCGCGTATCTCTTTATATGGCTGCTGCTCACGGATGGCTCCGTAGACGCTGAGCGAACTGAGATAGACGAACCTCCGCAACGGCATGCCAACGGCTGTCAAGGCCCGCACCAGGTTTTTAGTACCTTCGGTATTGATGCGGAAGAAATCCTTTTCGTCGAGACACTTGGTCACACCGGCTGCATGCACCACGTAGTCGAACCGATGGCTCGCCAACTGTGCCTCCAACTGCTTCTGGTCCGAGAGGTTCAGCTCTATCAGATGGATGCGCCCGTCCTGCAAGAAGGCCTTGGAACTGCTCCTGCGCACCGCTGCCCAGGTGTCCATACCCTGACGCAACGCCTCTTCCACTATAAATGAACCTATAAAGCCACTGGCTCCGGTAACGAGTATCTTCATTGTCTTCTTACTTTTCGCGCAAAGGTACGAATTTTTACCGAAAAAGGCGATGCTTTTCATGAAATATGACATCAAAATTGTATTTTTTTAAACGCCTCCGAAGGGCTGCTTGTAATTCAATATTAACTTGCTCGTAATTCGATATTAATTGTGCGCTAATTAATATCGAATTACGAGCAAGTTAATATTGAATTGCAGACAGGACTTTTTTGCTGGTAGCGGAACAGGGAGAAAACAGGAGAAAAGAGAACGAAAAACACAAAAAAATTGTAAGAATCGTGTTGATATATCAGTTTTTAATCGTATCTTTGTCACCAACTAATGACAAACACCCTAAAAATGAAAAAAATGATTGTGGCAGGACTGCTCCTACTCCTGCTGCCCAAAACGATGACAGCCCAAGACTTTTGCTTCGACGAAATGACCTACTCGCCCGGCGAGACCACCTTCCGCCTTTTTGCACCCGGCGATGCCAAGGAGGTGGTGGTGCGGCTCTACGAGGAAGGAACGGGCGGCGTCCCCCTGAAGACCGTCACGATGGAGCCAGACGGCACTGACCTCTGGAAGGCCGTGGTGAAAGGCAACCTGCAGGGATGTTTCTACACGTTTGACATCGGCCGGGGCGAAACGCCGGGTGTCTTTGCCCGCGCAGTGGGCGTGAACGGCCAGCGAGGAGCCATTCTTCCCCCCACAGAAGAGGGGGACAACTGGGACACCTCCCGGCCAACCGTCAAGAATGCAGCCGACCTTGTGGTCTACGAACTGCACCACCGCGACTTCTCCATCGCCCGCAAGGATGCCCGTTACCCCGGCAAATACCTAGCCCTGACCGAGCTGTGGGCCGTAAGCCATCTGAAAGAACTGGGCATCAACGCCGTACACCTCCTGCCCTCCTACGACTTCGGTTCTATCGACGAGACCAGGCTCGACACGCCACAATACAACTGGGGCTACGACCCCGTGAACTACAACGTGCCGGAAGGCTCCTACAGTACCAATCCCTATGACCCGGCCTGCCGTATCCGTGAGTTCAAGCAGATGGTGAAGGCCCTGCATCAGGCGGGCATTGCCGTCATTCTCGACGTGGTCTACAACCATACCTACGACATAGAGCGCAGCAACTTCCAGCGCACTTATCCCGACTATTACTATCGCAAGACGGCCGACGGGGCCTACAGCGACGGCTCCGGCTGCGGCAATGAAACGGCAAGCGAGCAGCCCATGATGCGGAAGTTCATGATTGAGTCGGTGAAATACTGGGCCAAGGAGTATCACATCGACGGTTTCCGGTTCGACCTGATGGGCGTACACGACATAGAAACGATGAACGAAATCAGAAAAGCACTCGACGAGATCAATCCCAACATCTTTATTTACGGGGAGGGATGGAGTGCCGGTCCTTGCGCCCTGCCCAACGACCGCCTCGCCATGAAGGCCCACATCAGCCGAATGCCTCGCATTGCCGCCTTCAGCGACGAGCTGCGCGATGCCCTGCGCGGCCCGTTCTCCGACGACACGAAGTGCGGATGGCTGGGCGCACAGCATCTCAAAGAGGGGCTTGCCGAGGCCACGGAGAGCATGAAGGCGGGCATTGCCGGCATGACCGCCCACCCGCAGGTGGACTACACCAAGGTGAACTACGCCAAGGAGCCGTGGGCCGCCGAGCCAACGCAGATGATGGCATACGTGAGCTGCCATGACGACATGTGCCTCACCGACCGGCTGCGGGCCAGCATCCCCGGCATCACCGACGAGGAGCTGATACGTCTCGACAAGCTGGCCCAGACCGCCGTGTTCACCTCGCAAGGCGTACCTTTCCTGCTCTGCGGCGAAGAACTGCTGCGCACGAAGAAGGGAGTACACAACTCCTACAAGTCGCCCGACGACATCAATCAGCTCGACTGGACCAACAAGGAGAAGTATGCCGACGTGTTCAAATACTACCAAAGACTCATCGAACTGCGTCGCCTGCACCCGGCCTTCCGCTTAGGGTCGACCGATATGGTGCGCCGGCATCTGGAGTTCCTGCCCGCCCCGGAAGGAGTGGTGGTCTTCCGGCTGAAAGACCACGCCGGAGGCGACACCTGGCACAACATCATCGTAGCCTTGAACAGCAGCAAGGGGGTAAAGGCTGTCACCATCCCCAAGAGCAGCTATACCGTGGTGTGCGACAAGGGCGGCATCCGCGAGCAGGGTTTAGGCTCGCTCGGAACGGTCAGCAAGGTTGCCATTGCCCCCCAGTCGGCACTTATCATCCACGACTAACAAGCATTATCATCCCACAATCAAATAAGCAGCAACATGAAACGGAGACTTTTCCTAATCGCCCTCGTGGCACAAGCACTGACAACGATGGCAGCAAAGACAACTATCGACCGCATCGAGCCCACCGACTGGTTCGTGGGTATGAAAAATCCGCATCTGCAACTCATGGTCTATGGCAAGGATATTGCCGCAGTGAAGAACGTGACGACCGACTATCCCGGCACGCGCATCGACAGTGTAGTAAGGCTCGACTCGCCCAACTATCTGCTCGTCTACCTCAACCTGCGTGATGCCCGGCCCGGCACCATGACGCTCACATTCGACAAGAAGAAGGTGGGCTACGAGCTGAAACAGCGCGAGATGGCCGGTGAGAAACGCATCGGTTTCAGCAATGCCGACGTGCTCTACATGCTCATGCCCGACCGCTTTGCCCAGGGCGAGGGCCACAACCCGCAGCTGAAGGGCATGCGCTCCTACAAGGAAGACCGCACGCAGCCGTCGCTCCGACATGGGGGCGACCTCAACGGCATACGCGAACATCTCGACTACTTCAAGGAACTGGGCGTGACGGCCCTCTGGCTGACTCCCGTTCTGGAGAACGACTCACCCGACACGGACAACGGCTATTCGACCTATCACGGCTATGCCACGACCAACTACTACCGCGTGGACCCGCGCTTCGGCACCAACGACGACTACCGAAGGCTCTGCGACGAGGCACACAGCAAGGGACTGAAGGTGGTGATGGACATGATCTTCAATCACTCAGGCTTTGAGCATCCCTGGACGAAAGACATGCCTGCGAAGGACTGGCTGAACACGCCCGAATGGCTCAACGAGGAACAGAGCGGGCGCGACCCCATGACTGGCTTCGGCAATGGCGACAAAGAAAGCAAATACCTGCAGACGAGCTATAAGCTGACACCAGTGGTAGACCCCTACGCCTCAAAGATTGACCAAAAAGAGACGGTGGAGGGATGGTTCGTACCCTCCATGCCCGACCTGAACCAGCGCAATCCTCATCTGATGCGCTATCTTATCCAGAACAGTATATGGTGGATTGAGACCGTGGGCATCGACGGCATCCGCATGGACACCTATCCCTACGCCTTTGCCGAGCCGATGGCACAATGGATGAAGGAGCTTGACGAGGAATATCCCAACTTCAACACCGTGGGAGAGACATGGGTGACGGAGCCGGCCTACACCGCCGCCTGGCAGGCAGGCTCCAAACTCTCATCCCACAACTCATATCTAAAGACTGTCATGGACTTCTCGTTCTTCGACAAACTGAACCAAGCCAAGAACGAAGAGACGGACGGATGGTGGAACGGTCTGAACAGGCTCTATAACTCGTTCGTCTACGACTATCTCTACCCTAACCCGTCGTCGGTCATGGCCTTTATCGAAAACCACGACACCGACCGCTTCCTTGGCAACGGACGCGACACACTCGCCCTGAAACAGGCACTGGCCCTGCTGCTCACGGTGAACCGCATCCCGCAGCTCTACTACGGCACCGAGGTTCTGATGAACGGTACAAAGGAGGTGACCGACGGCAACGTCCGCAAGGACTTCCCCGGCGGCTTCCCCGGCGACAGCCACAACTGCTTCACTCGCGAAGGACGCTCACGGGCAGAAAACAACATGTTCACCTGGCTCAGCCGACTGCTCCACTGGCGACAGGGCAATGAGGTTATCACCCGAGGCACGCAGACACAGTTCATCCCCTACCAAGGCATCTACGTCATTGCACGCCAGTATCAGGGCAAAACAGTGCTCACCGTACTCAACGGCACGTCGCAGCCTGCCACGATGGCGGTGAAACGCTACGAAGAAGTCATTGGGCAAACGAAGCGGGCGAAGGATATACTCACAGGCCGCTACTTTGACTTAAGCAGCGACCTGGAACTGAAGGCCCGGCAGAGCCTTATTCTTGAGTGGTAAGCTAATCACGGAAATGGCGGAAGTCACTGGGCGACATGCCCAGATGCTTCCGCACATAGGAACCGAAATGGCTCATGTTGGCAAAGCCCAACTTGGCAGAAATCTCCTTGATGGAGAGGTTGGAGTTCTTCAGATAGAACCGGATATCCTCCGTGGTGTACTGGATTATCCAGTCGGAGGCAGTCTTGTCACTGTATTTCAGGCAGAGCATCGTGAGATACTTGGGCGTGATGGCCAACTGACTGGCATAGTGGCTGATAGGCTGACGCTTCACGTCATTGCTAGAAACCATCTTCAGAAAGCGGTTGAAAATCATTTTCCCTTGGGAGAGCTTCACGTCGTCGACCTTCCCCTGACGCGACTCCAGGATGTTGCAAAGCTCTAAAAGCAGCGCACGTATGATGGCCTGGACAATCTCATAGCTGGGGTCTCCCCTGTGGTTCCTGATTTTCGACATAATCAGCGAGTAGTAATAGGTGAACTCCTGGCGACATACTTCTGACATGCTGATAATGTTCAGCTCATTGATATAGACCGCCTGGTTCCACACATTAATCTTGTCGTGAAGGAGTCCTTGGATGATATGGTCGGAGAGAAACAGAATTTTGCACTCAAAATCAGCAGAACATTCAAAATCGCTCAATGCCGTTTTCGGCGGACAGAAGAGCACATCGTCGGTCTTTGCTAACACTTCGTGATTGTTTGCCATCATTTTCAGCTCGCCCTGGCTCACAAGCGCAATGACGTTGGTCATAGGCTTAAAAGGATAGACGGAGGAAAGATCATTTACACGGTCAAAGATAGCAACATCGCCGTCGGCATAATCGACAATGAGATTGCGAAACTCAATGTACCTTCTCTGTTCTGTTGGTGTTACGTTGGCCATATAGTTTTGTTTTAGCGATACAAATATCTACATTTTTTTTCAGAAAGCAGTGTATAAATAAGAATAAATGTTGTTCAAATTTACTGCTTTTCTCTTTTCCGTTAATAATAAGTCGTTTTTGAACACCCTTTGTCGAAGAATCTTTACAAACACGAGGTATATGCCAGTCCTTTCTTTTTCAACAAATAAGTATTTAGGGCATTCCCTATCAAAAATAGGGCTTTTCTCTTTTGTGCTTTCGGGCAAAAACGCTATCTTTGCAAACAGAACGACAAGCAAATTTAATCACCAAATATAATATGAATAAAAGTTTGATTATTGCACTAAGCTCCCTGATAGCACTTAGCAGCTGCGGCAGCTACACCGCCACCGGAGCCTACACCGGGGCACAGTTCGGCCATGTGATAGGTTCGGCCATTGGAGGCATCGCCGGCGGATGGCGCGGTCACGACATGGGGGCACTTATCGGCACCGTGGGCGGTGCAGCAGCAGGTGCTGCCATCGGTTCGGCAGCCGAACGCGCCCAGCAGAACAGGATGGAGCGCAGGGAAGCCAGCAGGACAGCAGGCTATCAGAACCGCAACGGCAACGAGTCGCAGCGGCATGACGACAGCGGCTTCGATGCAGCCGGTCGCGGTGACGACCGCATCGTGTTCGACGAAACGCCTTCCCCGGATGAGCGATCCATCGCGGCCAGTGACCTGGCACGCAAGAATCCTATAGAGATTCGCCATGCACGGGTGCAGGACCGTAGTGGCGACGGCGTGCTGGTACGCGGCGAGGAGTGTAAGGTGTCGTTCGAAATCATGAACAACACGGGCGAGACCATCTACAACATCTGTCCTTTAGTGGAAGATGCTACGGGCAACAAGCATGTGGCCGTGTCGCCCAATCTGCTCATCGAGAGTATTGCTCCCTATCAAGGCGTGCGCTATACGGCCACGATTCTCGCCGACAAGCGGCTGAAGGACGGGCAGATTGTAGTACGGGTAGGCGTGGCCTACAGGCAAAAGGAGATTACCGCCCAAACCCGTGAGTTCGCGATTACAACGAGGAAAAAATAAAAATTACAACGAGGAAAAAATAAAAGTATCACGCTGAAGGAATAGTATTCCTGTGCGAAGGCATAAAAAAAGGAAAGAAAGGCTTACCAGCCGATGTGTTCCAGCAATCGCTGAAAGGTCAGTTTCTGTGCAGTACGCTCCATGCGTTTCTGCACTTTTTTATGGTCTATCTCCAGCTCGTGCTGCCAGATGGGCTTCAATGTATCGGCATCCAGCTCAAAACGGAATTCCGGCACCTCGAAATGCTCCTTCTGCGGTCGAAGAGGTATGGTAATCTGACCAGCCGGTTCTATGAAGACAGTGGCAATGCCCTGCTGCAGCATGCCCAGTTCCTTGGCTGCTCTCCATGACAAATCGATAATACGTCCGCGCGCGTAGGGACCGCGGTCGTTCACCCTCACCACCACGGAGCGGTTGTTGCCCGTATGCGTCACCTTCAGCAGCGTGCCGAACGGCAGTGTAAGGTGGGCGCAGGTCATCGAGTCATGGTGCAACCGCTCTCCATTGGCAGTACGGGTTCCAGTGGCTCTCCTGGCATAGAACGATGCTTTGCCTCGCTGGGTCTGGGCGTGTAGCAGTGGAGAGTGGAGGGAGGAGAGTGGAGAAAAAAGGGCGGAGAGAGGAGAGAGGATGACATCAAACGAAGAATTTGCCATTGCCCCCCACAAGAACACGCACAGGACTATCATCCGGCGACCGGGAAAGGCGATGGCAAATTCTCCACTCTTCATGCTTTGTTGTACAATGACTTGTAATAAAACGCTTGCTATTCTATTATATACGTAATATTTCTCAGACGATTCCCTGGGCCATCATGGCGTGGGCCACCTTCATAAAGCCGGCAACATTGGCACCCTTTACATAATTAATATAATTGCCCTCGCGGCCATACTTCATGCACTGTTCGTGTATGCCCTTCATAATCTGGTGCAAACGCTGGTCCACCTCTTCAGCCGTCCACGACATCCGCATCGAGTTCTGCGTCATCTCCAAGCCGCTGGTGGCCACGCCTCCGGCATTTACTGCTTTACCAGGAGCAAACAGCTGTCCGGCAGCGATAAACTTATTCACCGCCTCTGCCGTGCAACCCATATTGGAAACCTCGGCTACGCATAGCGGTTTTTGGGCCAGGATGCGGTCGGCATCCTCTCCGTTCAGCTCGTTCTGCGTGGCGCAGGGCAGATAGATATCGGCCTTCTGCTCCCAAGGTTTGCGTCCTTCAAAGAACTGGCTGCCCTCAAACTCCTCCGCATAGGGTGAGCAGATGTCATTGCCCGAAGCACGCAGTTCCAACAGATAGTCAATCTTTTCAGCATCCAGTCCTGCGGGGTCATAGACATATCCGTCGGGGCCGCTGATGGTGATGACCTTCGCCCCCAGCTCTGTGGCCTTCTTGGCAGCGCCCCATGCCACATTGCCGAAGCCGCTCAGTGCCACCGTCTTGCCCTTAATGTCGAGCCCGTGGGTGTCGAGCATGTGATGAACGAAATAGAGAGCGCCGAAGCCCGTTGCCTCGGGACGCAGGATTGAGCCGCCCCACTCGATACCCTTTCCAGTGAGGGTGGCACCGTGGAACTGAGAGGTCAACTTCTTGTACATGCCGAAGAGATAGCCTATTTCGCGGCCGCCCACGCCGATGTCACCGGCCGGCACGTCCATGTCGGGGCCAATCACCTTGTAAAGCTCCATCATGAAAGCCTGGCAGAAACGCATGATTTCAGCCTCGCTCTTTCCACGCGGAGCAAAGTCAGAGCCGCCCTTGCCGCCGCCCATGGGCAGTGTGGTCAGGGCATTCTTGAACGTCTGCTCAAAGCCGAGGAACTTCAATATAGAAAGGTTGACCGAGGGATGGAACCGCAGACCGCCCTTATAGGGACCGATGGCACTGTTGAACTGCACGCGATAGCCGATGTTCACCTGCACCTCCCCCTTATCGTCGACCCAGGGCACGCGAAACGTAATGATACGCTCCGGCTCGACGAGGCGTTCCACAATCTTTGCCTTCTCAAACTCCGGATGCTGGTTGTAGACATCCTTGATTGATTCCAGCACTTCCCTCACAGCCTGAAGGTACTCCAACTCACCCGGGTGCTTGCGCTCCAGGCCTTGCATGATTTTCTCAACTTCCATAGTGTTATGATTTAAAAGTCAATGTTATTAGAACACTGCAAATATAAGGAAATTTCCCATACACGCCAAACAATTTTCTGGATTTTATGTGCATGAACTTCCGTTTTTGTACTTTATTAACCATAAGCACAAAAATGGCAGGAAAAAAGCCGCCAGTCCGGTTTTTCCTGCCCGAAAAAGATTATTGCCCCAGGAGGAAGCGCTCTGCCTCGAT
>Ga0310697_10002910_pt1 | contig 17642 bp, 16 predicted proteins | sample 172DNAGHGlowgp2_FD_203883 | JGI IMG/M metagenome (GOLD analysis project Ga0310697, IMG submission 203883) | Sheep rumen microbial communities from Palmerston North, Manawatu-Wanganui, New Zealand - 1728 DNA GHGlow gp2 (v2) (version 2) | ecosystem: Host-associated > Mammals > Digestive system >... | reverse complement strand
ACTTACTGAAGGATCAGTAAGTCCAAAAGAATTACTTGCTGTAACTGACCCAATCACTGCTGAAAGTTACATCTTAAAAGAAATTCAAAAAGTTTACAAATCACAAGGTGTTGATATCTCAGATAAACACATCGAAGTAATTGTAAGAAGAATGATTTCTAAGATGAAAATTGTTGACGGTGGTGACACTGACTTAGTTGAAGGATTAACAGTATCTGTTCATGACTTCAATGCTGCTAATAAACCAGTAATCTTAAATGGTGGAGTTCCTGCTACAGGTCGTCCAATCATGTTAGGTATTACTAAGTCATCTCTAGAAACAGATTCATGGTTATCAGCTGCATCATTCCAAGAAACTACAAGAGTTCTTACAGATGCATCTATTAAGGGTAAAGTTGATGAATTAAGAGGATTAAAAGAAAATGTTGTTATTGGTAAACTAATACCTGCTGGTACTGGTGCAAAACAATACTCTAATATTGAAATGATCCTTGAAAAAGAATTCATGAGTGATGAACCAAGTGAATTCCTAGAAGAACAACTTATCGATGACAATGAAATTAGAGAAGAAACTGAAGAAATAGAAAACACTGTTGAATCAGAATTAGCAGAACAATTAAGTTAATAAAAAAGGTAGAGTAATCTACCTTTTTTAATTGCATAAAAAAAGATAAGCAATGCTTATCTAAATCTTCTATTAGCTTCTTTTTCAATACTTTCTCTATATTGCATTTGTTCTTGATTAGCGTTTGTTACTTCGATTAAAGACATATCTTTTCCTAAACATAAATATAAATCATGAGCCTTCTTATAAACTCTAATAGCTTCCATAGCTGTTTCATAATCAACAACTTTAGGAACAACAGTAATAAAGTTTACTAAAGTATTGTCTTCACCATTTCTAATTGTTTGAATTCCACATTGAATTCTAGCGCCTTCACCAGTTGTTGGTAGAACCTTTAAATTTGGTTTAATGAAGATCCAGAACTCTTCTTCATAAGGAAGATATTCCTTAATATCTTCAAAAGTATTTGTTAAACATAAAACCATAGTTTTATATCTATTGTTTGTTAGTAGAGAATCAATACCTTTTTCAGGTCTTAATTGTCTATTTTTATCCTTATTTGCACAAGCAGCATTTATTTCACTTAAAACACCATAATAGCTGTCATATGTACTATCATTTAATCTTTCTAATCTTAATACAGCATCTTCAGTAGCAGAAATATCAAATTCATCAATATTATGTAAGATAAATAATAATAGTTTATTTTCAATTTTACTTATTTTAAGCATTTCTTTAATTGTTTTTAAAGCTTCTTTGGCAACAGGACTTCCAGGTCCAAAAGTCTTTACAGCTTTAAAATAACTGGCCATCCCTGAAAGAGTAATTCTTCTAACCTTAGCAGGTTCAGTCTCTCTTGTATAAAGGATGTCTTTAACAACTTTTTCTTGTCTAGTATCAGTCATTATCATAACATCTCCCTCTGGTGCTATTTATTATAATTATATTTCCCAAAAAATCAATTATTAATGCTATAATTTAAGTAGAAAGAGGTAAGTTATGAAAATACTTAAAAGCCGCTTAAAAAGCGACCTAAATTTACGTACAGAGCATGATTTTCCAACACCAGGGATTGAATTTATCGACATTAATCCATTAATCTTACAACAAGATACATTACTTGAAATAACAAAGTTATTTGTTAAACAAATTAAACCATTAAACGTTGATTATATTGTAGCTCCAGAAGCTAGAGGATTCTTGTTTGGATCTGCAATTGCAACAGACTTAAAAGTTGGTTTAGTACCAGTTAGAAAGAAAGGTAAATTACCACCATCAACAGTAGAAATAGGTTTTGATTATGAAAAAGAATATGGTAAAGATACTTTAGAATTACCAAAACTTGCTAATGATACTTACGAAGGTAAAACATTTTATATTATCGATGATATTTATGCTACTGGTAATACTTTAAGAGTTATTAAAAAAGCTATTGAAGATCTTGGTGGTATTGTAGCGGGTGAAGGAGTAGTATTAAACATAGTTGAATTAAATGACAACAAAGATTTATTTTCAATTATCGACGTTAATGAGAGTTAAAAAGTAGAAAAATAATTCTACTTTTTTATTTGCTTTATAAAGACAATTGCAATATACTTCCTTTTGTAGTATCATAAAAAAACACTTTAGGGGGTATTTTTTATGCCAATTTTTACATATTCAGAATTTTGTAATATAGTTCCGAGCGAAACTGTTAGTTTTATAAATAGATTAATCAGTTATCTAACGGATGAAGATTATATTTACTACAATGGAAGAAAGATTTTTAACGATAATGATAGCCTTTTCTTTAAAGCACTTAAAGCTTATGTAGATGCAAGTGAATTAAATGCAAATGCAGCTCAAAAATATGGCTATTCTTGCTCATATGATTTCAGTTATTCTAGTACAGGTGATTCGACAAAGGTTAAAATATTTACTAAATATTATAAAGCCTTCACACCATTCAACCACAAAGACGAATATATAACATTAACACCAGAAGACATAATTGATCATATATATAAAAAAATATTAAATAGTAATCGCTTTGAAGATAGTAGAACCGTTGCCTGTCTAACAAATGGAGAAGAAAAATTCTTTAAAGGATTAAGTAAAGTATCAGAAGATAAAAAAAGAGAAATTGTTGCTAAAAAAGGTAAAGATTTTAATGAAGATTTTTCTATAAACGTAATAAACTACTTTGAAACAGCAGGAAGAATATACTTGTTCTTGAGAAATCTTAAAAATAATAACAGTGTTGATGCTTTATCAGATAATGATAAAAAGAATGTGGCTTTATTATTAGCAATATTTCACTATAATGGAGTTTCTATTAATAGTTCATTTAATGAACAACAAACTATTATTTCTTTCCTAGAAGCTAATGGTGTTACAAGTGAACAAATAGAAAAACAATTAAACATATCAATAAATATGAAATCTTTAGAAAATTTGGACCCAACAATAGTATTAAGTCAATACTTTACTAGTGTTAGAGTTCCTAGTACCTATAAGAGAGATACAACAGTAGGTCAACTATTTAATAGATTAATTAACAATGGTTATGATGATTCCATAATTGTAAAAAAATTATTAGGTTTTTTAAACGTTCCTTTAGCTAATGTATCTAAAGTAAACGAAGAATTAAAAAGAGTAAAAGAAGAAATTAATGATACTTCATTAGATGACTTTTACAGAAATTTAATGCCTAATGTTATTAGTTATATAAAAAGAGTAACTCATATCTACACTTATTTATTAAGTAAAAGAGATAAACTAGATAAATCATATTTAGAAACAAATTATGATTATCGTGCTCTTGCCATTTTCTTATCATCATTTGAATTTGATAATCAATATGCTAGATTCTATACTGAACACGGTATTACCTTAGATAGCATTCTAGAACTATTAGGATTGCCTAAAAAAACTGAATACTTAAAAGAACTAAATGCTATTGAATCAAATGAAAAATTAGCTACAGAATTTGGCTATTTAGTTACATCTGGTCATAACTACAATAATTCACGACCAAATATAAATGTTAATGCAATTGTTAATAATTTAGATGATAAAGATAGAACAAAGTCAGGGGTAATTCATAAAATATATAATTCCCTAACTGGTGAAAAACTAAATGACAGTTACGGTAAACAAATGAATGAATACTTTAACAAAAAAGAAGATGCAAGAAAACATGCTTTAACTGAAGAATTATTAGGAAGTATTTCAATCGATGTTTATAACTTCTTAAAAATTTTAAGCAATTACTATACAATCTTCAAAGGACTTAATCTTGATCAAGTAGATAGAGAACAACTAGCAATTATTTATGCTGCATCAAGACATAATACAAGAATAGAAAAATACCTTGATAGTTTAGGCATGGAAAGATCAAACATGTCAAAAAAACTTAATATCAGTTTTAATTATGACAAAAAGCCTTTTGATATTGATGCCATAAATGATGTCTTTGGTAAATACATTTTTGATCGACCAAAAGGTCAAATAACAGTGTATTCTATTTTCGAAAATGCTTTTAATCCAAAATTAGTTAACACAATTAAACTACGTAAAATGTTATTTGAATATGGCAAAGTACCAGAAGACTTTATTGGTATAGAAGGAACCCTACAATCTTTTGAAAAAGAACAAGAAAGAAAACGTTTGGAACAAATAGAAAATGAAATGCTAAAAAAATGTGATCCTGAAGCTAGAAAGATAATAGAGGACACATTATTACTTCATGAACTAATCTCAACTAATATGGATAGTTATCCTTTAGTATCTACTATAGAAGACGTTCAAGAATTATCATTATTAATAGCAATTTTATTAAATGATGAATCATATGTTCCATTCTTCACTAGAAATGGCGTTACCTTAGATGAAATCTTAACAAAAGTTGGCTTAGATAAAAATCTACTGACTAGCATTAGAAAAATGAGTGTTAATAAATCATTAATACTAAAATACGATAAGTATTTAAGTGGTAGTAGCATTAATACTCAAAAACTAATAAAAGCTTTATTTAATGATCAAGTTAACCCATCTAAAGTAATAGAAAGTATTACAACTTTAACTGGTAATAAATATGAATACCTAGTAGAAGAAGTTGAATCTCAAAAAGAAAGAGAATTAACTCCTGAACAAGGTATCCAAGTATTAACAGCTGAAGAAGTAGAAGTAATACCACCATCAAGTCTTTCAGCAATGGCAGATTATGGTTTATCAGTATCTAAACATTCTAAATACATTAATGATGCATTACATCAAATAATGTTTGCTGATACTCTAGAACACTCTTTAGATGAAATAAATAGATTACTAGGAGAAGTTTCATATGAAGAAGAATTACCTCGTACCCATGAACCATCATTCTTAGAAAAACTATTTGCAGTTGAAGAACCAGTTCAAACAGTAAAAAAATATGATCCATCTAAAATTGGCGATATTGAAACACAAGTAGATATTCAAATAGCATCATTAACTAAAGAATTAGAAGGCTATGAATATATTAAAAGATATATTGAAGTTTATTTAAGAAAACTAACTGAATATCTAGAACGTTTAAAACAATATAGAGATTCAATGGATACTGCTGAATTAGATCCTGAATTAGATGAACTAACTAAATTTACTCAATCATTAAATAGATCATCCGCAGAAAAAATAATTCAAGATAAAATAACAACGTTTGAAACAATGATTCTTCTAATGAAACAAGAACTGATGGCAGTTCATTGCTCAATCATTAATCATTTTGTTACAATTAATTCACTACAAACATCTAAAATGGCTATCTTACCATTAATAGCAACTGAAATGGCTATTAACATGGGTAAAGCTACCGAAAGTGAATCACTGCAACTAACAGGTGAATTAGTTGACTTACTACAAAATGTAGTTAATAAAAATGTAGAAGCAACACAAGAAAACTTAAATCGTCTAAGACTAAGTAGTATTTCTGAAGAAACTTATGATGCTCTAAGTGGAGAAGTAACTAGATATATTTCTACTGTAGATAGAAGTAAAAAACTACTAGGTCCAGCACCAGAAGAAAAAGAAGACGAACATAAACATAAACTATAAAAAGTACCATTACGGTACTTTTTTTCTTAGCTTTATTGACTACATTATTTCTACGTGATATTATCAAAATAGAAAGATAGGGATATAAATGAAAAAAGATATCGAAAACGAGAAAGAAGAATTACAAGAAGAAATAAAAGAACTCGAAAAAGAAATAGTAAAACAAAAAAAGAGTAAACCTCTATTAATAGCTTTTCTTGTTACATTAATGCTTGGAGCAGGTGTATTAGGAGGATTCCTTGGGGTTAAATATGCCAAACATGAAGAAGCCAAAAAAAATACCAAAGAAGTAAAAGAAACTACTCCAGCAAAAGAAGAAGAAAACAAAAAAAATGAAGTAATTGTTTTAAAACCAAGTGATGCTAAAGTAGAAAAAGCCTTTAGTTTAATCAATTTTGGCTATGAAGGGTTACCAATTTTAAATGAAATATACTCTGGTAAAAACCTTGATTTATTAAAACTATCAGACAATCTTAAATTTGGTTGGACATTAAATATAATGAATCGTGACATTGATATTCCAACATGTGATCCTGACGCAGATATTAGAATAGCAGATAGTAAAATTAGAGATTATTCTGTATTTGAAGATGTATCATTTGTCAACAGAATAAAATCATCTGTTAAATTTGAATATGGAAATTCTGGATCATTTGTATTCAAATACGATGAAGAAGAAAGTAAATTCATTGTTTATAGCGACAACTGTGATGGCTATGGTCCTGGACCAACACCATTTTATTTAACAGAAATAGATAGTGCTACCCAAAAGAATAATATCCTAACATTAAATATAAAATTTGCTTACTACACTTTAGATAAATATATAGAAGAAAATGAAGAGTTTACATATACAGCTCATGAAACATTCTCCGAAGAAGGTAAAGTTTTAAAAAGAGGTATTTCTGATACGGAAAAACTAACAGATGCGTACGCTAAATACCAACTTACTTATAAAGTAGTAGATGATAAAGTATATCCATTAACAATAAAGAAAGTTTAATACTTTCTTTTTTTATGGCATAAAAAAAACGAACTATACAGTTCGGAATTTTTAACTTGGTGGAGAATGTGGGATTCGAACCCGCGACCCCCTGCGTGCAGGGCAGGTGCTCTAGCCAGCTGAGCTAATTCCCCAAGAACATGATAATAATACCATATTCTCGGGGACCTTGCAAGTTTTTTTTAATTTATTTCGATAATTTGTGAGAAAAATAGGTTATAATCGCCATTTAAGGCTATTTTACGGCCTAAAACGTCGATATTCGACACAATACCTTCTCGTAAATAATACCTTCCAGAACGGAAGTATTTAACCTTTATTTTCGTTTGATTATTATATGAAGTTAATAGCCTTTTTTCAATTTCATTTATTTGATCATCAGATAGAACAGGCATCTTAACCACATACTTTCTTTTTAGTACATCATGAACCATTTCGGCCCCAGGGGCAACAGCATTAAAAGGTGCCCACTTAGCTTGACTACGAGTACTCATGCACTATGTCCTCCAATCTTTTTATTCCTCTCTAACATTGTTGAATCACTAAGAAGAGCAGAAGCTCTAACCAAACTATTTTTACCATATTTAGTTGTAATCTCATCAATAGTTTTATCTTTCTTACTTTCTTTTTCTTCCTCTTCAAAAGATTCAAACAAATTTAATTGAACACTTTCTTTGTCAACCAATCCGCCACAACTAACACCAACTAATCTTATTGGTTCATTATTATAAAAACGATCAAATATTAACATACAAGTTCCAAGAATCTTACTAGAACTATCTGTTGGATTATCTAATTTCATTACATGATAAAATCTACCACCATAATTCTTTGAAAATCCAATTTGTAATCCAACTACACTTGTTTGTTTATTATGAGAACGTAATCTTCTGGCAACCACATCTACCATTTCTTTAATAATTATTTTGACGTTTTCTCCATTGTAGTCTTTAAATAAAACCTGACTATTAGAATAAGATTTATCTGGTTCCTTTCTTTCTAAATCACTAATTACAGACAAATCTATACCATTAGCATGTTCCCATAATTCAACTCCCATAACTCCAAACATATCTTTTAATTTATTCTTATCATAATTAGCTAAATCACCAACTTTATAGATACCAAGTTTATTTAATCTAGCTTCCATCCTTGGACCAATTCCCCACATCTTAGATAGGGGAGCAATCGCCCATAAAATATTAGGGACATCATCATATGTCCATTTAGCTATACCATTCTTATACTTCTTAGCTTCAACATCCATGGCTACTTTAGCCAACAAGATATTAGGTCCAATACCACAAGTAGCAGTAAGGCCAGTTCTTTTTGTTATTTCACTAAGTATTTCTTCTGCTAATTCATAATCAGTTTTCTTATATAACTTTAAATAATTAGTAACATCTAAAAAACATTCATCAATAGAGTAAACGAACAAATCTTCTTTAGCTACATAATCTAAATAGACATTTATTACGTCTTCACTCATTTTGATATATAAACTCATTCGTGGAGGAACTATAGCATAAGCGATAGTTTTTGGTATTTGATAAATTCTTCCTCTAGATGGAACTCCTTTTTTCTTTAAATAAGGTGTTACAGCAAGAGTTATTGCACCTCCACCTTGTTTTGGATTAGCAACAACAAGAGGAGTAGTAAACGGATCTAGTCCTCTCGTAACACATTCACATGATGCAAAAAAACTCTTTAAGTCGATACTTAAAATATGTCTTTTAGGATATAATTTAGGATCCATAAGCATCACCTTCTACACGAACATTCGTTCTATAAAAAATTATATATCAATGATAATAAAATTTCAATATTTAAAATGATAAAAAATTAATATATAATAATTACTTAAGAAAGGATGTCTAATTATGTTAATAAAAAAATGGAATAAAAAAGAATATGAAACATACATAAAATATTTAAAAAGTTTAAGTGATTCTAAATACCGCGAATTTCATAAAAGCTTAACCGAAACAAAATATGAAATCATTGGTATAAGAGTTCCTATTATGAGACATCTAGCTAAAGAAAAACTAAAAACAGATTATTTAACATTCTTAAAATATTGTAAAGATAAATACTATGAAGAAGTATTTATAGAAGGTCAAGTAATAGCAGGAATTAAAGACGAAAATATCTTCTTAGAACATTTCTATAAATTCCTACCTAAAATAGATAATTGGGCTATATGTGATTCTTTTTGTAACAGTTTAAAAAGAATGAAAAAAGATCCAGATAAATACTTCCCAATCGTTAAAGAACTATCATTAAAAGATCAAGAGGTATTCACATCTCGTGTAGGTTTAATTTGTATTTTAAATCACTTTATTGATGAAAAATATCTAAAGGAAATATTTACAATATTAGATACAATAAAAAGCGACGAATACTACTTAAATATGGCTGAAGCTTGGTTAGTATGTGAACTATATACTAAATATCCAAAGGAAACAACCAAATACCTAAAAAAGAACAAACTAAACAAATTTACTCACAACAAAGCAATTTCTAAAATACATGACTCTTATCGTATATCAAAAGAAGAAAAAGAATATCTTAACACTTTAAAAAGAAAATAAAATTTGTTAATATAAGAACAGGTGGTAAACATGAAAAAATATGCAAAAATAATAATGATATTAGTACTAGCTTTAGTATTAGTAGCATGTGGAAAAAAAGGAGAAGAAAAAATGGAATACGAAGTAATAACAAAGACTGAGGACGGAGAAGTAATCGAAGGAATTATTGAAGGTTATCATTTTAAAGAAACAGAAGAAGTTACAGAACGTGTAAAAATTCAAATGGAAAATGGAGACATTATTCTAGCTGTTTTATCAAATAGTCAAACTCCAATAACAAAAGCGAACTATCAAAAATTAGTAAAAGAAAAATTCTATGATGGAATCATTTTCCATAGAGTTATCAAAGACTTTATGATTCAAACTGGTGATCCAACAGGAACAGGATATAGTGGATCAGATGAAAAAATTAAAGGTGAATTTGCTATCAATGGAGTAGAAAACTCTTTATCTCACACTAGAGGAGTTCTATCAATGGCAAGAGCAGGTGGTAATCCAGAAACAGCAGAAACAATGAATTCAGCATCAAGTCAATTCTTCATTGTAACTAAAGATAGCACTTTCTTAGATGGTAACTATGCTGCTTTTGGTAAGGTATTTGCTGGTATGAGTGCTGTTGATAAAATCGAAGCAGTAGAAACAAATTCTAACGACAAACCATTACAAGAACAAAAGATGAAATCAATAAGATTTATCGAAATAATAAGGGATTAAAAAAAATCCTTTTTTTTATTCTAAAATAATGATAAAATTAATAGTGAGTATAGGTGATTAAAATGGAAGAAAAGAAAAAAACTAATCAAACTAGCAAGAAGAAAACAACAACAACTAAAAAAGTAGCAGCAAAAAAGACTACAACTGCTAAAAAAACTACTGCCAAAAAAGCTCCAGCCAAGAAGACAACTGCTCCTAAAAAAGTAGCAGCAAAAGCTCCAGCAAAGAAAAAGGTAGCTCCTAAAAAAGTTGAAAAACCAGTAGAACCAAAAGTTGAAGTTGAACCAGTTAAAGAAGAAGCAAAATTAGAAAAAACTATCATCTTTGATGGTAAACAAAAACAGAACTTAAAAGAAGTAGTTGAAAAATTAGAAACAGAAAATGTAGTTGTTGAAGACAAAGTAATTAAAAGAAGTGCATTTAAAAGAATTGCTATCGTTGTAATTGCTATAGCAATGGTTGTTATTGCAGCAGCATCAGCTGGTTATGTAATCAGTCAAAAAGAAACTGAAAAGAGAAATAATCAAACATTAAACAGTAATGTTTATGAAAAAGTAAAAGAGAACAAAGATAATAAAAAAGTTCCTGAACTTGACAAAACTAAAGAAGTAGAAGCTAATAGCGACTATTCAAACATTGAAACATTAAATCTAGCTCAATTCGAAGATCTAGTAGTTACAAAAAAGAACATGGTTGTTTTAGTAGCTAGTAGCACTTGCTATGGATGTATTACTTTTGAACCAGTAGTTAACGAAGTGTTCAAAGAAAAAAATCAAACAGTATACAGACTTGATGTTATCAGTCTATCAAAAGATGAATTAACTCGTTTTAGAACTTATTATGCATTTACTGTTACACCAACATTATTTGTTATTAAAGATGGTGTAGTTGTTGCAGATACTGCAAGAACTGGTGCTATGAGCAAAGCAGATCTAACTAAATGGGTTAACGAAAACGTATAAGAAAAAAATATCGAACTATAAATAAAAGTTATAGTTCTTTTTTTTGCTATAACTTTTGTTGACAAAACATTTAAAAAGTTTATAATAAACCTCATTGAAAAGAGGAAAAACTATGGCTCTTCCGTGTACTAATCTAAACTTGAATTTATATCGTATTTTTTATACAGTTGCCAAAACAAAGAGTTTCTCAGAATCATCTAAAACTCTACACATATCACAACCGGCAATTTCCAAACACATTCAAAATTTAGAATACGAACTAAATACTCAATTGTTTTATCGTACTAATCGTGGTATTGAACTAACACCAGAAGCAATAAACTTACTTTCTTATGTTGAAAAAGCTTATAACTTCTTAATGTTAGGTGAAAGAGAATTAGAAGAAAGTAAAGAATTAACAAAAGGAAAAATATCAATTGGTGTTCCAACAACAATTGGATCTTATTATATTAATAATTATTTAAAAAACTTTTTAAAAGAACATCCAAACATTGTAGTTGAAATGATTACTGCAACCGATAGAAGATTAATGGAATTATTCAATCAACATACAATCGATTTAATTGTATTACCAAATAATACAAGAGTTAATAAAGAGTATCAAACAATTGAATTAAAAAAAGAAAAATATTGTTTTGCTTATAGTAAAACATTACCATACAATACAATTACAACAATTGAAGAAATAACTACTAAACCATTAATTCTACCAACCACAATATCTAAAAGTAGAAAAGATTTAGATAGTATCTTCAATGATCTTAATCTAACTCCAAATCCAATCATGGAATTAGATCAAATAGAATCAATTCTAAACTACACAAAAGAAGGTTTGGGAATAGGGTACTTACCAAAAAGTATTGTTCAAGCAAATCCTGATTTAGATATCATAAGTATTGAAAATGAACTACCAGTTTCATCTATAACCTTAATCTATGATAATAGTGTATTAACAACAGCAGCTAAAACATTTATTGCCACAATAACAAATGATAGCGTAATAGCAAATGAACAAGAAGAAAATCTATAAAAATATAGATTTTTTTATTGAAAAAATATAAATTTACAAATACCCCCCAGTAGTATATAGACATTAGAGATTAATAGTGCTAAAATACTTTCAGGTGGTCAATATGTTAAGTATTAAAAACATTGCAGTTAAAGCTGATAACAAAGAAATATTACATGATTTCAATCTTGATATTGAAGATGGTGAAATACATGCTTTAATGGGACCTAATGGTGTTGGCAAAAGTACTATCTGTCGTGCAATCCTAAAAGATCCTAATTACGAAATAACAGAAGGAACTATTACTTATAAAGATAAAGAACTAAATGATTTATCTACAACAGATATTAGTAGATTAGGTATCATGATGATTACTCAAGCACCTATTGCTATTGAAGGAGTAACTAACGCTGAAATGTTACGTTTAGCATTATCAGAACGTACAGGAGAACACGTTGATATTTTCAAATTTTCTAAAGAAGCCAAAACTATTTGTGAAAAATTAGCAATACCAGAAAACTTCCTACATCGTGATATTAACGACGGCATGTCTGGTGGCGAAAGAAAGAAAAATGAACTACTACACATTTGGATGTTAAAGCCTTCATTCCTAATCCTTGATGAAGTGGATTCAGGATTAGATGTTGATGCTTTAAAAGTAGTAGCAAAATCTTTAAAAGAATACCATGAAGAAACTAATTGTTCTATATTATTAATCACTCATAATCCTAAATTGTTAGAAATATTAAAACCAGATTTTATCCATATTCTAAAAGATAAGAAAATCATTAAAACTGGTGATTACACATTATCAAAAGAAATTGAAAAATATGGTTTCAAAGATATGAGTGAAGAACATGAATAAAATAACTGTTACTAAAGAAGAATATATAGAACTAAAAGACAACGCTGTTGATTTAGATATCAATGTACCTAAACTAACAATTAACGTCAAAGGAAAAGTATTAATTAATGAACTTAGTATTAAAGATAATGAAAACATAGAATTAACAATAAATGTTGAACCACAAAGTTCATTAGTTTATAATCGCTTCCTTATTCACAATATAATGAATAATAAAATAACTATTAATCAAGATCATTTAAGTAATGTAATATTTAATTATTCATTCATTGCTAATGATAAATGTCATCTAACAATAGATACTAATCTAAGCGGAGATGATAATGAATCAGAGATTAATGTTAAGGCAGTAACTGAACGTGATGGAGCTGCAACAATTATTGGTACAGCTGATGCTAAAGAAAAAATAAAAAATAATAACTTAATAGAAAGTATTAAAGTATTAGTACTTAATAACGAAGAAAGTGTTTGTATTCCAAACCTTTTAGTAGCAACTAATGACGTAATCGTTAATCACGCTTGTACAATAAGTCCTGTTGATAAAAATGAATTATTCTACTTAGAATCAAAAGGTTTATCAGAAGATCAAGCTACGAAACTAATTAAAAATGGTTTCATTATTGGCAACTTAAGTATTAATGACGACATAAAACAAGAAATCCTAAATATGATAGAAGGTGAATAATATGAATCGTGAAGATTTCCCAATGATAAATACTGGTTATATTTACTTAGATAATGGTGCAACAACTTGGAAGTCAAACAAAGTAATTGAAAGTATAACTGATTACTACACAAAGTATACTGCTAATGCTCACAGAGGAGATTATGATCTATCACTAAAAGTAGATAGAGAATATGAAACAGCAAGAGAAACAGTTAGAAGATTTATTAATGCTAAAAGAAAAGAAGAAATAGTATTTACTAGTGGAACAACTGATTCATTAAACGTTATTGCTGAAGGTTATTTCAAAAACAAACTTCATCAAGACGATGAAATAATAATAACTTATAGTGAACATGCTTCAAATGTTTTACCTTGGTTTAGATTACAAAATGAAATCGGTGCTAAAGTAGTTTTTTGCCCGCTAAATGAAAACCATGAAGTAACAATCGAAAACATAAAAAAGACAATTACAGATAAAACAAAAGTAATATCTTTAGCTCATATTACCAATGTTATTGGTGATATAAGACCAATTAAAGATATTTGTAAGATTGCTCATGAAAAGAATATCCTAGTAGTGGTAGATGGAGCACAAAGTGTGCCACATCTTAAAACAGATGTAGAAGATTTAGATATAGATTTCTTAGCATTCTCTGGTCATAAAATGACAGGACCTACGGGAGTGGGAGTTTTATATGCTAAATATGATTTACTAAATGATATTAAACCAATCAATCTTGGTGGTGGCATGAATGAAGAATTCGATACTCCAGAATCAATTGAATTAAAGCCAATTCCAACTAGACTAGAAGCGGGAACACCAAATATTGAAGGAGTAGTAGGTTTAAAAGCTGCCATTGAATATTTAGAATCAATTGGTATGGATAGAATTCACCAACACGAATTAGAATTAAAAGACATTCTAGTTAAGGAATTAAAACAATTACCACATGTTACAGTATATAACGATAAAACCTCATCAGGAGTAGTAGCATTTAATGTTGATGGTATCTTTGCTCAAGATGTAGCAGTTTATCTAAATAAATACAAAGTATGTGTAAGAGCAGGTAATCATTGCGCAAAAGTATTAAAAAATGAAATTAAAGTTGCTAATACAGTAAGAGCAAGTATTTACTTGTATAATACAAAAGAAGAAATACTAAAATTAGTAGAATTACTAAGAAACAAAGACAAAATAATAAAAGAAATGTTATAGGAGGTATCTATGGATCCTAATTTAAAAAAAGAATTAATAATGGAACACTATATGAATCCTTTAAACAGAGGAACTATAGATGATCCTCGTTACATCAAAACCAGATCTAAAGCTGAAACTTGTATTGATGATATTAATCTATATGTTTTAATTGAAGATGATATTATAAAAGATATTCATTTTGAAGGAGAAGCTTGTGCTATATCAACATCAGCAACTTCTATTATGACTAAATTAATTAAAGGTAAAACAGTTAAAGAAGTAAGAAAAATGATTGATGAATACAATAAAATGATTGAAGGACAAGAACACGACGAAGAATTACTAGAAGAAGCAATTTGTTATGATGAAATCTACAAACAAGAAAACCGTAAAGGTTGTGCAACAATTCCTTGGAGAGGAATAGAAAAAGCCCTAGATGAATATGAAAAGAAGAATGCCAAATAGCATTCTTTTTAATTGTTTAAATAATAGCAAAATGATATGATAAAAATATAAGGTGATTATATGTACGATAATATTCCAACAAGTAAAAAAATATCTAAAACAATAATAACGATATTATTCCTATTAATTGTTATAGCAATAGCATTTGTAATTATATTTAGAGTAACACCATTCCGCATAGTTGGACATAGTATGTCTCCGACCTTAACTAATAGTGAATTAGTACTAGGAATGAATAGCAAAAAACTAAGTAGAGGAGACATTATTGCATTTAAGAACAATGAAGGTCAAGCGATTAAAAGAATCATTGGGCTTCCAGGCGAAACAGTATATATAAAAGACAATGGTGAAATAACTATCAATGGTAACCCAATCAAAGAAGAATATATATCTAAAGAAGAATTATTCAAAGGAGATGTAGAAACATCAAACCCTTATACTCTTAAAGATGATGAATATTATGTTTTAGGAGACAATAGAAAAGATTCCAAAGACAGTAGATATATCAAAGTTGGAGCAATAAAAAAAGAAGATATTCAATCAAAAATATATTTTTCAATTTCTAAACTACATTCTATAGAGTAAACATATGGTAAAAAGAAGACAAGAATACTAGGAAAACCTTGTCTTTTTATGATATAATCAAAAAGTAGAGGGTGTGTAAAATGAATGCTAAAGAATTAATAATTGAACACATTAAAGAAAGACTTACTTCACTTAAAGAATTAGGTCAAGTTTATAGTGAAGAAAAAATTGAACAATTAGCTGATAATCTAGCTAAATCAGGAAAAACATTAACAGAAGTAAATACATTGATTGATAACAAATTTGCTTACCAATTAAGAAAAGTTAAACAAGATAATTTTTTAGCATCACTAAGAGAATATTACATATCTTCTGTAGATAAATTAAAAAAACCGAATAACTGTTACTTACTTTCTTATGAACAAGGAGTAAAAGTACTAGAACAAGCAAGTATCAAGGAATTAAAAGATATAAATGAGAATCTAAAACGTGTAAGTGTTAACGATGAAAAAGAAGGCTATAAGAAAGCTAATAGCGTAAGCAATGACTATGAATTAATTATTAGTGATATAGCATACTTATTAAATATAGATTACGCTAGTACTTATCGTATCTTTAATGAAAAGATGGAACCGGAAGGAATCTTAAATATTTCCTTTACTGATAAAAACGAAAGATTCTTAAATGGTGAAGAAGCCTTAAGATATATCAAAGAAGAATCACCAAAGTTTAATTTAAAACAAGAATTACAAACATATCATGATAAACATATTAAATACGGTTTAAAGAAAGCTAAAGACGAAGATTATAAAAAGAATATTGAATTCATTTTTGATCTATTTAGTGCTTTACCAGATACAACTCAAGAAAACATCGACGAATTAAAATATCATTATCTAAACATGAAAGTATTTGAATTATTAACAAATAGTTTAGATAATAAACTAAGCAATATAGGATTAATAGTAAATCAAAAATCACTAAAGAAATATACATATCGTTTATCTCCATCTTACAATAAATGTATAACAAAGATTGATGATCTAGAAGACAACGAAACAATTTGTAATTTCTTCATTGTTGAAAAAAGACAATTATTAAGTACATTAATCAATAATTACTACGATTATATTAAAGATACATTATCTTTAATAGCTGATAACACTGATACTTTAGAACCAATTATTAAACAAGTAATTAAAGAACATCTAGAGTATAAAGAATATGAACATTACAGCAATGTAATTAAAGAAAACATCGCTATGATTAAAGAAATGACTGATAACAAAAAAGAGTTATCAATTGATTCTAAAGATGATAAAAAACGTATGGAAGACAATAATATTATTTATAAAAACAAAATTGCTCCATTACAAGATAATTACATTACTGATGAGTATGAAGGAAAAGGTAGTGCTTTACTAACAGCATTAGTAACAGCAGTTCTATTTATTACAATTGGTATTATTTTACTAGCCATCTTTGCAGTCAGTAGAATGAACATGTAATATTTGACAATTAAAAAAAATCATATTAAAATATGAACAGAAATCGCAAGAAAGACTAGTAAAATATAGTAGTTAGCGTAGAGATTCTGTGGTTGGTGAAAACAGAAATAACATTATATTTGAATCTACTTTCTAGAGCAGCTAATCACTGCCGGCCTAGCCGTTATCAAAAATAAGTATAAAAAAGGATGGTACCGCATTACTTTGCTCCTTGCAAGTAATGTGGTCTTTTTTTATTAGAAAGGAAGTGTAGGTATGGAAAAAATAATTAAAGTTGGCATCGGTGTCATGATAAAAGATGAAAATAAAATCCTATTAGGTCATCGTTCGGCTAACAGAAAAGATACTGGTGGAATCTTTGAACCAGACACTTGGACTTTGCCAGGTGGAAAACAAGAATATGATGAAACAGTAGAAGAAACTGCCATAAGAGAAATCAAAGAAGAAACAAATTTAGATATAAAAAATCCAGAAGTGTTTTCAGTCTCGGATGATTT
>Ga0310697_10002909_pt1 | contig 17651 bp, 14 predicted proteins | sample 172DNAGHGlowgp2_FD_203883 | JGI IMG/M metagenome (GOLD analysis project Ga0310697, IMG submission 203883) | Sheep rumen microbial communities from Palmerston North, Manawatu-Wanganui, New Zealand - 1728 DNA GHGlow gp2 (v2) (version 2) | ecosystem: Host-associated > Mammals > Digestive system >... | reverse complement strand
GGAAAATCCATCAACGACTACAAAAAGATATCTGTTTCGGGCAGAGAAGTCTATGTCTATGCTCCGTCCAATCTTGCAGACAATAGTCCGTTGCTCATGTCTTTCCATGGTATGGACCAGGACCCCAGTTACCAGCAGTCCAATACCCACTGGGAATCTGTCGCCGATACGGCGGGCTTTGTTGTAGCCTATCCCAAGGGCGCAACGGGTTACAGTACCTGGGATATCAGCGGTGACCAGGATACCAAATGGATTACGCAGATTATCGACCAGTTGGCCAAGGACTACAAGATTAACACCAAGCGCGTGTACATGTCGGGTTTCTCCATGGGTGGTATGCTTTCTTACCATGCCATGGGTAAGATTGCCGACAAGATTGCGGCCTTTGCCCCCTGCTCCGGCTACCTGATGATGGGTGCAGGCACGGCTCAGCGTCCGGTACCTATTTTCCATACTCATGGAACCAGCGACAACGTGGTGGGCTATGATGGTCTTGAAAATAACTTGAAAAATTACCGCAACCAGTTCAAGTGCCCGTCTCAGGCGGAAGTCGAGAACAATCATCCGAACAGCGAGAACAAGGCTACGCTTTACACTTGGGGTCCGTGCGAAAACGGCATCTACGTGAAGCACCTGAAACTCGAGGGCCGTCAGCATAGCCCTTCCAAGGCAGATGTTTCCGATATCTGGAATTTCGTGAAGGGTTATGACTTGGATGGTCCTATTGGCGCCAGCAAGCCTGAATCCTCTTCCAGCGAAGTCGCCTCTTCGGCGGATGCCGCGAAGTCCTCCAGCAGCGGTGGCCAGATTGGTCCGGCTGTGTCTTCTTCCAGTAGAAGTCATCGTTCGTCTTCCAGCGCTACAGCCGGGTCTTCTTCAGCCGGTCACCATTTTGGTGTGAGTTCGTCAGGCACGCAAGCCCTGCCCATGGATCCGAGCTTGCGCTTTGTTTCTGTATATAAGTCCTCTGACAACTACATCGTAGTCGCCAATGCTCAGGGCAAGTCCATCACCGTGTTCAACAGTCTCGGCAATGTCGTTAGCTCCACCCGCGCTCTCGGAAGTGCGCAGAAGGTCTATACCGGTGCCAAGGGCGTGTATATCGTGAAGGTCGGCTCTAGGACGTTCAAGACCTCGCTCTAAGATTTAACGGAATTCATACTTTAAAAACCTCTCTTTTTAAAGGCACTCTCTTCGGGGAGTGCTTTTTTTTATTTCGTCATTCGCCTTGCACATTTGTTTTTAAATTTACGGCATGTTTTCCAGGAATATGTCCCGATTGTTGTTTTTTGCTGTAGTCGCTTTTGTCGTAAGCCTTTTTTCCGGCTGCTACAGTTTTACCGCATCGACACTCCCGAGCCACATCAAAACGGTCAATATTCACGAGGTGGACGACAAGACTCTTGACCCGGTGCTTGCTAACAACATTCATACCGCTGTCGTCGATATGTTCAAGCGCAATGCGGGCGGCGTGCGGCTCGTGAACGAAGACGCCAATGCCGATTTCGAAATTACTTTGTTGAACTACACCAACAAGCCTGAAAACTACAACAGCAACAGCGACGTGGAAACGTACCGCGTCACAATCCGCGTAGAAGTCAAGTTTTATGATAACGTAAAAGAGAGAATCATCTACGAAAGCAAGTCGCTTTCGGCAGATGGCGTCTATGACGTACAAGCGAATGAGACCGAAGACCGCCATGGTCAGACGCGTGCGATTGAAAAACTCCAGGACCTGATAGTCTCGAACGCCCTTGCGAAGTGGTAGCCTTGGCTGCCCATAAAAAAAAGCGACTCGGCAATGCCGTGAGGATCACTTCGCTTTGCCGAGTCTGGGGTTGGTTTGGAGTACTATAAATATGCTTTATTTTTTCCGATTTGTTAAGCCCAAATCAAATTTTTTACGAAAAAAAACATGGATAATTCGGATTTTTAGAGAAACTGGTTCAAAGTTACCCGATTTTCGTTGAGTAGTGCTTCGGTCAGCGTGCTTCCCTTGTAGGTTAGCTTCAGCGAAAAGAATGGTTCGCAGCGTTCGAGGAGCGCGAGGAATATCAAATCGCCGTCCCAGTGTGGCAGTTCGCGGACCTTTTGCTTATCGACCCATTCCAAAACGCCCTCGTCGCAGTCCTTGAGCGAACCTTCGAACTCGGTCGCCGTAAAGAGGTGCATGAATTCTGTTTCGTTCATGCCGTCGCTGATGAACGTGACGATACCGCGGTACTTGGGGCGGATTAGCGTAAGTCCTGTTTCTTCAAGGGCTTCGCGGCGGATACAGTCTTCGGGGGATTCCCATTCCTCGAACTTGCCGCCGATGCCGATCCACTTGTCCTTGTTGATGTCATTCTTTTTCTTGATGCGGTGGAGGAGCAAGTATTTGCCGTTTTGCTCGATGTAGCAGAGAGTCGTGTTGATCATACAGGCGAAATATAGAATTGTTTGTTTTTTGACATGTTTTGAGGAAAGTTTTCAAAAAATATTGAGCTGATGGCGTCGTATAAATGTATAATTATTGTATGAATTACGAAACTATTGGCTGGGAATATGCAAAATTGGGTTAAAGAAATCGTCGTAGATTCAAAATTTGAAAATGTCCGGACTCTTACGGAGTTCGTTGAAAGTTCCCTTGAACCGTACAATCCGTCATCCAAGGCTTTAATGCAGATTGGCGTGGCGATTGACGAACTGTTCAGCAACGTTGTGCGTTACTCGGGTTCGGCGAACATGAAGCTTATCCTGAATGTGAACGAGGACGTGCTGACGGCAAAACTTACTTTTATTGACGAAGGTGTCGAGTACGATCCGTTGAAGAAGACGGACCCGGACGTGACGCTTTCGGCTGAGGACCGTGAAATTGGCGGGTTGGGTATCTTTCTCGTGAAAAAAATCATGGATGGCGTTGAGTACAAACGTGATGGGCAGAAAAATATCTTGACAGTTGTCAAAAAACTTGCTTAATTTATTGTAGATTTTAAGAACAAAAACGAGGCTTAGAATGAAAATCGAAAAAAATGTGGATGCTTCTAATATGTCACTTGCTTTAGAGGGACGTTTGGATACGATGACTGCGCCTTTGCTTGAATCTGAAATTCAAGGCAAATTGGCGGGAGTTACCAACTTGGAATTTAATTTTGCCAAGCTGACGTATATTTCTTCGGCGGGGTTGCGCGTGCTGCTTGCCGCCCAGAAGATTATGAACAAGCAAGGTAAAATGATTATCAAGAACGCCTGTGCAGAAATCAAGGAAATTTTCGAGGTAACGGGATTTTCAGATATTTTGACGGTTGTCTAAAATCTGGATACGTGTTTATATGGAATAAAAAACGGCACCTGCGGGCGCCGTTTTTTTGTATGTAAAAAGGAGGTGCCCGCTTACTTCGACTGTGCTCAGCACAGGCTCCGGCGGGCATTGTCATTCCGGCCTCCGAGCCGGAATCTCCCTTCTTTACTTCACGCCAATAAGAGACAGGTCGCGCACAGCGCCCTATGATGACCGCTCGGCTCTATCGCAAATAAGAACCTACGACCTCGCCTCGCTCTCGCCTTCGACGACTCGTTAATACGAGTCGCCTACGGCTCACGGGTTTATTTCACTCCAATCAGAGACAAGTCTCTAACAGCTCCTTTATCGGCACTAGAAGCCATGGCGGCGTATGCCTGCAAGGCCTTGGACACCTTGCGGTCGCGGTGTTCCGGCTGCCATGCCTTGGCGCCGCGGGCTTCCATTTCCTTGCGGCGGGCGGCGAGTTCGTCGTCGGTGAGCTGCACGTTGATGCTACGGTTCGGGATGTCGATTTCGATGACGTCGCCCGTGTGCACGAGGCCGATGTTACCCTTGTTGGCGGCTTCCGGAGAAGCGTGGCCGATGGAGAGACCGCTGGTACCGCCGGAGAAGCGACCGTCGGTAAGGAGGGCGCAGGACTTGCCGAGGTGACGGCTCTTGAGGTAAGAGGTCGGGTAGAGCATTTCCTGCATGCCGGGGCCGCCCTTCGGGCCTTCGTAGCGGATGACGACCACGTCGCCAGCCTTCACCACGTTCGGGTCGAGAATGCCCTTCACGGCGTCTTCCTGGCTTTCGAACACCACGGCGGGGCCGGTGAACTTGAAGATGGATTCGTCGACGCCGGCGGTCTTCACGATGCAGCCGTCGATTGCGAGGTTACCGTACAGAACAGCGAGGCCGCCGTCCTTGGTGTAGGCGTGTTCGCCGTCGCGGATAGCACCGTTAGCGCGGTCGAGGTCGTGATCCGGGTACATGAAGTTCTGCGAGAAGGCGACCAGGTTGTACTTGCGGCCCGGGCCTGCGAGGTAGCGCTGCTTGGCTTCTTCGCTCGGGTTGCGCTTGAGATCGTTCACTTCGAGGGCTTCGCCCATGGTTGCGGCGTGAACGGTCTTTGCATTCTTGTGGATGAGGCCCATGCGGTCGAGTTCGCCCATGATGCCCATGATGCCACCGGCGCGGTTCACGTTTTCCACGTGGATGTTGTGGACGGTCGGAGCCACCTTGCAGATGCACGGCGTGTTGCGGGAGAGGCGGTCGATGTCCTTCATTGTGAAATCGACACCCGCTTCCTGGGCCACGGCGAGCAGGTGGAGCACTGTGTTGGAGGAACCGCCCATGGCGATGTCGAGGCGCATGGCATTTTCGAAAGCGTCCTTCGTGGCGATGCTGCGCGGGAGGATGCTGTCGTCGTTCAAATCGTAATACTGGTGGCAGAGTTCCACGATGCGCTTACCGGCGGCTTCGAACAGCTTCTTGCGTTCGGCGTGGGTCGCGACGATGGTGCCGTTGCCGGGGAGGCTGAGGCCGAGGGCTTCGGTCAGGGAGTTCATGGAGTTCGCGGTGAACATGCCGGAGCAGGAACCGCAAGTGGGGCAGGAGTTCGCTTCGATGGCGGCCACGTCTTCATCGCTCACGGAACTGTCGGCGGAATCGATCATGGCGTCAATCAGGTCGAGGGCGCGGTCCTTGCCGTCCTTCGTGGTCACGTGGCCAGCTTCCATCGGGCCGCCGCTCACGAAGATTGCCGGAATGTTGAGGCGCATGGCGGCCATGAGCATGCCCGGAGTCACCTTGTCGCAGTTGGAAATGCACACGAGGGCGTCGGCGCGGTGGGCGTTAGCCATGTATTCGGTGGAGTCCGCAATCAGGTCGCGGCTCGGGAGGCTGTAAAGCATGCCGTCGTGGCCCATGGCGATACCGTCATCCACGGCGATGGTGTTCATTTCCTTCGCGACACCGCCGGCGGCTTCAATCGCGCGGGCGACAACTTGGCCCAAGTCCTTCAGGTGGACGTGTCCCGGAACAAACTGGGTGTAGCTGTTCACCACGCAGATGACGGGCTTACCAAAGTCTTCCACCTTGGTTCCAGTTGCGTGCCAAAGGGCGCGTGCACCGGCCATTTCACGGCCTTCCATAGTCTTGAGCGAACGAAGTTTCGGCATTTTTATCCTCTTTAGTTGTCAAGGCGTCCCTTCTACAGCAGTCATTTCGACCCCATAGCTGTCATTCCGGCCCTGTGCCGGAATCTCCTTTAACGGGAAAATCGCCATTTGTTAATGCAAAAAATGTAGCAAAAAACTTTTTGACACGCTGTTCAGGGCGCAAATGTGCGAAGATTCTGGTCCCGAGGTGCTTCCAAATAGTGAATTTACTGTGAAAACTGTCACAAAAACGCTATAATATATTACAAAAATGTCACAGACTCTTTTTGTGGGTTATTAATTTTATTATACTTACAAAAAAATAAGAGGCTAAATATGGAGAAAAAATTCCCGATTTTTAAAATACTTACACTTCTTGTATGGCTAGTGCTGGGGATGGGCTCGGCGTTTGCTGCATGGAATGGTACATCGAAGACTAGGCCTTTGCAAGATGAGAATGGTGTTTTCATCATTAAGAATGAAGCGGAATTGGCTTGGTTTGCTGATACGACGAATTGGAAGACTCCTGAAAATATTCAAAATAATAAACCTCAGCTTTTTGATATCAATGCTAGGCTTGAGGCTGATTTAGACATGAGCGGCAACTATTTTACACCCATTTGTGGTGGTAATGGGGACAAAAAATTTAAAGGAACGTTTGATGGTCAAGGCCATGTCATTTCAAATTTGAAAATAGATGGAGATTGGCTACGTGATAAATTCGATGATGATAATTATGGGCAAAATGTTGGTTTTATTGGTGCTATGAGTGGCGGTACTGTGCGCAATCTTATTCTTGAAAATATAAACATTCAAAGTTCAACTAATATAACCGGTACAGAGAGACAGATATCGGTTGGTGCCATTGTCGGATGGATGGAGAATGGAACTATTGACACTTGTGTTACTTCGGGCTCCATATTTACAAGTGGAAAGGGACAAGGTGTTGGCGGCATTGTTGGTGCTCTTTGGAAAGGTACAATATCCAACTGTTTAAGTTATGTTGGAATTCAAGTTTCTGGACAAGATGCGCAGATTGGTGGTATCGTTGGCCTCACGAAAAAAGGAACTACGGTAACAATTAGATCCTGTGTTTATGCAGGGACAACTCTTGTGAATACAGGCAATGGTGCTGTTGGTGGTATTGTTGGACAGCAAAAAGAGAAAGGCCCTTTGAACATTGAAGATTGTTACTATGATACTGATGTCGTTAAAAAGGGAATAGATAAAGTAAATGACGCTTCTAATGTCACTGACAATTCTCATGGCGTTTCTGATGTCAATGACGGAAAGAGCATGTGTGAAGCAAATGATGGTAATTGGGGTGTTTGTAGTGTTGCGAACCATAATGATGAAACATCATGCTTACAAAATGAAGGTGTGTGGTATGCAGATTCTTGTAGCAAAGACGGTGTTTGGTCAACAGGAGAAAATTCTGTTTCTTTGAACGGATATGGAGCAGATGGATACAAGATTACGTTTGATGCAAATGGAGGCTTTTTCCCTGCAAATGCCAAAAAAGTAAAATTCCTTGCTGCTGGTTTGCGGATTACTGCTGATGAAATAACTATCCCGAACCGCGCTGGTGCATGGGCTTTTGCTGGTTGGTCTTTGTCAAAAGGTGAAAATGCTGTGCCGACAGAAAATCTCGGCGAGGTGTCGAAACCGGTAACAATATACGCAGCATGGAAACCTGTTTATGTGGTAACATTTGATGCTAATCCAGGAGTTTTTCCTGCTGTTGAAGGCTTTGCTGAATCTGCAACAAGAACGAAGTCTGTCGCTCAAGGTGAACGCATTACGGTTGAAGGCATAGGGGATTTGCCGACGAGATATTGTTCTGATATGGATAACGATGGTAACTGCAATGAATATATGTACTTTACTGGCTGGGCGTATGTAAGTAGAACTCTTGGCGAAGAAGATGATCCTGACGATTATACATTGGATTTGAAAGAGATAGATGTAAAAGGAAATGTAGTACTTAAAGCTGTATGGACCGCGGTTGAAACATATACGGTAACCTTCGATGCCAATAATCATGGTAAGACCAAGGTGTCTTATGTCAAGGTTGGTAAAAAAGAATATACTACGAAGCCGGCAGATCCTGAGGCTGATGATGGATATGTGTTTGGTGGTTGGTGCCTGAATCAAGCGCCTTGCAAAGACACGTTTGACTTCGATACGACGAAGATAACACAAAGCATTAACCTTGTTGCTGCATGGTCTTTGGATGTGTTTGACATTACTTATGAAACGTTTGGCGGAGCCAACCACGAAGAAAACATAACGATGTATACCATTGAGACGGAAACGTTCTCTTTCAAAACGCCTACAAAGGATGGCTTTGATTTTGAAAATTGGTATTATAACTATGAAGATGACGTGTATTCCAATAAGGCGACTCAGATAACAAAGGGTATGACTGGTGATAAGACCTTATATGCTAAGTGGAATAAGAAGAAATATATTATAACCTATTTGGCTGGAAATGATGGCCATGGAACGATAAATCCTGATACGTTATTCCATGGTGGCGCAATTACGCTTAAAAATTCAGGTGATTTTATTCGTAAGGGATATGAACAGACTGCCTGGATTACGGAGAATGAGACGCAGACATTCAATTTAGGTGCTGAGTATAGAACGAATGCTGCTATTACTCTGTATCCTAAGTGGAAAATTATAGATTATAACATCACTTATATTCTTAATGCTGAAAATGCTATAAATAATAAAGATAATAAGAAAACATACAAGGTAACTCAAAATGTTACTTTGAAGCCTCCCACGAGGACTGGTTATACCTTTGGTGGTTGGTTTGATAATGAGGATTTGAGTGGCGAGCCTGTTACGATGATTAAACAGGGCTCTACCGGCGACAAAATCTTCTATGCCAAGTGGACGCCTATAACTTATACGATTACTTATGTGATTGATGGTGAAGAAAACGCTATTGAAGCTGGCAGTTTCACTGTTGAAGGTGCTGTTACGCTTCCGACTCCGACCAAAGATCAGTACACATTTGATGGCTGGTATGAAACGGATGCTCTGACAGGCGACAAAGTGACTGGCTTCGATGCTGGCACGTACAAAACCGACAAGACTTTCTATGCCAAGTGGGACAAGGTTTATCCGTTTATTGCTCACTATGGTGCTGTAACGGTTACAGAAGAAAACGAAAATTCTGCTGTTGCTGAAATCGATGGAACATCTGAAGAAACAGTAAACATTCCTGCGGCAGACAATGTCTCTGTTAATCAGGTTGTTTTTAACCGTGATTTTTCCGGTGGCGTAAGGTCGACGGTTATGTTCCCCTTTACGGTAAGTTTGGATGATGTTTCGGGTGGCGAGTTTTGGGAATTTACGGCGATGGAATATGACTCTGAAACAAAAAAATGGACATTCCGTGTTAATGAGCCTGTCAACAACGAGCTAAAAGCAAATAAGCCGTATATCTTTATCGCCGAAGATAAGAATATAACATTCAATTTGAGTGGGGCTGTTTCTTTAAGTACTGAAAATATGAATCCATCTGTGCATGATGGTTGGGTCTTTAAAGGCTCGTATGAACAAATTACCTTTAATAACACGCATCCTGACTGGACTTATGGATATGGCTACTCTGACGATAATAAGAAAAAAGTAACGAAGGGAAAATTTGTGAGATTTAAAACGAGTGGTTTTGATAAGGTGAATTTGACACCAATGCGTGCATACTTGGTTTATCAGCCTTCTTTGAATAAGTCTGCAAATATCGATAATGAAGTTGGCGAACTTCCTGAATTTGTGGATGTTGAAATTGTTGGTAAAAAAGGCTTTGTTATCGGTGGAGGAATCTTTAATACCAAAACCGGTGAATTTAAAATGGACCGCTGGTATGATTTAAGTGGGCGTCGACTCAATGGAAAGCCGACGACACAGGGAACATATTACTATAATGGCAAACGCGTAATCATAAGGTAAAAAAATGGAAGAAAAGAAAACATATACGAAACCAGAAATGGAAGTTGTTGAGTACATGTATTGCTCGGCCTCCTTGTTGTGTTTAAGTGGTGAAGCTTCTTGTCCTGATAACATAGATGTAGAATAAGTATGGATACTAATCAGAAAACTCGATACGAAACACCGAAGATGGGTGTCGTTGTTCTTCGGAATCATGGCAACATACTTTTTTGTGCAAGTACTGATCCTTCGTGTATCAATTTGGGTTATAATGAAGATGTGAGGGATTTTTCTGATTCCGTTTAGTGGATACACTGGATTAGAACAAATTTTTAGAACTCTTGCGGCTTGTTTTAGGCTTGTCGCAAGAGTTTTTTTATGCCGACATAAGGCAATTCTAAATTTTTTGTTATAAAGACATTTTGGCTAAAGTCGCCAAACGTTACGCCGCGTCCGGACGGCCCCGAACATGACGATTACCGCGGTTATTGGGCTGTTTACAGCTGCAACGATTTGAGGAAAAAGGTGGCACTACCTGTCTCGGAAAAAATAAAGTATCTTATTATTGACTAGCCGAAGTTCGTCAAGGATCATCCGGCCATTGATACGCGTGAATCTTTCTGGCTTCGCTGCTGGCGTCTGGAGTTCCGGGCGTGCCGCAGACCGATGACCCGATTTTTTGCAAGGCAATTAACAATTTGCTGGTCGTGAACGCAAGTCAGGAACTTTTGAACAGGCAGGCTGAAATGATGACTTTTTAATCATGAAGTGAAATTCTAAGAGGCGTGTCACCCCGGCTTTGCGTTGTCTCCCCGAACTAAGGTCCCTGAGCCTGCCGATATACGATACTTGGCAACTTTGTTGCCTTAGTAGAGTTAGGTTCGTAGGAGCAGGATCCAGTTAAGGAACAGTGACTGGATTCATCGCTTCGCTCTGAATGACGGTATCCATTACAATGTCACCCTGGCCTAAGGTCCCTGAGCAACGTCGAAGGATGCCGCGAGTCGCTTTTTATAGGGTTGCGATGATGGCGTTTAGGCTAAGGCCGCCGTGGCTTGTAGTGATAATTTTCGCTGAGTTGTTGTGCTCTGGCGAAATTGCTGGGCATTCACGCAGCAGGTTCGCGGTGCATGTGTATTTGGAACCGTCGCGGGTGTCGTCTTTCGGGGCGAGGATGGCGACTGTAAGGCGCTTGTTGAATGCGGCTAGGCCGTTTGCGAGTTCCGTTATTTTCTTACCGATTTTTGTATAAAGCTTTGGGGCGTCGAAGTCGAGGCGCTTGCCGTAGGGCGGGTTCAGAACGAGAACGGGCGAGGCGTCGCCGCAGGCGTCGGCGATTTCTTTGGCGGTGTAGCTGAAAAAGTCGCGGAGTTGCGGGATGACGGGCGCGGGCGAGATGTTCACGAGCGGGCTGGATTCAATGTTGTGCTTGATGATGCTTACCGCGCGTTCGGAAATGTCGCTCGTAAGGATTTTACCGATTGCCGCGAATGCTTTGCAAGACTTTACTGGACCTTTCGTTTCACTCAGGGTGACGCTTCGCGTTATGAAATTCCAGGTGGCTTCTTTGAATGCGGGTTGGTGTTTTAGTGCAAAATCGCGGCAGACTCCGGGAATGAGTTTATTTGCGATATAGGCGGCTTCGAGGCTGAAGGTGCCGCTGCCGGACATTAGGTCGAGTAATGTGTAAGGTGGCCCCGGAACGGGGTCCGGGGTGACATTGTTTGTGGCTTGAGCGGTTGCATCGAATGCTTCAAAGAGCATGGCGGCGGCGATGGTTTCTTTGAGCGGGGCTTCGTTGACGAATCGTTCGTGGCCGCGCTTGTAAAGTTCTTCGCCGGCGAGGTCGAGCCAGATGGTGCAACGGTCGTCGAGAAAGTTGACGTACACATTTTGCAGCGGGGCGTTGCGGGGTGTCCCCGCAGAGGGGGTAGCGTAATCTAGACGAGAGGCCGCTTTTGCTGATTTTCTCTTGTCTTTAGTCTGTAGGACCGAAGGTCCGTTCTCTCGTCTAGATGGAGCGAGGGGGAGGCTTCCCCCGTCTATAATTTTCTGCAGGCGCTCGGCGATGGCGTCGCTGTGGTACAGTCGAGAATGCTTGCAAGTAACGTGAATGTTTAATGCGCTAGTATATTTTACTGGATCCTTCGACGCTTTGCGTCTCAGGATGACGTTGCTTGTCTTTGGATTATCGCTTCGCTCTAATCCCAAATGCTGGACTCGGTCATGCTCATGCAAGCATGGTCGCGACGCTCGTCCTACGCATTTGTCGTCTGGTAAATACAGTTCCCACGGGATTTCGCTTGCTTTCTTTTCGAATTCGCGGAAGTTCTCGGCTTTGAAACTTGCGACTTCCATGAGCACGCGGTTGGCGATGCGGCTGAATGCGACGATTTTCCACGCCTCCGTAATCTTTGCTGTGAATTCGACTTTGCCGTCCCCAGTGACGTGCGGCTGGGTTGCAGGGGGTGTAGCACTGGATCCTTCGACGCTTTGCGTCTCAGGATGACGTGATGAAGCACCTTCTTGAGAATCCTCTTGTCTGATATATTCAAGTTCTCGGACAAGCGTTTGTTCGAAACCAAGCGGAGAAACCGCTAAAAAGCGATGCTGCTTTCCGATGATGTGTTTCTTGATTCGTTTTTCGAGAGCGGAATTCATTCACCAAAATTTACTAAATATCCGTCTCGATCCTGCTGGGGGTAAGGACTGGGAGCTTGCTCAAGTCCAGGTTGATGGCGATGATATCCCCAGAAAGCGACATGATGGCCCCAGTGGCCGTGTTGAACGTGCCGATGATTTTCCCGAAACCGTCACTTACGGACATGGTCTTGGATGAGATGACGTAATAATTTGTACCAATTTGGTAGAAATAGCTGGGCTCGCTCACGACGATGCTTTGCGGGATTTGAATGTCCGATAAATCCGTCTTGTTTTTCGAAACAGCGTTCTGTGTCGCTGCACTTTCGGAGCAGTTCCATGCTGTGGCTATAATTCCAGCCAGTACAAGTATTCTAAAAAAGACTCTCATATTCATTCCACTCGTTGTAAAAATATATTGACAATTCGCCATGCGGTTGCGAAAAATGCGTGAAAACGCAATAAATGTTCTCTAGGCGTTCCCTGCGTGAGCACGGTCATCTTACAAAAAACTTATTTACCGCGTTGCGTAAAGATTGGGTGTAGAAACTGTGATTCTCAACACGTTTTTCTCTGTGTTACTATCTTTAAATTATGAAGATGAAAAAGTTTGCGTTGATTTCTGCGATTGGCTTTTTGGCCGCTACTGCTTTTGCTGAACAGGGAGCTCCGATGGGGGCGTCTGTCGATCCGACTCCCGAAGAACAGAAGGCTCTCGATGCCCTGAAGGGCAAGCTCGAAGGGGCGATTGTCTGGGCGACGAGCCGTGCGAATCCTCACCACGATATTTGGATTATGAATGCGGACGGGACGAATGCCCGTGCTCTCACCAAGGGCAACAATGTGGATTGGTTCCCGCGTATTGCGCCGGATGGCTCGAAGGTGCTCTTTAACCGCAGCAAGGGCGGCTGGGTGCCTGAAAACGATGCGAACTACCCAGAAAAGTGGGACTTGTGGACTGTCGGGATTGATGGCTCGAACGAGACTAAGATTGTCGAAAACGCGACGTGGGGCACGTGGCGGCCTGATGGCAAGTCCATTGTGTTTAGTCGTGCGGGCAAGGTCTTTACGATGGACCTCGCGAGCAAAAAGGAAACGCTCGTGCTCGATGGCGAAAAGGCATTCAAGAAGTCTGGCGTGATTCTGCAGGAGCCGAACATGAGCCCGGATGGCAAGCATCTTGCGATTACGCTTCGCGGTTCGATGCGCGAAACGGGCGTGTGGGACTTGGCGAAGAACGTGTGGACGAAGTCCGGTGATGGTTGCCAGATTGACTGGAATTTTGACGGCTCCAAGCTTTACCGCGTGAATCCTACGGGCAACGGTGGAACGGCTGCTCCGAGCGAAATATTGTGGTTCACTGCCAAAGACGGCAAGCAGGTGGAAAAGGTCGGTTTCTTTGGAATCCCGAAGAACGTGAAACTGATGGACCTGCCGGGACGTCGTAGCCATGAATACTTCCCGCGCCTCTCGCCGGATGGCAAGTGGCTTGTGTGGGGTGCGACCGACAAGGGCCACGACCACGACATGTTCGACTATGAACTTTATCTGTGGAAGATTGGCGAACCGGTCGAGACGGCAACGCGCATTACGTACAACAGTGGTAATGACCGCTGGCCGGATATCTGGTTTGGCAAAGTACCCGTGAGTGCCCCGGCCTCTGCGACGGATGCTGCAGCAACTGCTGTCCAGTCTGCCGCGAATGCAACGGCAGCCGCTGTTGCCGGCGGCGTCAGCGAAGCCAAGATGGATGAACTCATCAAGGCCATCGACCGCTTGACCGAAGCCGTGAAGGCGCTTGCTCCGAGTAAATAGTATGAAATGAAGCCCGACTGTCATCCCGGACTTGTTCCGGGACGGGCATGACAAGAATAAAAAATGCCGCAGCTTGACGTTGCGGCTTTTGCATTTTATATTTAATAGGTAATCTTTAAAAATAAGGAGAAACTAAATGAAAAAGCTCTTTTGTTTGCTAGGCGCGCTTCTTTTTGTGGCTGGCTGCGGTTTTAAGCCGGTAATTCATGAAGCCAACCCAATGCAAGAAAAAATTGTCGTTTACGGCGCTTTCAAGGCTGAATATGCGGGGAAGATAAATTATACGGAAGAAGATCGCTGTGATTCAGTTATGTTCAAAAAGCATGCTCGTGTAAAGGAAGGCATGGACAAGGTTGTTGACATTGTAATGGAAGAATCTTGTTCCGGTGTTAAATGCTCTTGCTCTTACTCGGGAATAGGCCTGAAATACAAGCCGATGGATTTGAATGAAGCCATGCGCTGGGAATCTGCAATGTCTAATATGGGCGTAAATGAAGATAAAAAAAATACGAATCCGCCAGCTGAACCGGTTATAGATCATTCTTATGCAGCACCTCTGCCTTCGGCGAATTTTGCTCCGTAAAAGAGGGTGATGACCACTTTCGAGTGTGTGATTTTCTAGAAAAAATGCCGCAGCTTAGTGCTGCGGCTTTTGCTTTATCGCGAAAAAATTATTCCGTTCTTCCAAAGATGTATTCAACGTGCCTATATACTGGGAAAATTCTACCCTTGTCACCTAATGGGCAAGCTTCTTCTTTTGATAGTTGGTACGCGCCATCACAGATTTCATCTGCTATATCTGGATGATTATAACAAATTTCCAATAAACCACTTGCACGGTCTCCAACGGAGGCTTCCTTAGGCAAATCCAAAATATCATACTCTTCGTCTGTCAAATTATATAAAACAAAAATTGCGACATATAAAACAAAGGGGGTGGTTCGGCTGGCTCACCAACCTTAACTACCCACATACCTTAATTTTTTTAGATGCTATTTTGCGTTACTGCGGAGGCAGAATGCCATGATAGCGAATGCGCCTGCAACGTTCATGCTTGCTTTGCGGCCTGCCATCGGGATGGTGACTTTCATCGTCGCTTCGGCCATGATTTCGGGGGCGATGCCGAGTTCTTCGTTGCCGAGGACGATGAGGCCTTTTTCGGGCCATTTTACGTTGTTTATGCTAGGGATGTCTTCGCCGGTTTCGAGCGCGATAATTTCGTAGCCGTTTTCTTTGTGCCACTTGATGCAATCGAATGGGCTTTCCCAGCGTTTGATGGGAATCCATTCCTGGCAGCCGCGTGCGGCGCTTTTGACGGTCACGTGGTCGGGGCTGCAGCTGTAGCCGCTGAGGTGTACGCCTTCGAGTCCGAAGCAGTCGGTGCTGCGGATGATGGAACCTACGTTGAATGCACTGCGGAGGTTGTGGACGAGTACGGCGAACGGAATCGGTTTTTCGTTCGCAATTTCGCGGTCGCCCGGTTCCTGTTCCAGATAAACGTCGCGTTCGAAGCCCAGCCCTGCGCGGGTGCGGAACGTCTTGTACAAGTCAATCATTTGTGCTTGATTCTTGCCGGTGAGCCGCTCGGTTTCGGGGAGCTTCATCCAGTCGGCGTAGGTCTCGAATTCACGGCGGGCACGCGGAACGTCGTCGCCTAATTGCAAAATGATGACGCGTAGGAGTTCTGCCATGCGTTTGGCCTTGGAGGTCTCTTTCATGGCTAAAAATTTAGGTTCGGTGTACATGTACAAAATGATAGAAAAAATCTATTTTGTTAAAGTGAAAAATTTTGTTGTCTTCATTGCTTTGACTTTAGTTCTTGTTGTCGGCGGTTGCTCGGACTCCGATTCTATTTCGGATTCTCCAAAAACTCAGGATTATTTGGAATCGCTTGGTTTAAAGGACTTTTTGCTGGTACGGTCTAAAGGCAAGTCTGTGCTTTTGGGATCACAGATGGAATCCGCTTTTGATTACGATTTTTTGATGGGCAAGCACGAGGTGACGTGCAAAGAAATGGGGCGCGATTGTGCGGATTCGTTGCCTGCGACCGATGTGACTTTGTTCGATGCCGTTCTGCACTGCAATAGGCGCAGTGTCGCGGAAGGCTTCGATACGGCATATTCTTACACTTCGGTAAAGTTTGATCAAAGCGGTTCCTGCATTGGAATGGAAGGGCTTGTTTTTTATCCGCAAGTGAATGCGTACCGGTTGCCTACTGAGGCGGAATGGATGTATGTAGCGGGTATGGACTGGAATCCGGCTAATAGCTGGAATAGCCAAAATTCCGGGTATGAACTCCATCCGGTTTGCTCGGCGAAAGTGGGGGAGAATGGTTTTTGCGACATGGCGGGGAACGCTGCGGAATGGGTGAACGACTTGAAAGTCCGTTTCCGCTCGGAAGGCGTGAACGATTTTGTCGGGGGCAAGGCCGTGACCGGTTTGGAAGAACGCGTTGTGAAGGGAGGAAGTTTCCGTAATGACCCGTCTTCGATGCATCTGTACAATAGGGGTGACGTCTATACGGTAACATCTTCGACGAAAGCGGACTATGTTGGTTTCCGCTTGGCGTTTGGCGCAATCCCGAACCCGATGTACCTCAATTCGGAGGGCTCTCAAAACGTTGTTGGCTATTCGTTGCTGGTTAACTCTAGAACGGTCAATGATTTTGTAGGGGCGCAACATTCCAAGTTGGTTTTTAGGGATGGTGAGACGGAACGCTTGGTTTTTGTCAATTTTGATGGTGCGATACGTTCTGTTGAAGAGGCGCGTGTCGAAGGCGGGTATCATCCCGATATTTCGCCGGATGGAAAGTTCGTAGCGTTTTCTACGGGGATGGAAGGCGTTGTCGGTACATCTAAAGTCTTTGTTCTGCGATTGGATGAATTTTCCGGAACGCCGGTGCAGTTGCCTGTATCTTCGGCTGCGATTCCGCGATGGCGCGTGTTGGAGAATGGCGATATCGCTCTTGTCTATGTGACGGATGCCGGGAATAATAAGGGCGAGGCGGATTTCTTGCAGCAAGGAACATGGCAAGTCGATTTTTCTGGAACGCGTGCGCCTAGTTATTTCGGTGAAGCAGAAAAGTTGTTTGCGGGTGCATACCATGGGGGTGTCTCTCGAAATGGTAATTTGGCTGTAACGGGCTCGACGCTGTTGCGTGCACGAGTCAATGGGAAAGATGAAGTTTGGTACGATGGTCTCCAAGCGTGCAATGTCTCGCTAAGTCATGGTGGTGCGAATAAAGTATTATATCTTGATTTTGGCGGAAAAACTGGGCGTGAATTTGTTGGTGAATCGTATGGAGTTCATGAACGAGTCTTGATAGCCGATAGTACTGGTAAACTAATAAAATCTGTGGCATCGCCTGCGGGGTATTCTTTTGACCATACGGAATGGATTGCAAACTCGGATTCGATTTTTGTTGCGACTCTTGTCGATGTGAATGGTGCGCATCGGAAAATAGTTTTGGTAAATGCCAATACGGGCGATATTTTACCTCTTGTCGAAGGCGAAGATTTGTATCATCCGGTTTTATGGGCTGGAAATCGTTCTTCGGAGTCGTCTTGGGATTACGACAGTTTGGGCGTTTACCGCGCAGAAGAGGGACAGTATTTCCAAATCATTGCTCAAAAAATTCCGCTTTTGTGGAAATACAAGGATTCAGCGGAGGTGGTATGCTTGGGCAATTCTCACATGATCCAGAGCGTGATGCCGTTGAATATGAGTCTTAGTACAATCAACATGGGTACGATTCCTTGTGATATGCACTGCATAGAGTTCTTGTATGAAGGATATGTCTCTGCGCAGGCAAAGGCTTTGAAGTATTT
>Ga0310697_10002908_pt1 | contig 17652 bp, 23 predicted proteins | sample 172DNAGHGlowgp2_FD_203883 | JGI IMG/M metagenome (GOLD analysis project Ga0310697, IMG submission 203883) | Sheep rumen microbial communities from Palmerston North, Manawatu-Wanganui, New Zealand - 1728 DNA GHGlow gp2 (v2) (version 2) | ecosystem: Host-associated > Mammals > Digestive system >... | reverse complement strand
CTTCGTGAACCTGCGGATTCGTGTAGGTCATCCAACAACTTAACTGAGGTAATCGTTTAATTGTTCCACGTGGAACAAACGAAAATTGACCAATTTCTTCGTCACCTTTTTGTTCCTTGCATTTCGAAAAATCAATCGTTCTTCCGTCGATACGAGCAGGAGTTCCCGTCTTCATTCTTCCGACCTCGAATCCAAAATCACGAATTTGATCGGAAAGTTTATACGAAGGCAACTCCCCTATTCTACCACCTTCGACTTGCGAACGACCAATGTGCATCAAACCGTTTAAAAAAGTTCCGTTAGTAAGCACAACAGATTTCGCCTTGATAGAAATTCCCCAAACAGTTTTTACACCAACAACTCTATCTTTGTCAAGCAACAGTTCGCAAACTGCATCTTGCCAAAAATCAAGATTTGGAATAGATTCCAATTCTTCGCGCCAATGTTTGATGAACAACGCCCTGTCGGCTTGCGAACGAGGACTCCACATAGCAGGTCCCTTCGATTTGTTCAACATTCGGAACTGAATGGACGAAGCATCGGTGATTTTTCCCATTGCACCACCAAGGGCGTCAATCTCGCGGACAATCTGTCCTTTTGCTATACCGCCCACGGCAGGATTGCACGACATTGCCGCCATTTTTGTCATATCCATTGTGATGAGCAACGTCTGTGAACCCAGACGAGCAGCAGCGGCAGCGGCTTCACAGCCAGCATGTCCGGCACCAACAACAATTATATCGTATTCTTGTAACATATTTTATTCCACCAATGCCAAATAATAATCTTCTTTCTGAGTCATAACTTTCTTATCCTCAGGAGTTTTGTCCTTATAGCCGACTAAATGAAGTACCCCGTGAATCAAAATTCGGTAACACTCGTTCAACTTTGTCACTTTATTTTGTTTCGCATTATCGGCAATTCTATCCATACTTAAATACACATCCGATGCAATTTCAGTTTCAGAATAATCAAATGTGATTACATCAGTAAAATAATCATGTTTCAGAAAATTCTGATTTATTCCCAACAAATAATTGTCGGAACAAGCAATGAAATTTATATAGTCGATTTTCTTCCTTGTTTCATTCTGAACAATTACCTGTACAATCGACCGAAATTGCGTTCTGCGTAATCCCGAAGGAAAATTAGCGTCCTCTTGGAAAAAATTTATCTGCATTTAGTTGATACTCAAATAAAACACACATCTAACGAGCACAAAAATACAAATTTTCCAATAGAGTGTGATACACAGAAATGTTTTTACCTTCCACCGCATTTCTTTTCACACAAACACGCACTAAAGGCCACTAATTACTTAGCAGCCTTAGGAGGCAATGTGTTGCATAACTGGGGAATGAAATTTCCTGCCTCTCTGGAAAAATTCACTATGTGGAGTTTGATAAAAGGAACGCCCTTCTCTCAAACATGGCGGTAATTCTTATCGGAAATGTTCAATTTTCTTTTGTGGAAACTCAAATAAATCACCTGCTGAACCCGCATTGAAGTATAACCAATTATCGATCTCTGATTTTAAAAAGGTTAACTTCTTTCCGTATTTGTGATATGGTATCAGTCCTTGTGATACCCAACCATAAATAGTTGCACGGGCTGTCTTATCTGGTAGATACTCTATCAAGTCGCTGATAGACATCCATTTATCATCTGATAACGTATTTTTTATAAAATTTTGTTTTATTACTTCTTGCCATTCTTTTATCTCGTTGCGCAACTCTCTTACTTCCTTTGCAAGTGTCTCTATATTAATCTCGTTCATTCTGATATATATATTTCTCTAATTATCACTTTTTATTACTTTTTTCTTCGACAAAGATGCACAAAAAATTTAGATTCTCTATACCCCATCACCCTCAAATAGCCTATTTTGTTCACTTTTTCAGTATTTAGTTACTTTTTATTTAGTTTTGTTTTGTAAAATAGGGTATTTTTTTTCTAAAATTTTCTTGAAAAACGGCTGAATTCCCCCATAAAATAAGCCTGATTTCTCCATTTTTAAAGGTATTTTCGGCAAGAAAAAGTCAGAAAATCGAGAATTTCGAGAAAAATTACCACGAATTTGACGATTGACCATATTTTTTGTGCAGATCTCTCACTTCGCTATGCTTCGTTCGAGATGACGGTCTCATACAGTGGAGGAATAAAGGGAAGGAGTGAGATGCGGCGATGCCGCATCTCACTCCTTCCCCCTTCTATTAAATGTAACGCGTCATTCCGTAGCCGAGCATCGCGAGGCAAGGAATCTCTACATTCTTATTAATTGCTTAAAAATTCGGCGGAACTGCACCAGCCCCGCCGTTGAAAAAAAGGTTTTAGAAAAATTGTTTATTCTACAATAAAACGACCTGTAAAACCTTGAACTTCGTAGAAATACATTCCTCGTTTATAGTTTGCCACATTGAGTCGAAGATTATCTTGCATAGCGTTTACGATTCTGCGTTCCACCACGCGACCGCTTGCATCGGTTATGACCATTTCTGCATCTTCCACGCCCGAAACATTATACGAAAGATTTACAAACGTTTTTGCTGGATTTGGAAACGCCGAAAGTGTTGTATTTGAAATTGTTGCAGATTTCAACTGATTCGGATTAACTGTTGTGGGAACGGAATAGATTTCAAATGCTTTTTTATCAGATAGCTCTTTATATATACATATTGTTGCTTTATTGTTTACTATGAAAAGATAATCTATGAAACGAAAATATTGTGCTGAACCAAAATCTTTTAAAATGTTTCCTTTTGAATCAAACGCAATTAACTTTTCATAATTATCATCATAATTACCATTATTTACCTTATAAGTACCAATAAATTCAAATTCATCATCATTATTAAAATAATGCTGACTCATTAAAACATCTCTTTTAATAGAATAGCCATCAATATTTGGAACTGAAAATGTTTTAGTTGTTTCAGAAAAATCTGATGAAAATGTTTTCATTACAATTTTATTCAATTCTTTATCAAAATAAAGCATATAATATCCTGTATAACCAGAAATATCTGTTATAGCAATGAAATCATTCCAGTCTTTTCCACTATAACAATTTGTAGAATTTGAAAAAAACATAGAATTTTCACAATCTGCTTCTTCACCAGAAAATGCAACACTATGCAATAACTCAATCTGAGCAAACACAGCACTTGACGAAATAAGTAACATAATCGTCGCTAAAAATTTTGAAACTGTTTTCATTTTAGTATCCCTGATTCGTGTCGGGCGCAACCTCTAATTAATATAAAATGTTAAAAATAAAAAAGCGGACTCATTCATCCGCTCTTGAGGTCTACCACAACCTGACAAAAAAGATAAAAAGTCCGCTAAAGCAGAACTTCCTATTCCATTTTGTCATCTTAAAGTGGTAGTTTCAAGAGTCAGAATAGCAAATTGCCAATATTTATTTGTATTTCTAATTTTTTTACGTCATAGTCACAATTTTACATTGATTCAACCATTAAATCTTTTCGCCCGATAAGGCTAAAAATTGTTATTCTATTGTCTTCATTCAATATTCTGAGTGTACGAAGAATTTCGTTCAACGTAGAACCACTCGTGGCAATATCGTCAATTATCAGGATATTTTGCTGTTTTATGGCAGCACACAATTCTTTATCTGCTTCGGTCTTAAACTGCAAAAAATGCTGAATATATGGCCTAAAACGGCTTTTTTTAACGTCTTTTGCAATTGTGAAATAATCCTTCTTGTGAATCAAATCCATCATTGTGTCAATGGATTTTTTCACTTCTAATTTTTGCGGTTCAGTGTAACGCGGACGACCATTTTCCAACGTATCGTTAAGATACTGTTTTTCGTACGCGTCAATGTCGAACGTAATATTTTCGGGCATTGATTTCACCAATTCCAAATATTGCAGAGTAGGTTGCGAAAAACGATAAATATACCGCAACATATATTGATTCAGCACGCTTGACGATTCAGGCATAATAACCAAATCGTAGTCGTACAGGTTTATTTTTTTGTGAAGATTGTTTATCGCCTTTTGAATAAAATATGTCAGATTTTCGTTTTTTGCCAACGATTCCGAGAATTTCACATATTTGATAAACGCACTCCGAACGTTGCCGTCAATTTCGTTGGAAAATTCATATCCATAGTAAAAACATTTTCCAAATGCTTCAACTTGGTAACCTTCGCCAGTTAAACGAATGATGTCGTTCACGCCATCGTGTTCAAAATCAAACACAAAGCAATTTTTTTCTATGTCGAAAGTTACACCCATTGTTTACAATTCATTATAATCCCCAACACTTAGTTCTTCGGCTACTTTTTGCATTTTCACCGAATTACCAACCATGGAATTTGTAATGTTCACATTTGACAACACACTGTTAGTTTGAATGATAGAATTTGAAACAACGGAATTTGAAATTTCTGTTCCCTCTCCTACCGAAACATACGGACCAACGACAGAATTGACGATTTTAGCCCCCTTTGCTATGCAACACGGCTCAATTATCTGCGAACTCACTATTTCTGCCTCTTTTGAAATTTCGCTTCCACAATTCACTAAAACGCGTTGATTCGTCTGCACCGTGGCATTTTTGTTTCCGCAGTCAAGCCATTCGTTTACTTCGCCAGTATAAAACGCAAGACCTTTGTTCTTCATATTTTCTAACGCATCGGTCAACTGGTATTCAGTACCTTTAATTACATTATTATCAATCAAATACTGTAATTCTGCACGAAGATTTTTACCATCTTTGAAATAGTAGATACCAATGATTGCCAGGTCGGAAACAAATTCCTTAGGTTTTTCAACAAAATCGGTAATCATACCTTCATTATTGAGTTTTACTACACCAAACGCCGACGGATCGGCAACTTTTTGTACCCAGATAATGGAATCTTTTGTTGTATCAAGATTAAAATCGGCAATAAATAACGTGTCGGCAAACGCCACAACCACATTGTCGCGCAAGGAATCTCCAGCACACAAAATTGCGTGAGCAGTACCTTTCGGCTCTTCCTGATAACAAATTTTTCCCGTAGCACCCAACGATTTTGCTATGTTCAACAACATTTGTTCAACATTTTTACCAAAACTTGGATGAATGATAAACGCAATTTCATCAATATTTTGTTTACAAACACGGGCAATATCCTCAACCAAACGTTGTACGATAGGTTTTCCCGCAACAGGAATCAACGGTTTAGGAATCGAAAGCGTATGAGGACGCATTCGTTTACCCATACCGGCCATTGGAATAATCAAATTCATAAATTCTATATTTTTTATTGTAGAGACGCGATTAATCGCGTCTCTACATAATTAATTCATAATTATTTAACCCCTGTGTGTCCAAATCCGCCTTCGCCTCTTACCGTTTCCGATAATTCTTCCACTTCAATAATTTCGGCTTTGGCATATTGGGCAATCACCATCTGGCAAATTCGTTCGCCATCGTTAATGGTAAACGGTTCTGTGGAAAGATTAGCCAAAATAGCTTTAATCTCGCCACGATAGTCAGCATCAATCGTTCCAGGAGAATTCAGCACCGTAATGCCGAATTTTGCAGCCAAACCGCTTCGTGGCCGAATTTGTGCTTCGTAACCTTCGGGCAGTTCTATAAATAATCCCGTAGGGATTATAGCACGTTGCATAGGAGCTAACACTACTGGTTCGTCAATATTTGCACGCAAGTCCATTCCTGCCGAATATTCCGTGGAATACGCCAGCAACTGATGTTTTGATTTATTTACAATCTTAAGTTTCATTGCAACTAAAATTTTTGTGAAATGTATTACAAATTTTGGAAACGACCAACCATTTTTCTGCCACAGTTTTCAAAACCCTTTCCACACCATAAAAATATTATATTATTTTTTATTTATTTTAAAATCTATGATTGTTATTATATGCTGTGAATTGGTTTTTAATTTTTTTCGATTTTGCTTGTTTTGAACACAAAAAGAAAGTTAAGAACAAATATAAACAGGTTATGAAATTCTTAAATTTCTGAATATCAGTCATAATTTTGAATTATTAACAAACGCCCGCTGTATCTGATAAACATCGATTTGTTTATTATTTTTTTCGTGTTCACTTGTTCTTTTTTATGTTTATAATTTCTCAATCAAACAGGCTTATTTTTTTGCATAATTCAAATTCTTGTTTACCGAAACAGATTTTGTTACTTCCAAAAATTTTAGCACAATTTTATTGGAAAATTTATTCACTAAATTTCCGTGGTTGTAAACAAGAATGAACAGGGGAGTGAACAAGAATTCATAACAATTACAGTTCACCACTTTCTTTAACGTCGTTAACCTCTTTGTCGTCCTCAACAACCCTTAAAGCCCCCCACCCTCTTTTTTCTGTTTCCTCAATCTATACATTCTCTCGTTAAAGCCGCCATTTTTCAGAAAATCATCCTCCAAACGCTTCAACTGCCTAAAAAGCAGATAATCCGCTTGTTTAATCAAAATTATGCACATATTGGCAATGGTTTCAGGAGGACGGGTACGTACTATATTCATAAAGAACTCCGTGTCATTGTGTTCGCAACCAAGACGACGCATAACTATGTGTTCTACCGAAGTGTCTTCCCACAAACGATGATTGCGGGTTTTCAGATAATCCTCGTAATCTTCCAGCAATTCCTGTAAACTTGCTTTTGCCACGTTTACAAGCTTTATTTCTGTTTTTGCACTCGTGCTGCTTGCGGCACAACCCTCTATTATGTTTTGCTTGCCCGAACGGGCTGCCTGTATCATTTGGTCGCAGGTTCTGTCATTCTTCTTCAGAAAATGCTCCACAAAATAATACGTTATGCAGAATATCACATCTGCCTTTTGGTAACTTAGCAATTTTTTGTAATTGCCATGTCGCGGTATCAATTCTTCCATTGTGGTATAATTTGGCAACGAAATTACTCATTTTTCCAACTTTACCACCATTCCACCACAAAAACTTTATTCTTTTCCTTTCGTTTTATGATATTTTTCCCCTTTTCACCCTCATTTTATTTCAGTATCCTTCCCCCATCTCTATACCATCCAAAGCCACTATGGTTCTTACCGTCCTTAAAGTCTCTATAGTCCTTATTCTCCTTACCGCCCTTCCCCAAACACCCTTCTATAATTCCCATTACTCCACAATAGGAATTGTTCTTCCCCGAAAATCTCAACAAACTTTGCAATGTTATCTTTATACCACAACAGAGGAGTTTTGTCTTTGTAGAAATAACTCGTTATGGGGAAATCTGTCCCGAAAAGTATGCGGTCGTTTAATTCGTCTTCACAAAGTTTAGAAATATTTGGAAATGGTAGAAACGCCGTATCCACAAACACATTTTTGCAGTTTTTCATTATTTGTATGGTTTCGTCTATGGGATTGCCATGGGCGAGAATGAACGTGGTTTGCGGAAAGTTTTTGCAATATTCGCAAAAAATGTGTGCTGGCGTTTCCGTTCCTGTATGAAACATTACAGGAAGTTGTTTTTCTCCTGCGAAAATGCAAATCTCGCTGAGCTTTTCAGGAAACAATAGCCAATCTGGATGTGCGACGCAGTGGATTTTTATTGCCTTGAAATTATGCAGCTTGAAAATATTTTCTACTGGCATCCAACGCAAAATACGAGGCGTAAGCCACAAAAATGAATCGTATGTTTCTAACGGAATTTTCTTCAATTCCTCAAGACATTCAAAAAACTCTTTTTTGCTGTAAAAACCTGTGGGCATTATGCAAGCACGGTTTATGCCTATTTCTTGTAATTGTTTTGCAACAGTGGGAATAGAAAAATATCCATTCCGGAATTGCCCGAAATGGATATGACAATCGTTGGTTTGTGCAATGATTTCATTTAATTGCATCACCTATATTCTTTTGGTTTAACAATCTCTTCTACAGGAGAATCTGTTTCAGTTGTTGGACTTTGTATTTTTTTCATTTATACCAAAATATTCTTCTACAACCTTCTTATTTAAGAAAGCAACTTTGCAGAAATGTTCATTGATTTTGAACATATCTCCGCCACTTTCGTTGAAGTTACGAACAAGACACATAGCACAATATGCACGTGCTTCGCATTCCAAGCACTGAGGGAAACTTGCTTGGGTAACTTTTCGTAGTTCTTTGATTTTCTCAGAATTATCCCAAATCTCCTGCAAAGACTGTTTGTACACATTTCCCAATACGTAAGCCTGCCAACCAGCACACGGATATACGTCTCCGTTTTCAGTGATACAGCAGTTGTCTTGACCTACGCCACAAATCGGTTGTGTTTTGAACCGTTCGGGATCAAATATAATATCATCTATAATGGATGGCTGTTTGAGTGTGATGTCTTTATAGTTAGTGTCGCAGTTCAAGATGTCTTTCAGCAATTCCTCTGTTTCTTCTAACGAGATACGGTTTGCAAGATTTTGCGTATTGCAATCCGATTGAGCCATCATAATGAAATCGGTCTGTGCTTTCATTTTATGGGCATTGGCGTATTGCATAACTTTGTCGTAACCTTTGGCGTTTGCTTTCATCACTGGACACGAAATCTGCACGGGAATGTCGGCCTTGTAGAGTTTTTCTATTGAAGCCAAAGTTTTTGCGTGCGAGCCCTTTACCGTGGTAATGGTGTCGTGGATTTCGGGATCCATACTGTAGAGCGAGACTTGTATAAGCGACACGTTAACTTCTTTAATCACAGGAATTTGCTCGTCTTTCAAAAGTACAAGATTTGACAGAACGGAAATCTTCATATCTTTTTTGCGGCAATAGCGGAGAATTTCGCAGATGTCTTTGTGGAGAAACACCTCACCGCCCGAAAGCGTTACATGCAAGCCGCCCATTTCGGCAAACTCATCAATGATGGAGAACACTTTTTCTTTTGGCATATCCTTGCCCGTGTTCTTTTTACCGTTGGGAATGTAGCAGTGAATGCATCGTTCGTTGCAACGCGAGGTAAGTTCAAATTGCAAGCCCGAAAGACGGGGCGTTTTTTGAACGTGTTCCAAGAAAAAATCCTGCGTGTTTTCTTTCACATCTTGTTTTGCCGTTTGTGTGAAATCGTATGCAAGTGTTTTGGGAATTTCTATATCGTAGGTGAACTCATCGTCCTTTGAATCAAGTTCTTCGGGTGTTTCGCCCATAATCAGGAATTTGTGTTCAACTAAATCTGTTGCAAATTCCATAAAATCGTTGTACAGCGTTTGTCTGTCAACATCTTTGTAAACTTTTAGTAATCTGTCAACTATATCGTCAACGGATTGCGGTTCACGTGAAATTTGCTTTAATAAATCGGCACCATATTCGTCGTAAGTTCTATCGTGACGAAGCAGTTGGTTGGTTATATATCCGTAGTCCTCAGTACAACGGATAAATGTGTTTTTAGTTTGACGAAGTAATTTTGTCATAATATTCATTTAAAAAATTTTCCTCATATAGTTCATAACTATCACTTAGGTATTTAATAACCTTTGTTTTTCCCCCATTTGACAAATGCTCAATATTAACAACTCCTATAATTGTTATTTCCTTTTCAAAAGGAGTCTTGTAAGCTATCTCCTTTAGTTTATAATAAGTAGGATTAGAATATTTCATTTTTTTAAGATTAGACAAAAGAGACTACCATTAAGGTAGCCTCCTCACTTATTATTTCTTGTATTCAATTAACTTATTGTCACACAATTGCATTAACTGTGTTTTTCCATTGATTGTAACTCTGAAAATACCGTTCCCTTCGTCCGCATATTCTATTTTGTCAAAAGCCCCCTCCACATATTCTCCATTGGGAAGTTGTAAACGATCGTATTTTACTGTTACTATTTTTGCTTTTGCAGCACTTCTTTGTTGTGTACCTAAATTCATAACTACTTAATTTAAATGATTTGACAAATAATTTTTTAAAAGAGACTGCCTATAAGGCAGCCTCCCCTTCATTAATTACTCACTTCTTTCACACTCTTTACAGTAAGGTGAGCCTCCTGTCCACGCATTTTTCGGTGGACATCCAGCAGCGTAAGAACCGCTTCTTGCATTCTTTGCAACCAATGTTGCTTTTTTGTAAGACTTCATAACATTAAAAATTTAAATTGTGCCTACTCTTTGAAGGATTTTCGGCATACTCCTTTAGGTTTATAATTTATCAGAGCCCCCCAAAATATTAGTATAAATCCATTTCCAAACTTTCCAGGCTAAAAGGCATAAAGGGAGAAGTATTACTACTCCCAAAACAGTGAGGATACCATCCCATAGTTTGCGAAAGAAACCAGGCTCGTCGGCTTCGCTATTTCCACTTTCGGTATATACAACTTCGGTATTTTCGTTAGATTCATACGTTTGTGAATTTTCGGCATACGAGCACAAACTTAAACAACTGCAAATAAGCAGTGCGAATACTGTTGAAAACGAGATTTTTAAAGACTTCATATTATTAAAATTTTAATTGTACCTACTCTTTGAAGGATTTTCGGCGTACACCTGTAAATTATTATTTTCATAATGAAAATATTTCCCACAAATCTAAAACAATTTTGCTGAAATGACAAATGTGTCATTGTGAAATTTTGAATAAAATGTTCAATTTGTGCAACTATGGCTAAAGGAACTGCACAAATCACGGATGAGGAATTATTGAAACAAATTGCTTGTGGCATCAAGCAAATGCGAGTTTCCCGTGGCATAACGCAAGAAGTTTTTTATAACGACACTAACATCCACATCGGGAGAATAGAACGTGGTAAGACCAACATTTCCGTAAGCACCCTCAAGGCAATCTGCAACTATTTCAGCGTCAAGCCCTCCGAGTTCTTTTCTTCTATTTCCCTGTAGAATTTCCATATTGCAATAATATAGCGAATTATCCGTAAGACCAAAGACCATTTCGACCATTTAGTTCATTCCGTTCATTTGGAAGAATCTGACATTCCTCGGCAAAGGAAAAATGGTGTTTTTATTACAATTTGTAAAAAAAAATGTACATTTACAAACAAAAATTCGTATTGGAGTATGAATAAACGCACGCAGGATATAGCCTATTTCATTTCGTTTTGTATAGAAATATATAAAGGGGAAAAGCATTTATCGGGGGCAGAGGCCATGCGTCAGTTAGACGAGTTCGGCGTTTTGAAGTATTTGAACGACAACTACGAAGTCTTACATACTCAAAGTCGGCAATGGATTTTAGAGGATATTGAAGAATTTATACAATTGAGAAAAGAGTGCAAAAATGAGACTGTATCACGGTAGCATAGAATTGGTTGACAAGCCTGAAATCAGAACGCCCAAACGTACACTTGATTACGGGTACGGATTCTATGCCACAACTTCGTATCAACAGGCAAGTGACTGGGTATTGCGAAGAATGACGGAGTACAAAAAAGAGTATGGTTTTGTAAATATTTTTGAATTCAATAATAATGATTTGGTCAATTTAAGATGTCTAAGCTTTAATCAACCTTCCGAAGAGTGGGTAGATTTTGTGATGCAGAATCGAACACAAAAAGGTTTTTCCCATTCATACGACATAGTTTATGGCCCTGTCGCAAACGATAGGGTTTACGCTGCTTTCGCCCTTTACGAAGGTGGATTTTTGGATAAACAAAGTTTAATTGCCGAGTTAAAAACATATAATTTGGTCGATCAATATCTTTTTCATACTGAAGCGGCATTAAAAACACTTTCATTTATAGAAGCAAAAAAAATTTCAAAATGAATTTGCGTGTAACTCAAGAAAATTTATACTTATTGCTGCCGTCGAAAGTGGCTTGGATTGCCGATATGATGCAAGACGACACAAAAACTTCAACTGTTGAAGTTTTGAAAAAAATATATTCATCGGACACGTATAGGCAGCTGGAAAAAGAATCCACAAAATTATGGCATCTCGGCCCTATTGCATTGTACCAAATGATGACGGAAACAAAAGAATAGGTGCCGCATCTGTTTTGTTGTAGAAATTCCATATTGCAATAATATAGCGAATTATCTGTAAGACCAAAGACCATTTCGACCATTTAGTTCATTCCGTTCATTTGCGGAATACAGCAATGAAGAACAAAAGCCTAAACTTTCCCAAATCGTATGTTTTTACACCACATTTGGGAAAGTTTAGGACAAAAAACATCAAATGTCATTTGCAATGCTATGCGTCAATTTCGCATCTTTCTATGCTCTATATATTTTATTATGCAAATTGAAAGTGTGATTTTCAATTTGCAAAAATCTTTGTAAATATTTGACAGCATGAAGATTAGGTTATAGATACGGCTTATTTTTCATATAATTGTTTGCTCATGGGCAATGAATTTCTCACAGCAAAATATGCGTGTTACCAATGTATTTTGTTGTTGTTTTTGGAATGCCGTGTGCATGTGCAAGTTGTTGCCAATGGCTTACGCTTTCCACAACTTGGTCGATGATTGAGTTAGGGGATTTTATGTTTACATTGCGGGCAATTGCCAACAAATCGTTTCGGGTTATGTTTTCCCACTTGTTGTTTATCGACATTTGGTGCGACGAAGTCCACGGTCCGTTTGGATTGTAAGCCCACGAAACGTCGTATGCCGGCGACAGCGACCAGCGGCCGTTTTTGCCCATAAGAAACGAAATGTTTTTCGTGTGGTCGTCTTGGTTGCGTGCCACTACGTTGAACACCATCCGTCGATACATTTCTTCCGCTTGTGAGTAGGTGAGCCGCAATTGGCGCATTACTTGAAACGCTTGCTCGTAACTGAAGGAATGCAACATTTTGTAATCGTAATGGGCTATGCCACAGAGTGTTTGCATGTGCAGTTTCTCGTTGTGTCCGGCTCGGTCGAAACGGCGTGTCATAAAATGTGCACGTCCGTTTTCTTCGAGCAGGCGGCATTCTGTCATTGTTATGCCAGCTTGTTTCGCCATAAGGTAATACACATATTCAATCCGCCCAAAATGTTTCGGATCGCCTAATTCGGCGTTGGTTACGCCGTCAAGCTTCAAAAGCCATTGTGTAAAACCTTCCGGCGCCGAGACTTGTCCGCTTCGTACTTCGCCAGTCTGTTCGTTGTAGGCAATCACCGCCTTGGCTCGCTGCCCTCCTGCCGACGTTCCTACGCGGATGATATTCGCTATTCCTTCTTTTACGTCGGAACGAAGATTCACGTTGAGTTTCGTTTTCCTATTCAACACCTCGCGGGCAATGTTTATAAGTGAATCTATTTCTATTCTGGTGTTTTGCTCCAGAAAATTATCGTTTGCAGGAACAAATTCCAATGCTCCCATACTTCGGCTTCCCTGATAGCACAATCGTTCCACGGGATTTGCAAACGTCCGTCCCACCGAGGCCAGCCAGCGGTCGAGAAGAGCTTTGCCGAATGCATCGGGCATGGAGTCGGCCAGCAGTCCCGGCAGACCTAAAAACGTGTCGTACCCGAGTGTGGCGAAGCTATAAATGATTCCCGAACGCAAGGGCATGGTTATCGGGGCTATTTCGAAACCCGTTTCGGCAAACTCCTTGGTGTATTCAAAATTACCGACTTGGCGTTTGTCGTCCCATGCTATCACTCCCACGCGAGTCCCCCACAATATGACGTCTGCAAGTGTTATCATGTTAGAAATAGGTTTTGAATGCCTTCTCTCTTAATTTTTAATTCTTAAACTCTTAATTAACTAGTCCTTGTCCCACTTGAAATATTGCGCGGGTGAATCAGCGGCAAGCGAGTTTTTCTGCTCGTTGGCGGTATTATACGCCCGTTTGCGTGGCTTGTGTTTGCGAAGATATTCCGAATATGCTATGGGGCTCAATACTGGCTCTTGAAACAGTCCTTCAAGCACGTCGAAACGGTTGAGCGCACGCAGCACCATAATAATGCTGAGCAACGAGGTGTTGTGTCCGTTCTCCATTTGGCTTATGGAAAACATTGACATGCCGCTTGCCGTTGCCAATGTCTTTTGCGACATGTTTTGTGCCACTCGTGCTTCTTTCAGCTTTTTGCCAATTTGAACCAAAATGGCTTTGTCGGTAAGTGCATAAATATTATCCATAACTTTAGATATATCTTATAAAACACCACAAACATACATCTTTTGTTTGGTAAAAACAATATTTCTTTAAATTTTCTCCAAATATATTAGATATATCTTATATTTCTATGTGTTAATCGTAGTTTTATTTGATATATACAATGTTATGGTGTAAAAATGACAGGTCGTGAATTTAGAATCTGTTTTGAATTTTCTATGCTCGCCAAAGACTAAAGTAAATAAAACCTAAAGATATTAATGCGCAACGAGTATGATTCAATATTGAAATAAGAAACGTGAAAAATTTTACTTATTTTTACAAAAAAATTGACCTATGGCAGAAGAAAGTTCTGAATTCGAAAACGACAAATTGGAGTCTTCAACGGCTGACGAGATTGTACTCTATACGTCGAAGAACACTGTTGTCAAGAAATTCAGAACATTTGGCAAGTGGCAGATTTCCAAAGAAATAGCGCCTGAATTTGCGTTCGATGCCAAACATCGCCAGTCACTCAATCAGGAATTTGAAATTGGGTTTCAGCTCGACCATCCGAATATTGTACGTTATATTGATAAAAAAGTTTCCGATGACGGTGTACCTCGTCTCATTTTGGAATATGTAGATGGCTCGACGTTGCGTGAACTGCTTGATAGCGATACTTGTGTTTCGCAAAAGGAATTTGACTCCATTTTTGGGGCAATTCTGTCGGCTTTGTCGTATTTGCATCGCCGGCAGATTTATCATCTCGACGTGAAGCCCGAAAATATTGTTATTACACACAAAGAACACGTTGCAAAACTGATAGATTTTGGCTTTGCCATAACCGCCAGCAATGAGAAAACCTTGGGGACGTCGAAAAAATACGTTGCTCCCGAATTTTCGGAACGGACCGACGACATTACTGGGCAAACCGATATGTACGCATTTGCCAAAACAATGCAAGAATTTGCGGAAGTAAAATCCATTTCTCTTTCGAAACGGCAGAAGCGAATCATTAAATCTGCCTTGCAACAGGATGTTGTATCAAGAATTCCTGCCGATGAGGCATTGGCATTGTTACAGAAACCTCAACGGAAAGGTTGGATTATTATGATTCTTTTGGTCGTGCTTGTTGTTGTCGGGTTGATGGTTGTTTTGCTTCGCAAAGAGCAAAAAGTCGAATCTCTGCAAATTACTCACGACACGGTTGTTGTTGAGAGACAACAGGATAAAATTATTATTGATTCCGTTTCAGGAAACGTTGTCCCCGCAGAACCGATTCCTTATTCTCCTCCAAAAAACACAAGAAATTCCACAAAAAAGTCTGCTAAAAAACAAACGTTATCTATTGCATCAGATACAAATAAGATTGAAAAAGAAATACATTATAATGAAGAAGATTCTTTATTTGTAACACAAGAATACGCCCGTTGCAAAGACTGTGTCGAAGCTTTAAAACAAGAATATGAAATCAAAACGGACGAATTGAAAGAAAAACAATTACAAGGATCACAATCTGTATTATTTGAAATGAAATGGATGTTGGGGAAATACAAGAATGATCTTTTGGAATGCTCCAACAATATGAATCGTACTATACAAAAACACTTACAACATTATATAGATGAGGATGATAAAGACACCTATAATTATTATCGTTACGAGTTTATAAAGAAATTGATGATTAATATCCCGTTTTGAGCAATCGTAATTCCGCCTATTTCATTCAAATCGTTCATTTCGTTCATTTCAAAATTCGAGGCAAATAATTGCTAAATTTGTGGTTGTATAAATCAAACAACTATGGTTTCAAAACACATAAAGGCAGAAATTGAACGAAAATTAGGTCGTGAAATCCGCTATCCGCTTGATTGTGAGGCGTTGTCGCTTGACATTGCAACAAAATGCGGCGGACAGGTGAGCGCGTCAACTCTCAAACGGTTCTTCGGTTTTGTAAAAGGCACGGAGCCACGGACTTACACACTCGATATGATTGCAAAATATATTGGCTACAAAAACTGGGACGAATATCTTGATTCCCTCACCGACAAAACCGAAAGTAGCGAATTTGTTCACATTGAAGAACTTACAATCGCCAATCTGCAAGTTGGAACACAATATATGTTTTGTTACGAACCTATGCGGAAGGTTGTTTGTGAATATATTGGGGAATCGATGTGCAAAATTATCGAATCTGTCAATAGCAAGCTGAAAGAAAACGATGTGATTTGCCTGACTTCCATCACGTTAGATTATCCTCTCCTAATTTCGTCGGTTATTCGCGGTGGCGTTCCAATTGGTGCGTTGACGGTGGGGAAGGTGAGCGGGATAACCAAAATTCAAAGGATGAAATAAAAAAGAGCTGCCAATTAATTTGACAGCTCTTTGTGTGCGAATAGTAACAAGTACGTTATTCAACAAGTACAATTACTTTGTTTTGCACTTGTTCCACCACACCGCCAGTGACTGCAAATGTCTGCTCTTGATTTTGTTCGTCAACTATCACCACATTTCCTGCGGCAAGTGTTGAAACAATGGGAGCGTGGTTTTCGAGAATCTCGAAGGAACCTTTGCTTCCGGGCAGGTTGATTCTTTTGGCTGTGCCAGAGAACAATTTTTCTGTCGGTGTAATTATATCAATTGTCATAGTTACAATTATTTAGTGTTTTTCAACATTTCTTCACCTTTCGCAATAGCTTCCTCGATTGTACCAACAAGGTTGAATGCTGCTTCAGGATATTGGTCAACTTCACCGTCGATAATCATATTGAAGCCCTTGATAGTGTCTTCTATCGAAACCAATTTACCCTGCATACCTGTAAACTGTTCTGCAACGTGGAATGGTTGCGACAAGAAACGTTGTACACGACGTGCACGGTGAACCACCAACTTGTCTTCTTCCGAAAGTTCGTCCATACCAAGAATTGCGATAATATCTTGTAATTCCTTATTTTTCTGAAGAATGTTGATGACTCTTTGTGCCGTATTGTAGTGAGCGTCGCCCACGATTTCAGGTGTAAGAATACGCGAAGTCGATTCCAATGGATCAACAGCAGGATAGATACCCAATTCCACAATCTTACGGCTCAACACCGTGGTTGCATCCAAGTGGGCGAACGTTGTTGCCGGAGCAGGGTCTGTCAAGTCGTCGGCAGGCACATAGATTGCTTGTACCGATGTGATTGATCCACGTTTCGTTGATGTAATACGTTCCTGCAAAAGACCCATTTCTGTTGCCAACGTAGGTTGATAACCTACGGCCGATGGCATACGGCCAAGCAATGCCGAAACTTCGGAACCTGCCTGAGTGAAACGGAAGATATTGTCGATGAACAACAAGATATCACGACCGCCAGATTTTTCGTCGCCGTCGCGGAAGTTTTCAGCGATTGTCAAACCCGACAACGCCACACGAGAACGTGCCCCAGGTGGTTCGTTCATCTGTCCGAACACCATCGCCAACGAAGAATCTTTCAAGCCTTCCTTGTCGATTTTGTCAATATCCCAACCGCCTTTTTCAAGACTTTCTTTGAATTCGTCACCATATTTTACAATGCCTGCCTCAATCATTTCACGAAGCAAGTCGTTACCTTCACGAGTACGTTCACCAACGCCGGCGAACACCGACAAACCATTGTGCGCCTTTGCAATATTGTTGATCAACTCTTGGATAAGCACGGTTTTACCAACACC
>Ga0310697_10002907_pt1 | contig 17656 bp, 37 predicted proteins | sample 172DNAGHGlowgp2_FD_203883 | JGI IMG/M metagenome (GOLD analysis project Ga0310697, IMG submission 203883) | Sheep rumen microbial communities from Palmerston North, Manawatu-Wanganui, New Zealand - 1728 DNA GHGlow gp2 (v2) (version 2) | ecosystem: Host-associated > Mammals > Digestive system >... | reverse complement strand
AGATAAGAAGAGATGACAAAGGCATTGCGGTTTGCGGAATTGATTAGTAAAAAAGAAAACAAAATATTTTTTGTGAAATATAAATATTTTATTATAATAAAATAATACAAATGTATTGCTGCTCGGCGCGCTAACGGACCATGCGCGCCGGGTTTTGCTGTCAAGTACTATCCGCAATTTTTTGCGTGCCAACTGTGGCAACTGCCGGGCCTGGTCAGATCCCGCTAGGGCATGCATGCATGCATGTGGGTGCCGGTGCTCAGCCATGCGTGCATGTGTCTGCCCACCATGCATGCAGGTCTACAAGTGCGCTAGCTTCAGCGCCTTCAGCTGGCTTTTCTGAGCAGGGGCTGGAAACGTTTCCAGAAACGTTTACAGTATCACCTAGGGCAGGCACGGCAGTGCCGCAAGCACAGGGCCATGCCTGCATGGCACAGGCAAGACCAAGCGCACGACAAACAGAGAGACAACGAACAACACAACACAAATAGTTAGTACACACTAACACATGTATACACTAATGCATGCATGCATGCATGTACTACTACTACTACTACATGCATGTAGGTAGCTATGTAGGTAGGTAGGTCCATGCATGCATGCATGTAGGTAAGGAGTAGCAGAGGACAGCCATGCATGCAGGACAGAAGAGTATAGTCTATCAACAGAAGCACTGTAAACGTTTACAGTATCAGTTGGTCCTGGAAACGTTTCCAGAAACGTTTACAGTAAAGCTAAGCAGATCTTACCAAGAGAGGCAAGAACTATTGACAGCAAAGGCATGCGCAGAGGCTTGCAATGTGCGCAGAGAGGTGCTATACTAAGAGTACAAAGAAAGAGAGAGGACACACAACATGATGCTTAGACTGCTGGCTATGATGATGATCATCATCAACACTTACACACACAACATTAACCTTGCACAGTACAATGTAGTAACAGAGTACGGAACAGTAACAGAGAAGACTGTTGAGGGCGGTAGCCAGTACAGTGACTACTACATTGTAGTACTTGACAGCGGAGACATTCACGAAGTAGAAGCGGATGATCTTGAGGTTGATGATCGTGTCACGGTTTACTTCTACGAAGGTGAACCGCTGAGAACGGTCTACGGTGCGCGGTCTGCCTGCGAGTAGTAGCAGGCACCGCACAGCGGCGCAAGGCTGAGGCACAATGATGTTACACTCTTACAATCAATGAAAATGTTTACAAAAAAATATCAAAAGAGTTATTAAAATGTAAGATAAATTCACCGGAAAGTATTGCAATTACGTATTAAAAGAGTATACTTATAAATGTAAGGAACAAGGAGGACAAACACATGACAGTTTCCGAACTCATCGCTAAGCTCGCAGAGCTTCCGCAGGACAAGCAGGTTATCCTGCATGATACCTGCCTTGACTTCTGGGTTAAGCTTGAAGGCATTGATCCCGCCTTCGACATGGCAGAGAATGCCATCGCCCTGCAGGGTCATGAAGCACCGGCTATGCCGGATTGGGATGATGAGGATTAGATCCTCATCTTTTTTATTTCGTTTCATTTCATTTCATTTCCGCTGGCGACCCAGATTTGGTAAACCGGTTTACTACAGAAGTTTTTCGCTGGCATGCACGCATGGAAACATGCATGCAAGTATCCTAAAAAAATAAAAATTTTTTTAAAAAAGTATTGACATTATTCCGGAGTATGCTATAATAAGAGTGTAAAGAAAAGGAGATAAGAAAATGAAGGTTTACAAGGTTGAGGTTTACGGTCTGGGGTACTATGATGAAGATCTGAAAGTCAAGTACTATGCAAAGAGAGAGGACGCTGAAAAGCGTGAAACTGAACTCCGCAGAAAGATCGGTGCGGTTGGTGCCTACTACAATCTGACCATTACCGTAGAAGAAATTGAAGTTGAATAAACTTCAATTTTTTTTAAAAAAGTATTGACAAAGAACCCAAAAGTAGTATAATAAGAATGTAAAGAAAAGGAGATAAAAACATGAAGTACATCGTAAAGCTTAACGGAACATACCTGAACGGATTCAAGTCCTACACTGAAGCGAGAGAGTTCGCAGACGATCTCCGCAGGGTACATCCTAACTGGAATGTAACAGTAGAAACCGCTGATTAAGCGGTTTTTAATTATTTCCTGGATCTTGAATTAGCTGTCGCTAACGACCGAAAATTATACCACACGCGAGGCCAGAAGTCAAGAGGAAAAACGCAAGAAAATAAAAAAATTTTAGTAGATCCCGCGTACCCTACAAATTTGTGAAAAAAATAATTTTTAAAAAATTTTAAAAAAGTGTTGACAAATAAACCTGAAATGCTATAATAAGAGTGTAAAGAGAGGTAAACAAAAATGTTGGTAAACGTACTGGTAGTCCTTGATCTGATGCTCCTCACGATGGTGGTTTCCATGGTACTGGTTGATCGGCACTTTGAAAAGCTTGAAGATCAGGAAAGAGCCGCTCGCAAGGCACGGCAGGCAGAGATCAGGAAGCTGATGGAAGGCTGAAAAGCCTTCCTCAGAATCTGCTAAAAAAAAATTAAAAAAAGCTATTGACAAATAAAATAAAAAGTATTATTATAAGAATGTAAAGAAAAGGAGATAACAACATGAAAAAGAACAAGAATAACAGAGGCGTCTATGAATTCGCAGATGGCACAACCGCTTACTTCTATGGGCTGTCTAGTGCGGAACTCCGCAAGCTGGTAAAACAGCACGGCGCGGTAGTAAAGTTCACCGCTATGGACTAAGCCGAAAGGCTTAGCCCTACCGGACAAAAAAATTTAAAAAAAGTATTGACAAAAAAACTAAAAGTGTTATAATAAGAATGTAAAGAAAAGGAGAACAAAAACATGACAGTACGTGAGCTTATTGAGGCATTGAAGAATCTGGATCAGGATGCGGTAATTGAGATCGCAGACGGATACACCCGTTCCGAGGGTTGGCAGGGTGAGGACCTTGACAACGCTTCTTCCGAGATCGCAGGCATCCGCTACCACCGTGGGCGCTACATTATTGAGGATGAGGACTGCTACCTCGATTAATTAGCAAAAGGGGGGTTGACAACCTCAACCCCCTACGCTATAATAAAAGAGGAAAAGGAGAACACAACATGAAAAAGGTTTGGACAAAAAACGACGGCTTCGGTGAGGTGGTAGGACGCTACCGCTATGCAGGGATCTGGTTCCTGCGGATTCGGTGGGATAGAAGTCCTTGGTTCGTGGATGATGTTCCCGAAACCGAGGTAGAAACCTGCGGAAAATAATCCGCAAGTTTCTACCGGAAGGTATTGACAGAGAATCCAAAAGTGCTATAATAATAGTGTAAAGAGAAAGAAAAACATGATGGAAAAATTTACGATGATTACTGGACTGGATAGAGGTGAAATAGCAATACTTCTTATGTGTTTGACACTGGCATTTTATTTCATAAAACCATTTAATAAGAAATAAAAAAATTCTTAAAAAAATAAAAAAAGAGTTGACAAAAAATCCGGAAATGCTATAATAAGAGTGTAAAGAAAAGGAGATAAGAACATGAAAGCTTACAAAGTAGTTGGTGATAACGGCAATTGGGAAGATTACATTGAAGAGTATTACCTCAATAAGAAAGATGCGGAAAATGCAAGAAAGCGCATTTACAACAATCCTGACAATAAAGGAAATTGGATGCATTACAATACTCGCATTGAAGTAATTGAAATTCATTAAAAAAAAGTATTGACAAAAAATCTAACGGTGCTATACTAAAAGTGTAAAAAGAAAGAGGATAAATAAACATGGAAAACATTACAAAAAATGATTGCATTGAAGCGCTTCTCACAATCCTTGCAAGAGAAAGCAATAATCACTGTTTCGGAGATAAACAGATTCCTACTGCTACCCTTCGCGCTTTCCTTGAGAAAGAAAAAAATTAAAAAAGTAGTTGACAATAAAACCGGAAGTGCTATAATAAGAGTGTAAAGAAAAGGAGATAAGAAAATGAAGATGGTTAAGATCGCTGAAAATACTTGGAAGGTTGGGGAGTGCACTCTCAAGAAGGTGCGTAGCGACTGGTACGCTATTGACCCCATGGGTGGCATGGCAGGGTTCACCACTCGCAAGGTTGCGCTTCAGGCGATTGAGCACTGGAACGCCGACTGGGCGGAGCGCAACGCCTAAACGGCTCCTGAAAGGGGGCTTTTTTTTATTGCGGCGCGCCGCCCACGTACAGTGTTGCACATGGGCGGCCGGATTCGCGCTAGTGCCAGATCTGGTAATATTTTGTTACCAATCCAGGTAATAAAAAAAATAAAAAAATTTTCCCAAAAGTGTTGACAATAAAATCCAAAGTGCTATAATAAGAATGTAAAGAGGAAGGGCACCTCTCAAATCCTAGCTCTGAGGTTTGGTTCCTACAGTTAGACCTTTTCCAAGAGTAAGAAAAAGGAAAGCGGGAGAGCGCACTCCCTAACAGAAAACCAAAGCCGTGACATGGCGACGTGGGCACGATATAAACCGCTCTGAGCTGTCAACTTGCTTCGTGGGTGAGGACCACAAAAGTTGAAAAAAATTTAAAAAAGTACTTGACAAATCCTCTATCAGGTGCTATTATAACACTGTAAGAGGTAGTCTAGAGAGGCATGAGCCAGTCAGAAGGTCACGTGGAAACTGGGTTGGTGCTTCCTCTCTAGAGTGCCCCTTACGGCACAAATTGGGCGACCCCGATGGCATGCAGTGAATCGCTACGGCGACTGCGAGGCCGACAGCGTGGGCAACGAATCCCGACGTTCTACAGGCGGAGAGGTTAGGTGCGCCTGGGTTCTAGAATCTCTTTCCCATAAAGAGTAATAAGACGGGTTTCTCCATTTTGCCAGAAAATGGAATTTTTTTATTGCAATTTTTTGGCGGCGCGCCCACGATTGTATCAGTATGGCGCGCCCGTTTTTGCCATGCAAGCATGTCTAGAAGTTTTTTTCGCGACAACGGACCCTGGCGTGCCGAATCTGCTGATCCCAATACATGCATGCATACGCGGCACGCCAGGAGACGTTGCCACTATAGACAACGCTTGTCAGCGTACCATAAAAAAAGGTGTTGACAAATTTTAAAAAATAGTTTATTATAGAATAGTAAACAGAAAAGGAGATCACACCATGCTTGAATGTCTTATCAATCACAATGTCGGCGCTCTGCTGATGATCTGCGGACTTATCGCAGTTTCTGCGCTCCTGCTGAAGATTGAAGATTTTGTAAAAAATTTCTTCAAAAAGGGTTGACAATAAACCGGAATCTGCTATAATAAGAATGTAAAGAGGGAGACACGAACATGACAACCAAAAGAACTATGATCAAGCACTACCGCACATACTCTGCCGCTGATTCCTACATTGTAGGATTCACGTATGAAAAAAATCTGTACTTTGTACAGGTTGCGGAAATCATGCCGAGGTTCTTACAGGTTGAACAGGCAAGCAGAAATCAGGGTGAAAATCTCCGGCTGAGAATCAAGAAAAATCTTAAATCTCAGCTGATGCGGAAAAATCCTATCTGTCTCGGTTCTGCCGATCTGCTGAACGCTGAAAAATATAATAAGGGTGAAATCTTTGAAAAACTGGTAACTGAATACTTCGGTCAGGTTTGGGAAAAAGATACCGTACCCTTCTGGGTTCAGGGTGATATTGAGATCAGCGGAAAACAGGTACAGATTAAACTTGATTCTGCTACGCTGATGAACACAAAACAGATTGCCAAGCTGAAACAGGCTTGACAATCTGTCAAAAAAAAGTATTGACAAATAAAAATAAAAGGATTATTATAAAAGAGAAGAAAAGGAGATAACAACATGAAAGAATTCACATTCAGAGACAACCTGCAGGAAATGGAAATCTGCTTTTGGGCAGAGGATGAAGAAACCGCATGGGAAATTCTCTGTCATGATTTCGGATGCGGTTACGTGTTCGAAAATATTGAAATAATTTAAAAAAAGGTATTGACAGAAAATCCAAAAGTGCTATAATAAGAGTGTAAAGAAAGAGAGGAACAAAAAATGTTGTTCGAAATGAGCGTAGAAGAATTGAAAGAACTGATCAAAGACATGAAAGATGATGAAGTTCTGTACATCAATGCAAGCGATGATGAAATGTATATTACTTTAGGAGATAAAGTCCTGCGGGATTGGTAAAAAAATTAAAAAAAGTATTGACAAAATAGCCGGACATGCTATAATAAGAGTGTAAAGAAAGAGAGATAAAAAACATGAAAAACTTCAAGTTCTATGACGACATCGCTGATCAGATGGTTACCATCAAGGCAAAGGACTTCTTTGAAGCTCTGCAGACCATCAAGAAGGACTACGGGCCTGCTTACCTTAAGCACATGCATGAAGAGAACAACGATACCAATAATTACAAGGTGTTCGGGAATCCTCACATGGCTCACCCGATTCGTTTCTAAGGCGGAAGCCTTTTTTTATTTTTCACTTGACTGGCGCGCCGGTCCTGTACGCGCTGCACAGGACCGGCCGAATTTCCGCAAGTGCCAATAACGGCAAATTTTGTTGCCGAATCTGGCACGCAGAAGGGCTTGCAGGCGGCTCCCGAATCTGCTATACTGTATACGGTGGCTCAGAGGGGGCCTGAGCGCACCATGTACTCTACACCACACCATGCTTTACTGTTGGTAGGGTACTCGTTGCTATATAGCTAGGAGACAAGTACCCTTCCGGCCAGTTACCACTTATGGCACTTGATTTTTTTAAAAAACTGTTATACAATATAAGAGAAGAGAGGAAGTGATACCATGCTGAAAGATCTTGAACGGTTGATTGAAGACCTTGTAGACCATGAGGTTAATGTTGAAATTGATGATGATTTCAAGTATGATGTTGATGATGGTGGCACCATTTATTACGCAATAGATGAAGACTTTAACACTGAATGTAATCTTGATTGGAAAGAGTTTCTTGCGGAACGTTATAACTTTGATCTCACTGAAGAAAATTGGTTTGTAATGTCTATTCTTCATGAACTCGGTCATCACTACACCATTGAATACTTCTCTGATTATGAATGGAATAAAATGTGTACAGCATTGAATAGCGATGACCGCAAAGAAGTTAATTTCGACCATTTCAACAAATTAAACGAATGTGTAGCAACAGAATGGGCAATTAATTTCTATAACGCAAATCCAAAAGAGATGAAATACTTCTGTTCTAGAATCAACGCAGAACTTAAAAAAATCAAGTGCGCAAACACTTGATTTTTATTTTTTTCTTTGTTATAATTATTATGGAAAGAGAGGAAAAGAAAGATGGTAGTATTCTATGATGATCAGGAACAGAAAGAAGTAGACATGGCGGAGATTTATCGGCAGGACTACATGGACGCACGAGACATGGTACGGGACCTCACTTACGAAAATGATAGGCTGAGAGAGGAAAACGAGAAACTGAAAATTTATCTTGCAATCGCAGAAAATCACATTCTTGACTCTGAATTTAATCAGTATCAGTTTGAAGTAAGATGTTTCGAGACTGAGTATGATGCAAAAAAGATTTAAAAAAGATATTGACAAAATATCTTTTTTAGTTTAATATAATAAAGTAAAGAAAGAGAGACATGAACATGAAGACTAACGTATACCTTGACATGGATGGAACGATTGCCGATCTGTACGGAATTGAAAATTGGCTTCCTCGCTTACGGAATGAGGATAGCAAAATCTTCCTTGAATGCAAACCGATGATCACAGAAGAAAAACTGTTTCAGACATTCCCCGAAACTGAATACTCAATTAAGATTCTGACTATGACGCCAAAAGATTGCACTAAAACTTATCACGAAAATGTGAAAGAACAGAAAGCGAAATGGTTACAGAAATATTTCCCGAAACTTTCAAATCAGATCTACATGCGCTACGGCCATAACAAGAATCTGAAAAACAGTATGAACGCAATCTTAGTTGACGATTCAGAACCGATTCGTGAATCTTGGAAAGGAACAGCACTCAATCCTGCGGAACTGTGGGGTTGAGTTTTTTCATTTCATGCTTGCATGGTTCCTCCGGGGGCGTGAAAATTGTTTCATTTCCAGGATTTTAAAACGATATTTTTTTAAAAAAGATTAAAAAAACTATTGCATTCATTTTTGAAATGAGTATAATTATAAGTGTAAGGAAGAGAGAGGTAAAGAGAAATGAGTGAAACTGTTCTTCAGGCAAAATGCATTAATTCTATCAAGGAAATTCGAGATATTTTGTGGGCAAAAAATGGCTATGGCTATGATGGTGCAGTAACCATCAGAGAATTCACACGTAATGAGTGGGAAAAGTGCAGAAAGAGTAACAAGCGTTTGGACCTCTGCACTCTTGACGCACTGAAAAAGCGTGGATTTGTAAGAGTGGCAAGAGTTGAAGAATTTACAAAAGTTGTTCCAATTGAAGATACATTTGATAAGGCAACCAATAAGCGCACAAAAGTAACTCAGGAAATCAAGTGTAAACGTTACTTCTATGAACTGAACATGGATGCATGTAAGCGCTTGGTAAAAGGGTTCAAAGAAAAGGCTCGTTGGGTAAACTGCGAAGCACGGCGTCTTTCGATTGAAATTGCGGATAAAAATAAGCGTCTTACCACGTTAAATTCTGCACTGTGTGAAATCGACCTTGACAAAGAACTTAAAGTACTCGAATGAGTACTTTTTTTTTGAATCTCATACATGCATGCATGCCACCGGAGCCAGGCTACTTGTGAAAAAATTATTTTTTAAAAAAGTATTGACTTCTATTGGAAAAGGATTATAATAGATAATGTAAAGAGAGGTAAGAAAAAATGAGAGACTTCATGATTGAAATTAAGACTGTAAATGCTACTGAAACGATTGCGCAGACGCTGAAAGATGAGGTGTTCACAAGACATACCTATAATGCCCTGCGGAAAGAGAACCATCTGCCTGCTATTGAATTTGCTCGCAAGCGTAATATCATCAAGGTTGTTAAGGAAGAGCCGTATCAGATTGAGCGTGACGGAAAGACAATTAACGCAAAACGCTACTATTATACACTCGATGCTGACAAGTATGATGAAACCATGGCATTCCTTCAGACAAGAACGGGACTGAGAAAGCGTCTCAAGAGATGCGCAATGCACATGGGCATGAACAGTGAAAAAATTAAGATGCTCACTGACTATAACAGAGAAATTGAAACATTCATTGAACTTGTCGGGCAGTGGTAAAAAGCAGAACAGTCTGCTTTTTATTTTTCCTCTTGGATCCATGCATGCATGTTACCGGGGGCCAGGCTATTTGCACAAAATAGTTTTTAATTTTTTCAAAAGTATTGACAATTAAAATAAATAGTGTTATTATAAAAATATAGAAAGAGGTATAAAAATATGAAAAAGGCTTATCCATACTATAACATCACTTCTGGCATTACCTATGTAGTTATTACTGAAAATCAGCAGGAAGCAGATATTGCTATGTGCAATGAACTCCGCAAGCAGTCTAAATACGATACAAAGAAGTTTGAAGAATTGCTTCGCTTGACCTGTGCGGAAAAGCCTGTGACTGTCAAGAAGGGCAAGATCGGAATTTCTGAAGGAAAGTATACTGAAATTAAATAGCCTAAACCGCTTAAACGGTTTAGGCTTGCCCGGGCGACCGGCCTGTGAAAAAATTATCTTTTAAAAACTTATTGACTTTTTTAAAAAAATGGTTATAATAATAATTGTAAGGAGAAATAAAAATGATGACAGTTAGAGAATTTATTCAGAAGCTTCTCTTGGAATCACCTTCATTAGACGCAACAGTTTACATCAGTGAAGTAACAGATGATGGCCTTATTGATTTTGAAATCACACGGATTGACAATGATGGCATGTTTAACGGTATAAACATTGATCTTGAAAGAGAGGGATAAAAAAATGGAAATTAAAGATGAAATTGTTGAAAAGTGCTTCTACCAGACAATAAAAGAAATTTTTGAAGATGATGCAGAGCTGGATCAGTGCTTTTATGACAGAATCTATCGTGATTTTGATACTGGTAACATGGAAGATAAAGATTATGACGTATTTTTTGAAAAAATGTATGCACTTAAAAGAAAAACATTAGCAAAAATCCTTGACAAATAAACCAAAAGTAGTATAATAATATCAGAAAGAGAGATAAGGAAAATGACTAAATTCTTGTTTGAAAATTTAGAAACTGAAGAAATCTTCACTGTAATTGCGGAAGGCGAATCTGAAGCATGTGATCTTGCGCTTGAGCAGGCGAATCATGTTCCGCTTCGGTTTATTGGCGAAGTAAAAAATCCTTGACAAAAGGATTTTTTTATGGCGCGGCGCCTTCGAACGTTGGTTCGGCCGGCGCCCGTTTTTCCAGGGCCATGCATACATGAAAAATAATGCATGGACATGCGTGCAAGTGGCATGGATGCATGTATTCCCAATACCGGCGCGCGTACCCTACATTTCCTGGTGATTCATCCTATCAATTATGAAAAAACTTTCATAATGAAAATGCATTTTCATTGTTGACAGCTTTAAAAAAATGAGTATAATTATAAGTGTAAGGGGGAGATGAGCGGTAGGTTCGATTCCTACGGAGCGACTAAAGGGTACCGATTTCGTCAATCGGCTTTCGCCCCAAGATGGTTAGCCTTCTCTTGGAAGATGACAGACTTCACCCTCACAAAAAAAAATAAAAAAAGGTATTGACAAATAAAATAAAAAGTGATATTATTAAATAGTCAAGGGGGATGCGGACAGGCGACGCACGGGAGCCTCCCGCTTGGGGATGGTCGGTGTAAAATAATCCGAAAAATGTTCAAAAACCCCTTGACAACTTACCACAAAAGTGCTACAATAGAATCACCAAGGGAAAGGGAACAGAAAGAAGCCCAACGAATTGTCCCCACTTGGTTCGCAAGAAAAAAAAGAATTGCGGTAAAAAAATAAAAAATGGGGGTTGACACTGAACCAAATCGGTGTTATACTAGAATCACAAAGGAAAGGTAAAAGGTGATGATTATGGAAAAGGTTACTATTATGGAGCAGATCGCTCAGATTGAACGTGCATGGGAAGCAGATTACGTTAATAACTGTGCCAATGAAGGTAAACTCTCTGTTGAAGATTTCAACTTCCTTGTAGAACGTGCGAAGAAGTCTGTCCGCAAGGCGTCCGCTAAGAAGGGTCTGACCAAGGCTCAGAAGGAAAACGAAGAGTACAAGGACAAGATTCTTGAGATCCTCGTTGAAAATGGAGCCATGACCGCAACTCAGGTCGGCGCTGAGTTCGGTTGGAGCGGTTCTCAGAAGGCTTCCGCTCTGCTCAAGCAGATGGTTGACAACGGTAAGGTCGTCAAGGCGAAGGACGGAAAGGCTACTGTCTTCTCCGCAGTCGCTGAGGACGAAACCGAAGCCGAGTAGTCGCCGAGGGGCGCAAGCCCCTCTCTTCTCCGCTCATGGCGCAATGGTAGCGCAATCGCCTCTTAAGCGATGGGTTGAGGGTTCAAGCCCCTCTGAGCGGACTTGCACGAATGTATGTCCTCCTTCTTTACGCCCATGCTTGCATGGGCTTTTTTATTTGAATGCCAGGTTCTATGCATGCATGTTTTTTTACCTGCTTGCATGGCGCGCCGCCTTCGCACGCAGTGCGCTCCGGCGGCCGAGTTTGGGGGCCATGCATGCATGGCAATTTTTGAAGCGCATGCATGCATGGCGGCATGCGCGCATGGATTCCTGGAACATACATGCATGGATACGTTCCCTGGGCTGCGTACCCTACATTTGCTGTCAAGTGCCAAAAGTGGTAAAAGAATCCAATACACAAAAAATCGCTGGTGTCAAGTTGAAAATTAACGAATTTTTTTCTGAGAACACTTTCATAAATTTAATGCGCATGAAAGCCGTTTTCATGGTACTATAATAGTGCGGAAGGGAAAAGGGGCGAACGGCCAACCGCCCCCCTACCATCCGCACCGCTCTTTGAAAACTGAATATTCGACTTCTTAAAAAATCTTTGTTATAATTTTTATAGAAAAGGAAAGGTGATAAGATTATGGCTAACAAGATTACTGTCAAGGATTACTTCATGGAACTTCGTGCACTCGCGGAACGCGCTAACCGCGCCGATCTCGTGACTTTCGTTGATTCGCGTATCGCGCAGGTTGAAGCGAAGAACTCGCGCCGTTCTGACAAGCCGACTGCAAAGCAGGTTGAAAATCTCGACCTCATGAACCGCATCGTTGAATGCATGGAAGACGGCAAGCGGTACCGCGTCTCTGAAATCAACAAGTTTGATTTCCTCAAGGACTACTCTGCTAACAAGGTTAATGCGCTTGTCCGCGGTCTGAAGCTTGATGGGCGCGTCATCAAGGAAACCGAAAAGAACATCGCGTACTTCGTCAAGGCGTAGTCATGCAAGCAGGGGGCGAAAGCCCCCTACCATTCCAACAGATAGAAAGGTAAGGTGATAAGGAATGAAGGAAATGAAGTTTACGAAAGAACAGATTGAAAAGCAGATGCGCGCCAACCACTGCACGCGCGAAGAAGCGCTTGACATTCTCGCATGGGACTACGCAATCGACCACGGCGACACAGAAAAGGGCGCCATGACTGCAGAACAGAAGAAGATGGTGCGGAATCTGACCAAGGCGGACAAGGCGCCGACTGAAAAGCGCACTGTCAAGCGCGAGCGCAAGGTTGACGCTAACAAGGCGGAAGTCTTCGGATGGGTTAAGACCATGCTTGAAGGTATGGAGCTTAACGGCAAGGTTGAGAACATGACATGCAAGAATGAAGCAGAGATTTCCTTCATGCATGGCGGTGAAGCCTTCACCATCAAGTTCACCAAGCATCGTGCGCCGAAGGACTGACCCCCTGCATGCAGGGGGCTTTTCTTTTGCGGTTTAAAACATGCATGCATGTCGGCCAGGATTTAAGTATGCATGCATGGACGCCAGCGGTTTCATGCGTGCATGTTTTTTATTCCATGCATGAATGGCGCGGCGCCGACGGCCCTGGCGCCGCGATTTTCGTCAAGTGCCAGGATCGGCAATTTTTGTTTCCAAAAGTGGCAATCTGAAGTGGTTGCATTCCATCCCAAAATCCGTATAATAGATAGTGTAAGGAGAGATAAAAAATGAAAATTATTCTTATAATAATTGCTTTTGTGGGTCCGTTCCTTATCGGATTTAAACTTGGATTCAATGTTGGTTGGCGTGAAAGCGTATTTGATCAACTTTACAGAAGGGCTTTAGAGATACAAAAAGAGGGAGAAAAACAAAATGGATAAAAGAATCAACTATAGAATGGTGATCGACACGGAAACGTGTCCGCTTGATAAAGACTTTGAAGGGGTCTGTTCCTATAACATGTTTGTCTATGATGTAGGCTATGCCATTGTAGACAAGAGGGGAAACGTATACCTCACACGTTCATTTGTGAATGCTGATGTGTACCTTGCGGAAAAGGAACTGATGAAATCTGCTTACTATGCGCACAAGATTCCGCAGTATGAAGCGGACATGCAGGCAGGTAAGCGCAACCTTGCAAGCATGTACACCATCCGCAAGGTACTGCTTCAGGACATGCATGAATACAATGTGAAAGAGGTATACGCCCACAACATGCGTTTCGACTATGGGGCGTTAAACAATACTCAAAGATACATTACAAAATCAAAATATAGATACTTCTTCCCTTACGGCGTTAAAATTTGCGATACTCTCCGCATGGCTCGTGATGTTCTCGGTAACATGCCGACATACAAAAAATTCTGTGAAGAAAACGGATACCTCACAAAGACAGGACATGCACGCATGACTGCGGAAATCATCTATCGCTTCATTACAGGTGAAAACGATTTTAAAGAATCGCACACAGGGCTTGAAGATGTGATGATAGAAAAAGACATTCTTGCATACTGTTTCAGACAGCACAAGAAAATGAATCGGCTCTGTTGGAGTTGATTCATTTTCTCCCCTGCATGCATGGCGCCCCGGGGGCCGCAAAAAATCAGTAGTTTTTCCGCAAAGAAGTTAAAAAATCAGTGGTATTTCTTAAAAATCGGAGTATAATTATAAATGTAAAGAGAGGTAAAGAAAAATGTACGTTGTAATGCTGTTCTTGAATTTTGAGGGTTATCAGATTGACGATCACAATAGAGTATTCAAGCATGAAAAGAATGCTAATAAGTATTGCGATAAGTTGAATGAAAAATTCTATGGAAGTGCAAACCCCGAAAGTGATGAATATTATGATGTGATTTATTTTGATAGAGGAAATGGTTGACAAATCAAAAGAAAAGAGTATAATAATAATTGTAAAGAGAGGTAAAGAAAGTGAAAAAATATCTTATTGTTAAATGTGAAGAACTCGGTGATCAGTGGGAATGCGATGCAAACAGAACGCCCGTATGCATGACAGATGATTATTCTACTTATGGTATAGGCTATGAAGTATATAAGTTGACGTCAGAAAATGAATTTCGTCGTATCAAAGATTATGAAACTCCTCTTGAATATGGAATAGCAGTTTATAAATGGGTAGATGGGAATGATGAAAAGGATATTCCTGATGAAATTATGCAGAAGTATCCTGAAAAAGACCGTGATGATTTTACCCTTAGAGAAATCAGAGAAATCTGCAAAAAATATCATTTTAAAGAGGGTACTCCCGAAGAAATTCTTGAAGAAATTTCTAACTGTGGAGCACATGGAGAAGAAATTAACCACGAATGGGTAGTAATTGGAGAATATCAGGATAATTGGTTCTCTATGGGTTACTAACCCATTTTTTTAATATTTGCGCTCGGCGCGCCGCTGTGGTATGCTCTTTACCACAGCGGCCGGCTTTTGTCAAGTGTCAGATCTGGTAAATTTTCTTGCCGAAATTGGCACTTGACAAACCGCTGGTACATTCCTGGAACATTGTCAAGAGGGCGTACCCTACATTTACCAATCCTGGCGTGTCAAGTGTCTCTTTTGGCAACATTTTTTTCATAAAAAATTTCATAAAATTTTCATAAAGTTTTCGGCATGAAACCTGTTTTCATGGTATTATTATAGAGGTGAGAGGGAGAGATAAAATCCCGCCCACAAAAAAATAGTTGAAAAACTAAAAAAAATTTGTTAAAATTATTATAGAAAGGTAAAAGGTGATAACAAATGGAAAAGATGACGATTAACAAGCAGTACGAACAGATTCAGAACTTTCTGAAAGACAATGGCGCTCCGCAGGAAATGATTACTTTCATTTCTGAACGCATGGCTCAGGTGGCAAAAAAGAATGCTAGACGGTCTGATAAGCCGACCGCAAAACAGGCTGAAAATCTTGATCTCATGAATCAGATTGTCGCTACCATGGAAGATGGAAAGCGCTACAGGGTTTCTGAGATTAACAAGTTCGATTTCCTCACTGAATACAGTGCTAATAAGGTAAATGCTCTTGTGAGAGGGCTGAAACTTGATGGGCGTGTGATCAAGGAAACCGAAAAGAATATTGCCTACTTTGTCAAGGCTTAAGAGAAAGGGGTTCTCCCCTTTCTCTCACCGCTTGACGAAAAAATAAAAAAGTGGTATTATTTTTATAGAAAGTGAGGACATAATGAAACCTGCGGAAAAAGAAAATCTGATTCTGAAAAACATGCGTGCATTGGGCATCACTCGGCAGGAAGCGGAACAGCTGATCGCTGATGATGAGGCGGTAGACAGGGGCGAGGCTATGCCGTGGGATCTTACGCCCGAACAGATGAAAAACGCTCGCAAACTTGCAAATGCTACTACCCGCAAGACAAACAAAGAAATTAAACGCACAAAAAAAGAGAATCCCGACAAACAGACGATCATCGCCTGCATGCATGAAGCACTTGCAAGCATGGACGGGGTCGATACTCTCACATGCACGAATGCCGAACGGACTATTGATTTTATGTATAATGATGTTAATTATACATTAACTCTCACAGCTCACCGCAAATAGCGGTGAGTTTTTTTATTTTGTCAAGTGCCAAAAATGGTAACAAAATTTGCCGAAATTGGCACTTGACTTGTTCCTCAAAACGTGCTATAATCGGCGGCCCGGCGACGGAGGCGCCTGGCCGTTCTTCACAGCAACCCTCATATGGCCATTTTTCTGGGGCAAAAGCGGCATGTGCCATATGGCCGCCGATTTCCCGCAACTCCACTCTAGCTAAGGCCGTCCGGTCTTACCGAGACGGCCCGTCTCTCTCCGCATCACTCCAATAGCATCACAGATTGACAAATTATATAAAATATGTTATAATATAAAAAAAAGATAGTATATATATAGAATTTTTCTACTTTTTCCTGGCTTTTTGCGCAAAATCATCCAATTTCATCGCAAAATAGTTGGATTTTCAACTATTTTCCCTCTCTCCTGGGGTAATTTAATTGACTTTTATTAAAAATTATGATATAATATAAAAAAAGACATTATATATATAAAAAATATTACCTTTTACCCAGTTTTTTGTGCGTTTTTGCCAAAAATTCATAAAAAATTTGTATTTTTTAAAAAATTATGATATAATAAAATGGGGTAAATAATAATATACAGCCTTCCCCAGATACTATTCTGCGGTATCTAAGTAGGCTAAGGCTAAAATTCATTCATACATCCTTTTTGGATATAGCTAGACCCGCAATTCTGCGGGTCTTTCTTTTTGCCAAATAAAAAAGCTAAGCGCATTTATTAGCGCTTAGCTTTTCAATATATATAAACAGAAAGCCAATAGAAAAGAAAGGTAAAAAACAATGTAAAGGTGATCATTTCTTGTCTAAAGGCTATCCGTTTTTATCTCTTTATCTTAATATGTCTAACTGGGATGAAGCTACCTTCTGGAGTCTTATAATACTCACCTATCTCTGCGTCCCTCTTATATTCCTCATGAAAAGAATCCAGCTCTTGATTTATCGTCTTCATTAAAAGGCTCATCAGCTTATCTAAACAGCCATATTCTTCCAAGTATCCCATAAAGCTATACTTTGACAGCTCCTCAGCGGCAGGATACCTATACCAATTATCTATAACATAATCGTATATATCCTCTTTTATTAGTTCGCTATAGTTCTTCTGAACTACCTGCTCCAAATCAAGTTCTTTCTTCCACATCTTCTCAAGCTCCATCATAAACTCAGGGACCATCTCGTCTAATCTATAACCTTTATCGGCCATCTCCTGGGCCGCACATCTTAGATGTTCTCGCACATTTTTACTTATATTCATAATATAAGATACCTCTTTCTTTTTATCTTACATATATATTATACTATAATTTTTTTAATATTGCAAATTTTCTTCAATTGCCAGGTATTCAAGATAACCAATAGGAAAATAACAGAGTAATATAATCTAATAATAATAGTAGTAATAATAGTAATAATAATAATATATCTTTTTTCTTTATTATAACATATATTATAATAAAAGTCAATTTGAGAGCAAAGCTATGCGGTTTAGGTGATATTTCAATTCGGTTTTTCAATTCGTTTTCCGAAAGATTTTCGAACGAATTTTTCAAATGAGTTTTCCATATGTTCCATTGCCGTTCGGGAGGCCACTTACACCATTTTCCAGCAACCCCTTATTCCTCAATGATCCAACCCCTATTTCTGAACCAATTTCCAGATCCATCCTCCGCACAATCTCTGTTTA
>Ga0310697_10002906_pt1 | contig 17664 bp, 31 predicted proteins | sample 172DNAGHGlowgp2_FD_203883 | JGI IMG/M metagenome (GOLD analysis project Ga0310697, IMG submission 203883) | Sheep rumen microbial communities from Palmerston North, Manawatu-Wanganui, New Zealand - 1728 DNA GHGlow gp2 (v2) (version 2) | ecosystem: Host-associated > Mammals > Digestive system >... | reverse complement strand
GATGCGGAACTGGCAGACATCCGAGTCAGGGATGACGGCCTGACCGCAATGACAGCTGGCGACGCGGTACGTGAGCAGATCGGAGAGCTGAAGAGTGTAGTCAAAAACAATCTTCAGCACGTGCTTGCTCCGCCTATGGGCAGGACAGCTGAAGCGAACGGCCTGACGATTGTTGCTGATTATGACGTGGTTACAATAAATGGAACCGCAACCGACCACGTCCTTTTTGTATTCAAATCGGACGGAACCATTGACACTTATACAGGGTTTTCTCCTGCATTTGTTGCGGCTGACATACGGAACACACTGATTGCCGGCCGGAACTACAGGATCACAAGCAGACTGATCGGTGGAACCATCACACGAGGCGGCAACACTTACACTCCGACTAATCTGTGGGGCACGGCAAACGTCGCGCGCTCCTATTTGATGAAAGCAGGAGCGGCAGGAGCATCGGACTACATCGCCAGAGCTTCGCTTGAGTTTTTCGATTTCTCTCTGGATGAAAACACATCCGATGTCGGTGCGTTCTGCATCTACCTGTACAGCGGCGGCGTTTATGATAATGCGAAGTTTTACCTGTGCATTGACCTGCTGGATGAGATCCAGAAGAGCGCGGCGGACTTCCATCATGCCGCTACTAACTGGCCAGAGCTTAACAGGGTAGTGGCGCGCGCAAATATCGGCACCATGAGCAGAGCCGAGCTTGAGGCAAGCGGGATCGGCGCGCTTGAATTCAATTTGGGGGCGATCTCGACGCCGGCAGTCGGATCTGTATTGTCGGACTTCACGCCCGCATCGGATGACAGAGGCATCGTTTCGGTCATTGCACCGTGCGCTGAGGGCGACGAGTTCAAGGTAAACGTGACAGGCGCCGGTGCAGCCGCTGGCGGCGGCGTCCGCGCGTATGCTTGGCTGGCCAGTGATGGCACTGTACTCGCTGAGTCTGCACGGAACGTGACCATCAGTGATACGATCACCGCACCGGCAAATGCTGTGTATCTGGTGCTTAATAACTTCACGGCCACGACGACCGATTTTTACGCGGTTCGCGAAAGTGCTGCGGCTGGGTCGGATCTACCTGCATATTGGGGCAGTACGGTCGCTTCCGGCATCACTCGGGCGAACAAAGTGATTGTGGACGCAGGAGAACAGGAAACGCTGCTTTATATCACGGATCAGCACTGGTACGCAAACGAGAAGCACTCTCCGGCGATCGCTCGCGAGGTCATGACCAACTGCAATATCAACTATTTTGTGAACGGCGGCGACATAATCGAAGGCCGACATGCTGACAGTAAGTATTCTGCAGCGCAGGAGCTGCAGGATTGCGTGGATGCGTTCAAGGGCCTGCCGTACCCGATGATCACGCTGTACGGGAACCATGACAGAAACCGGAATTCCAACACTGCGCACCCGGAGGCATACCTGAGTTTCAGAGAGCACTTCAATCTGATCAACATGTCGTTCTTCCCGAATCCGTATATCAAGTACGCGGCGAATGATCTGTTTTACTGGGACAGCATGAAGTACAGATATGTGTGCATGTACTGGTATTACTCAGAATCGCGCACGCAGCCGGGCCTCGAGGAAGCCTTCGACACGGACAAGCCGGTCGTCGTTCTGTGTCACGGCATTTACTTCAGCGTTATGGCAGATCCAGCCGACGACATTATCGACAACGGATGGATCCTGAACATACTCGAGCCATACAAATCGCAGATCAGATGCTTCATCCAGGGACACACGCACCGGGATGCGCTCAGGTACGCATGGGAGACGGTCCCGATCGTGATTCTGACATGCGACAAAACGAAAGACGGCACGGTCGGAACGGACGAAGAGCAGGCGCTGAGCGTTGTTACGATCAATGACGAAACCATCTTTGTGACGCGGATCGGATACGGCGACGACTTCACAGTTACAGCTGGAGATCCGATCTGGCAGACGCTGACATAATAGTTGGATCCACCTTCAGGGTGTACCCATAGCTATGAGGGGCGGTCATCCCCCGGCCGCTCCTCACCCTCCTAAGGAAGGCAACAAAATGGAAATATGGAATTACATCTCAGCACACTGGCTCGAATGGCTTTTTGCCGCACTCCTTGGGCTCCTTGGGTGGGGCTATCGCACTGTATCCGCCAGACTGAAGGAAGAACAGCAGAAGAACGAAGCGATCAGCAACGGCGTGCAGGCGCTCCTGCGCGAGAGCATTGTCACGGCCTACAACAAGTATAACGACCGCGGCTTCATGCCGATCTACGCAAAAGAGAGCATCAAAAAATGCTACAAGGCATATCATGACTTGGGCGGCAATGATGTCGCCTCAGAACTGTATCAAAAAATGTTGAAGATGAAGGAGGATAAGGATGAGTAACAGAACATATGACACGCTGCGTCTGATCGCGCTGATCGCGGTACCGGCCACCACCTGCATCGTGGCAATCCTGTCTGCGCTTGGATACGCGCACACGGACGTCGTGGCGGCGATTTTGGCAGCCATTGACACTTTCCTCGGCGCGCTGGTGGAGATTGTCCGCCGGGAGTACAACAAACGGCAGGAGGGCTGACCATGTCCCAAAGGACAGACTTTATAGACGAGATCGCTCCCATTATCCAGCAGTACTGCGAGGCATACGGCTATAAGTACCCGAGCGCTATCATCGCGCAAGCGTGCGTCGAGAGCGGATTCGGCACCAGCTCGCTCGCGTGGAAATACCACAACTACTTCGGCATAAAATGGCACAGGGGATGCGGCAGGTACGCCGTGAACCTCAAAACCAATGAGGAATACGTGCCGGGCATCCTGACCGGGATCACGGCCGGCTTCATGGTCGGAATGGATATGACGGACGGCGTGGCGATGTACTTCGAGTTCCTGGCGCGCAATAGCCGGTACGCCAATCTGAAGAGCGCCACCAGTGCCCGGAACTACTGCGAGCTGATAAAAGCAGACGGCTATGCCACGTCCAGTACCTACGTCTCCACACTCCTGAATTGCATTAACATGTATAACCTCACGAAGTACGACGGCCCAGCTCCTCAGCCGAAGTCGGTAAACTACGCCGCACTGATCCAGGCATCTGCTCTGCGTGTCCGGACAGGCCCTGGAACCGCTTATCCCATCATGCAGGTCGCGGAGCACGACTTCCTGCTGCCGCGTGGCATGGTCATCGCGGTCGACGCGGAGCTCTATGGCTGGTGCCGGATTGCCGGCATCGACGGCTGGGTTTCCGGAGACTATCTCAAGCATTGACGGCTCATACCTTTTTCCTTCTTTAAGCCCTGCAGGTCAGCGCACCTGTGGGGCTTATTTTTGTGCCCGCGGGATGCACAACAGGATCCAGTTGTCGACCACAACAGGGGCCGAAAAGTTCGCCCAGCGTTTCGACTTTTCCAGTAAACGGGCGATAGACGAACCCCGGACGCCGGTCGCGTTGTAAGCGATCAGGATCCGGTCGTCGCCCACCACAACGCCCGCGATGAAGGTGCTGGCCAGCCGGCGCCGGAAAGCGGGATCCGTCACGTCTCCACTCCGGAAAGACCGGAGCCAGTCCACCACATAATCACGCGGAATCATAACATGCTGGAAGAGAGCGCGGTCCAGATCGGCCTGCAGGCGCTCCGCTTCGGCTTCCAGTTCGGCGATCCGGTCCGTGATCGTAAAGCTGACCCGGCCGGAGGCTTCCATCGCGTCCGCGAGATTTTTCCGCCGGCGGGCGTTTTCTTCGAGGTCCGCCCGGATGGCGGCAGCCGGTCCGGCGTTTAAGTCCGCCTCCTGGATCTCCATGATCCGATCGGCCAGCCGTCCGATCATGTCATCGGTGAGGACCTGCGCGACCGTTTCCTGCAGGACCAGATCGTCCAGCTTGTCCGTCCGGATCGGGCGGATACACTTCCCGCGACAATGATAATATGAATATTTTCCGCCGAGCTTCCCGGTGCCGGTCGTGACGGGGAGCAGCTTCCCACATACGGCGCAGGTGCATTTACAAGAGAGCATAAAATCCAAATTTGACCTCCCGCCGGCGTTCCGGCTCGTCTCAAAAGAATCCTGCACGGCGGCAAAAGTCGCCGCGTCTATGATCGGATCCACTTCGATCTCTATATCCTGATAGCTAAATCGGCCTAAATAGCGCGTGTTCCGCAGCATGCGGTGGATCGTCGCCTTCGACACCAGAGAGCCCGATCTGCCGCGAAAACCACGCGAGAAAAGGGCCTCCTGCAGGTCGTGGATCGTCGCGCCAGCCAGCTGCATCCGGAACACTTCGCGCACGGCATCCGCGGCCGAAGGATCCACCACAATCTGGCCATCTGCGCCACGGACGTACCCGATCGGCAAGAAGCCGAACGGGACGCGGCCCTTTTTGGCGCTCTCGCGCTGGCCGCGCATGACCTTCTGGCGCAGGTCGGCGGAGTAATACTCCGCGAGCCCTTCCATGAGCGATTCCAGGAGGATCCCTTCCGGGCCGTCCGGGATGCTCTCCTTCGCGTAGAAGAGGGAGACACCAGCGCGCCGGAGTCTGATCTTATTCACAGCGATATCTTCGCGGGACCGGCCGAACCGGTCCACCTTCCACACAATCACACAATCAAACGCGCCGCGGTCCGCGTCGGCCATCATGCGCAGGAAAGCATCCCGGCCGTCAACGGACTTTCCCGAGACGTGCCGGTCAGCATAGACCTGCACGACGTCGATCCCGTGCGCGGCAGCATACGCGGAGCAATCCGCCACCTGGCCCTCGATGGACTGATCGGTCTGTCGGGGGCCTTCACTATATCGGGCATAAATGACGCCGCGCATCACCGGACACCCAGGACCGCACGAGCGGCAGCGCGGATCTCGTCGGATGCGTAGCGGTACGCCTCCAGCAGAGACGCCTCTTCCGATGTCAGCGGCAGATCGTGGCGCGGATATGCCTCCCGCTGGTCAGTACTGCCGGATAAATATCCGATCGACACACCGAAAAAATCAGCCAGGGCGTCGGCAATATCAAAAGAGGGTCTGCGGATTCCTGTCTCATACGCAGAAACGGCCTGCTTCGAGATTCCGAGGCGGTCCGCAAGTTCCTGCTGCGTAAGTCCGGCTTCGGTCCGGAGTTCTTTAATTCTGATAGTTTTCATATCGTGCCTCCCGCGTAAATTTATGAGTTAATTTTATCACATTTGTTGACAAATAAAACACACAAGTGTAGTATATGAGCTGTCCACATTTGTGGACGCGGAAAAACAGGAGGAAGGAGGAACGAGACCATGACAAGAGTGCTGAACGCCGAGGAGATCGGCAGACGGCTGCGCGAGCTGCGCGGCGTGTTCAAGACACAGGAGGAAGTGGCGTCCGCGATCGGGATCGACCGGGCTCTGCTTTCCAGGTACGAGAACGGTCAGACGACACCGTCCTCGGAGACAGTGGCCAGGCTGGCTGCATACTACGGCACAACTACGGACCATATTTTTTTTGGCTAAGGAGTCAACAAACGTGGACAAGGATCTTACATTACTGGCGCGGACGGCGCTGGAGGCCATAAGGAGGGCTTACGAAGATGACAAGACTGATGGAGGGGATCGGACTGATCCTGACACTGGTGGGAGGAGCTGCAGCTGACAGCGACAGCCTGCTGGTCCCGGTCGTAATGATCGGAGCGGGCGTGATGCTGATGGCAATAGGAAAACTCGAGGAAAGGAGGATGAACTGATGGAAAAGACCATGAAGGTGCGGATGCTGGCGGCATACGGTGTGCTGACCCTGATCGCGGAGATCGTGGCGGACGGCCAGAGACCGGACCGCGAGATGATCACAGAGATCCGCGACCTGCTGCAGCAGATCGAAGAAGAGAAGGAGGAGACGTAAATGAGGCGGATAGCTTACACCTGCGACAGGTGCGGCGCGGAAATAGACGGAGCCGCGGGCAGAATTATCTTCGGGATGTGCGACGAGCAGGAGAAGTCCCGCCCGGCTGACATTGCAGAGCTGGTCGATCTGATGGAAAGCATGACCGAGCGCGAGGCAGCAGAGACTGCACTGACCGAAGGCTGGGATCTGTGCGCGGAGTGCGTGGCGGCGGTTCTGCGGACACTGATCCGGAAGGACGCGCCCAGAGCAATCGTCAAGGGCCCGCTGCCGGATGCACCAAAGCGCCGCGGAGGAAGAAGGAAAAAGGAGGAAAGCAATGAAAATAACGGTACAGTTTGACAGCCTGGAAGAGTTCCAGGAGCACATGATTCAGCACGCAGGCATCGGGCCGCAAGTCCAGATCGAGCCCGATCCGGCGCCTGTAGAGGAAGAGCCGGAGAAGTTACCGGCTGAGCCCGTAGAGGCCCCGGAAGAGGTGAAAACCGAGATCACCGAGGACTTCCGCGTCGAGGTAAGGAAGACACTGGCAGCACTTAACAAGCTGCAGGCGGGCAACCCTGCAAAGCAGCTGATCGCGGAGACCGGCTACAAGCGACTGACGGATGTCCCGCTGGAGCTGCTGCCGGGCCTCATGCAGACTGCAGAGGAGGCAATGAACCATGTCTAAGGCACACGCAAAGCTGAGCCCGTCCGCGGCGGATCGGTGGATCCACTGCCCCGGCTCCATACGGCTGGCAGAACAGTGCCCGCCTGCCGGCTCTACAGAGTACGCCGACGAAGGAACCGCGGCCCACGCTCTGGCAGAGCTGAAGGTCCTGAGCATCACGAACAAAGTGGCGGTCGATCACTTCGACCGGGCGAGGGCCTCGGAGTACTACTGCGGCGAGATGGAGGAGGCCACGGAATATTACGCAGACCGCGTGCTGGAGATCTACACGAAGGCGAAGGCGCAGGACCCTGCGGCGGAGCTCATGGCAGAGCAGCATTTCAGCCTCGAGGACTGGATCCCGGGCGGTTTCGGAACCTCGGACGCGGTCGTGATCGGCGGCGGAGTGATCGAGGTGATCGACCTGAAGTATGGCAAAGGCGTCAAAGTCGAGGCGGAAGGCAACCCGCAGCTGCGGCTGTACGGCCTCGGGGCCGCGATGCTCTTCGGGGACATCTACGACCTGGAGGCGGTCCGGATGACGATCATCCAGCCGCGGCTCGACCACATAAGCACGGAGGAGATGCCGCTGCAGGCGCTTTTTAACTGGGCAGAGACGATCGTCAAGCCGGCGGCTCAGATGGCCCTCAGCAAGGACGCACCCACGACCTGCGGAGACTGGTGCCGCTGGTGCCCGGCAAGGGCGACCTGCCGGACAAGGGCGGAAAAGCAGCTGGAGCTCGCGCAGTACGACTTTGCGGCGCCGGATCTGCTGCAGCCCGGTGAGATCGGCGACATCCTGCGCAAGGCCGAGGAGCTGACGAAGTGGGCCGCGGACATCCAGGCATACGCATTCGAGCAGGCGCTGGCCGGCGAGCACTACGCGGGCTGGAAGCTGGTGGAAGGAAGAAGCACACGGAAGTGGGCGGACGATGTGAAGGTCGCAGAAGCACTGCAGGCGGCGGGCTTCCCGGAGGCGGCGCTGTATGAGCGGAAGCTCTACGGCATAACCGCGATGGAGAAGATCGTCGGCAAAAAGAAGCTGACGGATGTCCTCGGGGATCTGATCGTGAAGCCGGCCGGAAAGCCGGTGCTGGTGCCCGAGAGTGACAAGCGGCCCGCGCTGAACAACGCGGCGGACGACTTCGCAGAAGAGCTGCCATTTTGTTGAAAAGGAAGGAGAAAGCAATGGAAAAAATTACAATCACCCGGGAAGAGTTCCGGCAGAGAATCACACAAAACCCGCGCGGCTTCGCTATGGTCCGCGCCATGAAGGAAGCACCTGAAAAGTTCAGCGGCAATCCGATAATGCTGCTGATGGAGGAACTGACACAGACGATCACGCTCAAAGAAGTCGAGGAGGAGCTCTTCGGCCCGGAGGACGAACCACATGACGACAGACGAATTTAAGGCAATAGCGAAGGGCTACATGGAAGGGAACGTGTACGCGATCCGGAAGGCCGCGAGGTATAGCGAGGATCCGGTGGAGAACGATCTGAACCATCTGCTCTGCGAAGCGACGGCAAACGCTGCAGAGCAGGCATGCACGAACGTCATTGTCTGCATGGCAGTGGAACTGCTGCAGAAAGGAGTGCTGCATGACAGCTGAAGAGATCGTCCAGCAGGTGATCCGGGAAGAGGAGGATCTGCTGGAGGAAGCAGAGAAAAAGCGCGGACTCGCGCACGCAGACCGGATGCTGATCGAAGCAGAGCTCCGGCTGACGGCCACAAAAATTATCGAAAGACTCAAAAAGGAGGAAGTGAATAAATGAGCACAAAAGTTATTACGGGCAAGGTGAGATTCTCTTATGTAAATATTTTTCGGAGCCGCGCGTTCCGCGAGGGACAGGATGCGAAGTATTCGATCTGCCTGCTGATCCCGAAGGAAGACAAGGCAGGGATCGCGAAGATCAAAGCAGCCGTGGACGAAGCGGTCCAGGAAGGCATCCAGAGCAAGTGGGGCGGCAAGAAGCCGAAGAACCTGCACCTGCCGCTCCGGGACGGAGACGAGGAGCGCGCAGACGAGGCTCCGGAGTATGAGGGCATGATGTTTCTCAACGCGAACAGCACCACGAAGCCCGGCATCGTAGACAAGGACCTGAACGAAATTTTAGACCCGGACGAGGTTTACAGCGGATGCTGGGGCCGCGCGAGCATCAACTTCTTCCCCTACGACAGCAACGGCAACAGAGGCATCGGTGTGGGGCTGAATAATGTCCAGAAATTGAAGGACGGCGAGCACATCGGCAGCGCACGCATGAGCGCGGAGGACGACTTCGCCGGCGGCTTCGATGACGACGAGGATGAGGATTTCTAAATGAGAACGCTTTCCGTGGATCTAGAAACTTTTTCTTCCGTGGACCTGGGCGCCTGCGGGCTCCACAAGTACATGGAGAGTGACGACTTCGAGATCCTGCTGATCGGTTACAGCTTCGACGGCGGTCCGGTTAGGGTGCACGACTGCACCCAGCCGGGCTGCTGGCCGCGTGATCTGCTGAACGCGCTGACAGATCCGGCAGTCACTAAAACGGCCTTTAATGCAGCTTTCGAAAGAAACGCCTTCGCCCGCACTCTGGGCGAGGAGATGCCGCCAGAGCAATGGTCCGACACTATGATCATGGCGCTGGAGATGGGCCTGCCCGGATCGCTTGCGGGCGCAGGGGCAGCTCTGGGCCTGCCGGAGGACCAGCTGAAGGATCCGATCGGCAAGAGCCTGATCCAGTACTTCTCGAAGCCCTGCAGGCCGACCAAGACGAACGGCGGACGGACGCGGAACCTGCCGCAGCACGACCCGGAGAAGTGGAAGCTCTTCATCGAGTACAACCGGCAGGACGTCGTGACGGAGATGGCGATCAGGAAGAAGCTCCTGCCGCTGGTAGACAGTGAGCAGGCGCTCTGGTGCCTCGATCAGAGGATGAACGACCACGGCGTCCGGATCGACCTGCCGATGGTCAGGAAGATCGTGGACTTTGACACGAAGAAGCGGGCCGAGCTGGCACAGGAAGCTAAGGACCTGTCGGGGCTTGACAACCCGAACAGCCTCGCACAGCTCAAGCCCTGGCTGGCCAGTAGAGGCGTGCCGGTCGAGACACTGCGCAAGGATGACCTGGACACGCTGCTCGGGCAGGACCTGCCGGTAGATGTGCGGCGGGTGCTGGAGATCCGGAAGGCACTTGGGAAGACCAGCACGGCCAAATACGGCACAATGCTGGAGGCCACCTGCGCGGACGGACGCCTGCGCGGGATCCTGCAGTTCTATGGTGCGAACAGGTCCGGGCGCTGGGCCGGCCGGATCGTGCAGACGCACAACCTCGCCAGGAACAGCCTGCCAGATCTCGATCTGGCCAGACAGCTCACGGCGCAGGGCGACTTTGAGACACTGGAGACGCTCTTCGGGGAGCCGGCCTTCGTCTTCAGCGAGCTGGTCCGGACGGCCTTTATCCCGTCACTCGGCTGCCGGTTCTGCGTCTCGGACTTTTCGGCCATCGAGGCGCGCGTGATCGCATGGATCGCCGGCGAGCAGTGGGTCCTGGACGCCTTCAGGGCAGGGAAGGACATTTACTGCGAGACGGCCTCGATGATGTACCACGTGCCTGTCGTAAAGCACGGCGTCAATGGAGAGCTGAGGCAGAAGGGCAAGATCGCAACGCTGGCCTGCGGCTACCAGGGCGGCGTCGGAGCCATGAAGGCCATGGACTCCAGCGGATCCATCCCGGAGGAAGAGATGCAGAGCATCGTGGACCACTGGAGAGAGGCGAACCCGATGATCGTGAAGCTCTGGCGTGACTATGAGCTCGCGGCGAAGGCAGCCATCAAGGAACACACCACCAAGCGCAGGGGCATCCGGGTGCCGGCTGACAACCTCGACGCGAGGGAACACATGGCGGGCGGGCCGGTGAGGCCGTACAGCGTCCGGGAAGGCGTGCGGGTAGAGTTCAGCTATAAGAACGGCAATCTGCTGATCCGGCTGCCGAGTGGCAGACGGCTGTGCTACTACCATGCGAGAGTCCGGCAGGACGGCTGGAAAGAGTCCATCACCTATATGGGCGTCAACCAGACCACAAAGCAGTGGCAGGAGGTCGAGACCTACGGCGGGAAGATCGTCGAGAACATCGTGCAGGCCACAGCCAGGGACTGCCTCGCGGAAGCGATGCAGCGCGTCGCGGCGATGGGATACAGCATCGTGATGCACGTGCACGACGAGATGATCGTCGACGTCCCGGTCGAGGATAAGGATGCGCTGGCGCGGATCAATAAGGCCATGAGCGACCCGATCAGCTGGGCGCCGGGCCTGCCGCTCCGGGGGGACGGCTATGAGACAACATTCTACAAAAAGGATTGATGACGAAGGAGCGCTCCGACTGGCGGAAGCCATCGTCGGCGGGATCTGCGATGACTACCGCGACCAGCTGCGGGCGCTACAGCTAAGCGCGAACGAGATGCAGCGCCGCAAGATGGAGGCACAGATCCAGGCCACAGAGGCGCTGATCCGGTCGGACTACTTTGGGAAATTAAGCATGAATTCGATCGGGGCCGAGGAGGTCATCCGGTCGATCAGGGAAAAGGAGGAGCTATGTTAAGCGACGAACAGAAAATAAAATACAGCAGAAAGCGCGCCAAGCTGCCGGAGGCAGAGCGCTGGCAGATGGACTGCCCGGTCTGCCTGAAGCCGATAAATCCGGCGGAGGATGAGGCTGAGTATGTCAAGACGAAGAGAGGGACGGAGATATGGATTCACACGCAGTGCGTACCGAAGTGGGGCAAAAACTGAAAAACGACGGCGACCTGATCATAAGCATCGGAAAAAGCCGGAATGATACAAACTGGAAAAACAAGATAGTACGCTGGTCCGCACTGGTCGCCAAGCTATCCGAGAGCAAGGAAACAAGCGAAACGCATGCCGAGTTCATGGACATGAAGAAGGACGAGCAGGACCGGATCAAGGACATCGGCGGCTTCGTGGGCGGTCATCTGAAGGACGGCAGGCGGACGAGGCAGAACGTGAAGGCCAGACAGATCGTCACGCTGGATGCTGACACTCCGGAAGGCGACTTCTGGGGCCGCGTGCAGGATATGGCAATCGACTGGCCGGAGTTTGCGGCGCTGATGTACTCGACGCACAAGCACACGCCGGACAGCCCGCGGCTGCGCCTGGTGATTCCGCTGGCCAGAGAGGTCAGCCCGGACGAATATGGGGCCATAGCACGAAAGATCGCGGACGCGATCGGCATGGACACCTTCGACGACACGACCTATGAGACGAACCGGCTCATGTACTGGCCGAGCCACAGCGCGGACGTGGAGCCGGCATTCGAGATTCAGGACGCGCCTTTCCTGGACCCGGACGAAGTGCTCTTGCGCTACAAAGACTGGACGGACGTCGCGGAGTGGCCGACCAGCTCCCGGGAAAATAACGAAAGAAGGAAAAAGGCGGAGAAAGCTGAAGACCCGCTCACAAAGGCGGGCACGATCGGTGCGTTCTGCCGGACCTATACGATCACGGAAGCGATCCGGAAGTTCCTACCGGATGTCTACGCGCCGACCGCGAAGGAGGACAGGTGGACATATACGGCTGGATCCACCAGCGGCGGCATGGTGGTCTATGACGACGACCGCATGGCCTACAGCCACCACAGCACAGATCCGATCAGCGGGCTGGACGTCAACGCGTTCGACCTGGTGCGGATCCATAAGTTCGGCGAGCTGGACGAGGATGACGACCACAAGCGCGTGCAGGACAAGCCGTCCTATAAGCGGATGATGGAGTTCGCGGCGGCTGACCATGAGACGCAGGTCACGCTCGCGATGGAGAAGCACAAGGACGCGGCCGACGACTTCACGGAGCCGGCGGATGACGACGAGAGGACCCGGACGGAGTGGCTGCTGCAGTTCCACAAGGTAAGTCAGAAGACCGGGATCCCGCTCGACATCATCGACGTGGCCATCGCGGACTACATCAAGAGCTCCCAGGAGATCATCCTGCTGGCAGGCGTGCCGTACATATACCAGGACGGCGTCTATGTGCTGGACGAGTCCGGCGCGCAGATCAAGACGCTGATCCGCGGATGCATCTTCCGGGACCTGATCAGCATCGCCCGGATCGAGCGCGTCTATAAGCTGCTCATAGCTGGGGCCGATCTGCGGCACGACATCGACGACATCAACCGGCACCCGAAGAGCTGGATCAACTGCCGGAACGGGATGCTGGATCTGAAGACGCTCGAGCTGCATCCGCACAGCCCGAAGTATTACAGCCTGAGTCAGCTGCCGTTTGCCTGGGATCCGGACTACCAGGCGCCGGACGGATCCATTATGGAGGAATACCTGCAGGCGGCGATCCCGAAGGACGACGACCGGCAGATGTTCCTGGAATATGCCGGCTACTGCCTGAGCACGTACACAGGATTCCAGAAGTATCTGATCCTGACCGGAGACGGCGGCATCGGAAAGTCGGTCCTGCTTGGCTTGATCGAAGGGATCGTCGGCACGCACAACACTTCGGCGATCAGCCTGCAGAGCTTATCAGGCCGGTTTTACTCCCGGTTCTTATATGGAAAGATCCTGAACGCCTGCGGCGACCTGTCGAGCGAGGCCATGACAGACACCAGCACGCTGAAGCTGGTTACTGGCGAGGACTCAGTGCAGGCGGAGGTCAAGGGCGGCGAAGTGTTCCAGTTCAAGCCCTACGTGAAGCTGCTGTTTTCTGCGAACAGGATCCCGGCGACCAGAGACGAACAGAGCAATGCTTTTTACAGGCGGCTGCTGATCCTGCCGCTGCAGAGGGCGGATAAGTTCTTCCCGGATCTGAAAGAGCGACTGCAGGATGACCTCGAGACCTTTTTTCACATGGCTGTGGAGGCCGGATCGGAAGCGTTCAATCGCGGAAGTCTTACGGAAAGCGAGAGCAGCCGGCTGGAGGTGCAGGACCTGCATGATCGGACAGACACGGTCAGCGCGTTCCTGCGGGCCTGCACGAAGAAGGAAGCGAGGGCGCGGTGCAAGACGACAGATGCATATGCGGCCTATGAGGGCTACTGTCTGGAGAACGACCGCGGCGCACTCAGCAGAACAGGATTCAGGGCAAACATGAAGGAAAAAGGCTTCGGCATCGTGACCATCCGCGGGGTGGAACACTTCGTGATGCTGCAGCTGGACATGGTGGACAAGGTGGAGGACTTCTAAAGTCAGAACTATAAAAATACAGATGATGGGTGGTAAAGGTGAATATTTTTTTTATATCTCGCGTGTGAAGAAAATATAAGAAATATAAAGGGATATACACACATATATAAAAAAAGGAGTAGTGGAAAAAACACCCACCTTTTCCCACCCAGGGAAGGAGAATCAAATGATTGACTGCATACATCCGGGATCATGTCGCTACTGTTTTCTGAGCATCGCGCCGGCGCTGTTCGACGGCGGCTGCATGAAGGACTGGTCTGACGAGGACTTTGAAAGATGGGCTGCGGAGGCCGAGGATCAGCGCCATGCGCAGGCGGTCCGCGTATTCAGAGAGATGGAGAAAAAGAGAGATGACTTTTACAAGAGAAAAAGACACTGAAGCATGGATCCGGAAGGAAGTCGAGAAGCTGGGCGGCGTCTTCATGAAGTTTACGAGCCCGGGCAATGACGGTGTGCCGGACCGGATCGCCATCTTTCCGGACAGCCGGCTGGTCTTCGTCGAGCTGAAGAAAGAGGACGGAAAACTGACAAAGATCCAGGAGCACCAGATCGGGCGGCTGATCAGACTCCACCAGCAGGTTTGTGTGGTGAGGGGCCGCAAGGCCGCGGAGGAGTTCATGACTGACATGAAGGAGCACTCGATGAGCTCCGTCGACTACTGGCCGAACAGCTTCTGGCTGCTGGATGAAGAAGGGAGGTGATGCCGTCATGAAGTTCATACCGCATGAGTATCAGACGCGGGCGATCCGGAAGATCGTCGACCAGAACAGCGTCGGTCTATTTCTCGATATGGGCCTCGGCCCACGGTAAGACGGTGATCACCATGACCGCGATCGAGGAGCTGATGCACAACCGCTTCGAAGTGGACAGAGTTCTGGTCATCGCGCCGAAGCGGGTCGCGGAAGACACCTGGACACGCGAAGCGGCGAAGTGGGACCACCTGCAGGATCTGCGGATCAGCCCGGTGCTGGGATCGGCGAAGGAGCGGACGGCAGCGCTGGACGCGGAGGCGGATCTGTATGTGATCGGGCGCGACAACGTGGTCTGGCTGGTGGAACTGCTGCAAAAGCGGAGGCGTGGCTGGCCCTTCGACATGATCGTGATCGACGAGCTGTCGAGCTTCAAGAACCCGCAGGCGAAGCGCTTTAGGGCCCTGCGCAAGGCGGTACCGTGCGCGCAGCGCGTGGTCGGACTGACCGGCACGCCAAGCCCTAATGGCCTCATGGACTTGTGGGCGGAGATCTACCTGCTGGATCAGGGCGAGCGGCTGGGCCGGACCCTTGGCTGGTACAGGGACGAGTACTTCCGGCCGGGCATGCGCAACGGCTACATCGTTTACAAGTGGGAGCCCAGAAAGGGAGCGCAGCAGCAGATCGAGAAACGGATCAGCGACATCTGCGTCAGCATGAGCGCTGCGGACTACCTGCAGCTGCCGGAGCGGATCGACAACGCGATCCCGGTCAGACTCAGCGAGACGGAGCGCCGGCTGTACGACCAGATGGAGGAGGACCAGCTGCTGCAGATGGGAGACGACGAGACAGTCGTCGCGCTGAACGCGGCGGCAGTCATGAGCAAGCTCCTGCAGATCGCGAACGGCAGCGTCTACCTGGAGACCGGAGCGCCGGTCCGGATCCATGAGCGGAAGGCCGAAGCGCTGGAAGAGATCGTCGACACGACAGCGGAGCCGGTGCTGGTCTTCTATAGCTTCAGGCACGACCTGGATGCCATCAAGGCACGGATCCCGGACGCGCGCACACTGGACAGCCCGGAGGACATCGCAGCATGGAACTGCGGAGAGATCCGCGTCCTGCTGGCGCATCCTGCCTCCGTCGGATACGGCCTGAACCTGCAGGAAGGCGGACACGTGATTGTCTGGTATGGCCTAACGTGGAGCCTCGAGCTCTACCAGCAGGCGAACGCGCGGCTGCACCGGCAGGGACAGGAGAAGCCGGTGATCGTGCACCACCTGATCGCGGAGGGCACGGTCGACGAGCAGGTCATGCGCGCACTGCAGGCAAAGGATACAAGTCAGGCGGCACTGCTGGCCGCGCTGAAGGAAAGGAGACAGGGATGATTAAGTTTATAAAACAGCTGTTTTGCAAGCACAGCTATATGGTCGAAAAGTGGCACTGTACACACGGACCGATGGGAAACGACCCGGCATATATTGAAGGCTTTATGGTTTGCCCGGATTGCGGAAAAGAGCGCTACTTCGCATGCGAGAGGACCAGCAAGTTTGGGAAATACATCGAGAAGAACATGGAGGACCGGCAAAAATGAAGAGAGTGATACTTATGATCATGCTGACGGCCGCACTGGTGACCGGATGCGCAGAAGTCGAGTCCGCACAGTCCGAGCCGGTAGAAGTAAGTCGATTTATGGAGGTTGAGAACTCATGGAACTGGCGCGTCGTGGTTGACCGTGAAACGGGCGTTATGTATGCAGTATCAAACGGCAGCTACAACATCGGCACCTTCACACTGCTGGTCGATGCCGACGGCAAGCCGCTGATCTGGAAGGGAGCCAAGTGATGAAGCAGAGAGTCCTGTGGCTGTGCAATGGAGAAAACCCGAACTGCAGCAAGACGCACTGCGCGCTGCTGAACCGCGGGGACTGCGATCACACGGCCAATGAACAATATGCCAGAGCCGGCGATCATTACTTTGAACAGGCGGAGCACGGCGTGCTGTGGGAGGTGGAGCATGAGTAAAGACGAGATGAACGACCTGCAGGAAGTACGAAGCGAGGATCCGGAGCTGGAGCATATAATCGCGAGGATCCGGAGAGGATATGAGCTCGCGCAGTCCAGACCAGAGATCAGCAAGCCGCTGGCCTATACGCTGCAGAAGATCTGGAGGGAGGTGGAGCGCAGTGAAGTGTCCAAAGTGCGGAAGCGACAGGACAAGGGTGAGTGACTCCAGGAAGACGCAGGTCGCGGTCGTGAGAGAGCGACAGTGCCTCGCCTGCGGGACATACTTCGAAACCATGGAGACGATCATCGACGAGGAGAGCGGAAGGCTCATGCGGTCGAGAGCCGTACAGGAGAGGAGGCGGAAATGCTTTTCGGAATAGCTGCGGGGCTGATCGTGCTGCTGTGCGCAGCATGCGTGAAGGTATCAGCAAGGTGGAGCAGATGGGAGGAAGAACATGACGACCAGGGAAGCGTATGATTTTTTGAACAGCGTGCGGCGGACAGAGATCGCGATCCTGAAGCTGCAGCTGCAGCATGATGAGCTGCAGAGCTGCCTGCTGCCGAAGGCGATCACCTACGACGGGGACAAGGTGCAGACGACACCAGAGGACAGGATGAGCGAGATCGCGGCGCAGGTCGCGGACATGGAGAAGCAGATCGCGGCGCTGAAGCGCAGGAAGGCGAAGCTGATCATCGAGATCAACGCAGCCATCGCAAAGCTGGACAGCGACGTGGAACAGATGATCCTGCTGGGCTTTTATGTGGGCCGGCTTCCGGCTGTCAGAGTAGCAGAACTGATCCATTACTCTATACCGGGACTGTACAAAGCTAAGCGCAGAGCAGTGGCTCACCTCGCAGAAAAAGTAGATGAAGTATAATTTGACCTGTGATAATGTGACATTGTACCTAAGTAGGTACAGGGATAAACTGCTTTATTTTCATTGCACTCCTTATTTTTTCCCAGGGCGTCAGCGCATAGCTGGCGCCTCTTTAGTTGGATGAACGCAGAAGAGTTTTATCACAGCCGAAGCTGGAAAAAGATGCGGGCCGCGATCCTGCGGCGTGACGGATACAGATGCCAGATGTGCAAGCGATACGGCAGGCTGCGGCAGGCCACGACCGTGCACCACATCAAACACCTGGACGAGTATCCGGAGCTGGCAATGAACCCGGACAACCTGGTGAGCGTGTGTGCTGCATGTCACAATGAATTGCATCCGGAGAAAGCAGCAGAAAAAAATAAACGGGACCCCGCCGGGTCTCGTTTTTTGTAGCAAAGCATTAGGAGAA
>Ga0310697_10002905_pt1 | contig 17668 bp, 8 predicted proteins | sample 172DNAGHGlowgp2_FD_203883 | JGI IMG/M metagenome (GOLD analysis project Ga0310697, IMG submission 203883) | Sheep rumen microbial communities from Palmerston North, Manawatu-Wanganui, New Zealand - 1728 DNA GHGlow gp2 (v2) (version 2) | ecosystem: Host-associated > Mammals > Digestive system >... | reverse complement strand
TACAGATTTCCAAAAGTAATCAAAATAAAGTCATCCTGCAATTTGAGCTATAGAACCCATACCACTAAAAATCATCCTGCAAAATGAGCTATACGCCTTTAATTCATAGGATTATTCATTTTTTTCTGATATGACGAGCTTGTATCCTTTACCATGTACATTTAATATTTCTACGTTTGGATCAAGGCTTAAGTGTTTGCGAAGTTTTGTTATGTATACATCCATAGAGCGTGCGTTGAAATAGTTGTCGTCAATCCATATTGCTTTTAAGGCGTATTCACGAGGCAATAGTTCGTTTACTTTGTTGCTAAGTAAGGTTAATAACTCTGCTTCTTTAGTTGTCAACTTCTTTTCTTCATTATCTATTGTTAACATTTGTTTTTGGGTGTCATATATGTAGCGACCGATACTTCGAACTACTTCGTTTTTGTTTTGTTTGCCGCGCACCCTGCGTAGGATAGCTTCAATTCTTAATACTACTACATCCATGCGGAATGGTTTTGTTATGTAATCGTCTGCGCCTATCTCAAAACCGGAACGTATGTCTTCTATCAATGTTTTAGCTGTTAAGAATATAAACGGCACTTCTGCATTTAACTCGCGTATCTTACCTGCCAAGGTAAATCCATCCATCTTTGGCATCATAACATCCAATATGCATAAATCGTATTTATTACTGCAGAAAGCGTCATAGCCTTCTTCGCCATCAACACATAGGTCTACCTCAAACCCTTTTGCTTCTAAATATTCACGAAGCAACATTCCTAAATTCTCGTCATCTTCACATAAGAGAATTTTTACATCTTCAAATTTTTCTTCCATAATAATATTAGTTTGAATAATTAATTTATGTTTTGTTTCTTATATTAAAATTTCTTTTGTTTTTATCTTTTCAATGATGAGTTATGATTCTTCTTCTATTAGTAAAGGTAGTTTGATTACAAATTTTGTGCCTATACCATAATCACTTTCTGCATGAACTGTGCCATTGTGATCTGTTATGATTTTTTTTACGTATGCTAATCCTAAACCAAAACCCTTAACATCATGACGATTTCCTGTGTGAACTCGGTAAAATTTCTCAAATATTTTTTTTAAGTCCTCTTTCTTAATACCTATGCCATTGTCAGAGATGGTTATATATAAGTGCTTGGCACTATTACGGGTGGTTATGGTCAATTCCAAATGAGAGTCTTCACGTTTGTATTTTACAGCATTATCCATTAAATTGAAGATTACATTTGTAATATGCATTTCATCTGCTAATATTATGGCGTTTTGGGCTTTTAAATGTGGAACAATTTTACCACCATTTTTTTCAACCTTTAACGCAAATGTATGAATAACTCCAGAGATTAATTCGTTCATGTTCAATTCTGACATATTGAGATTTGCCTTTTGATTTTCATACATTGACAATTGCAATACTTTCTCTACTTGAAATCGAAGGCGTTTGGTTTCTACGTTGATTGTTTCTATTAGGCGGTTTGTCATCTTTGTGCTTTTTGATACACTGTCATCACCTAACATTTGACTGGCTAGAGATATGGATGAAAGTGGAGTCTTGAATTCATGAGTCATATTGTTTATAAAATCATTCTTCATCTCTGATAACTTCTTCTGTCTAAAAACTAAGACAATGGTAACTATAAAAGTTATTAATAATATTAATGTAAATACTATAGAAGGGATGATGAAACCTATTGAATTGAACATGTATTTTCTTGCGTCTATGAAACTTACTTTTAATATGCCCTGATTCTCCTTTGGGTCATTCTTGAATAATTGTTGTGTATATGTGTAACTATCATCTTCTAAAGTGATTCTTTTATTCTCATATACTAATCGATGTTTGTTTGTGTATACAGCAAAATAATAATCTAATTGGCTTAAATCTATTGAGTTGGCAGTGAATTCGGAATTTAAGTTTTTCTCTAAACGAGAAAAATCTAAACGGTCTTCTAAAGGGCGCTCTTTTGCTGAATATAGCATTTTCATGATTAATGTGTCTATTAAATCATGGTTATACATATATTGTTGCAATATCACTGAATCTGGAGAAATGTATTTGCTGGCATGCTTGCTTATTAGCTGTTTGTTTGTTTCTGAATAATCATCATTTGAATATTGAGGATAGTTGTTGGGAGAAATGTTTATGCTTTTAGGGGCCATTGGGGATGAAGATGATTCTTCTAATATGGAATCTACCGACGTGTTTATGTCGTTGAATACTGAGGCAAAGTCCTTCATGTATTTGTCTGCCTCTATTATTTCCATATTGCGACTTACGGCATTTAATGAACGTTTTACAGATACATCAAAATTTTCACGACGTGTGCGGACTATATCTTCTACATAACCTAATTGCATTACCAAAAGGCTGATAAAAGAAACGCCCATCACTATTCCTAGTATGATTATTGTTCGCTTATTCACTTATGTCTATTTTATAAGAAGAGATTTACTGAACATATTAAAAGTGTATATATAGTATTTATAATTTAATTATACGAATATATAAATACTTTTTCTTTTATTTTTACAAAGTAAACAAATATTATTTGTTTTTACATAATATTTAATAACTTTTTTATTAAAAAAATACTAAAAAGTCGCCAAAATTAACATTTGACGACTTTTTAATTGTTATTTTATCAACTATTAAATCTGGTGCGGTATTACTATTAATCAATAGTTGATTAAATTTTTAATGTTAGTCTTCATCCTTGCTTTGAGCCTCGAAATCTTTAATCAATTGCTGTTGAACATCTGTAGGCACTAATTCGTATGTGGAGAACTTCATTGTGAAGGATGCGCGACCACCTGTGATTGAGGATAATGAAGTGGAATAATTAGCTAATTCTTTAAGAGGAACTTTGGCTTGAAGCTTTTCATAACCACTCTCACTTGAGGAACCCATAATCATGCCACGACGACCTTGTAAATCACTCATTACATCACCCATCTTATCACTTGGAACCAGAACTTCTACATCATATATTGGCTCAAGAAGCTTTGGACCTGCTTGTTTAAAGGCATCACTGAATGCATTACGTCCTGCCAACATGAAGGATAATTCATTTGAGTCTACAGGGTGCATTTTACCGTCATATACCACAACACGTACATCACGGGCATAACTGCCTGTTAATGGACCTTGTTCCATTCTTCCCATGATTCCTTTTAGAATTGCCGGCATAAAACGAGTATCTATTGCACCACCTACAACACTGTTAATGAATACTAATTTGCCACCCCATTCTAAATCAATTTCTTCCTTGCCCTTTAAAGACACCTTGAATTCCTGGCCATTGAAACGATATACTGTTGGATCAGGATCTCCTTCGTTATAAGGCTCTACTATCAAGTGTACTTCACCGAACTGACCGGCACCACCAGACTGTTTTTTGTGACGGTAGTCTGCACGGGCTGATTTGGTAATGGTCTCGCGGTAAGGAATCTTTTGTTCGTCGTATATAACTTTAATTTTTTCGTTGTTTTCTAGACGCCATTTTAATGTACGAAGATGAAACTCACCCTGACCTTTGATGAGGGTCTGACGCAGCTCTTTACTCTGCTCTAATACCCAAGTAGGGTCTTCTTGAGCCATCTTTTGAATTGCACTCATCATCTTTTCACTGTCTGATTCACTTTCTGCTTTTACTGAACGAATATATCGAGGTTCAGGGTATTTAACCAAATCAAAAGCATAATCGCAATCTTTGCCTACTAATGTGTTGCCTGTACGTACATCTTTTAATTTTACAGAACAACCTATATCGCCAGCAACAAGTTCTTCTACTTTTGTGCGGTTTGCACCGGCACATACATAAAGCTGAGCTATGCGTTCCTTGCTGCCACGGTCTATATTGGTCATGTCGTCTCCTTCGTGAACCTTGCCACTCATTACACGGAAATATTGAACACCACCAATATGTGGCTCATTTGCCGTCTTAAAGAAATATAAAGCGGCAGGACCGTTGGAATCTGGGGCTACTTCTTCGCCTGATCTGGTCTCAGCATTTGGCATTTCGTTTACAAATGGCACTACATTACCTAAAAACTCCATCAAACGACGAACACCTATGTTTTTCTCTGCACTTACACAGAATACCGGGAATATGCCGCGCATTACTAAACCCTTACGAATACCTTCACGAATTTCGTCTGTTGTCAATTCTTCGGTCTCGAAAAATTTTTCCATCAAGGCTTCGTCATTCTCTGCTGCTGCTTCTACTAATGCATGGTGTAGTTCTGTGGCCTTGTCTAATTCTTCTGACGGGATGTCCTCAACCACAGGATCACCACCTTCTTTGGTCCATGTTAATTTTTTCATTAACAACACGTCTATCAATGTGTTGAAAGAGGGGCCTTCATTTAATGGATATTGAATCTGAACTACTTTTGAACCAAACAACTCTCTTAAGCGTTCAACGCTTTGGTTGTAGTCACTCTTTTCGGCGTCTAATTGATTTAACAGGAATATTACTGGCTTTCCTAGCTTCTCTGTATAACGGAAATGGTTCTGGGTGCCAACCTCAGGACCAAATTGATTGTTTACAACAATAATCGCTGTGTCTGTAACTGTCATTGCTGTTAATGCGGCACCTATAAAGTCATCACTTCCAGGACAGTCTATGAAATTCAGCTTTTTGTTGTTGTATTCTGTGTGAAACACTGTTGAAAAAACCGAATAACCATATTCATTTTCAACTGGGAAATAATCGCTAACTGTGTTTTTTTGAGATACATGACCTTTGCGGCTTATAGCACCGACTTCAAAGAGCAAGGACTCGGTCAAAGTGGTCTTTCCTGCTCCCTTATTGCCAAGCAAGGCAATGTTCTTGATGTCTTTTGTCTGGAAAATTTTCATAATTATTAGAACGTTTTTAATTTATTGTGTTATAATTAGTTACATAAAATATTCGCGAAGCCGAAAAGGCCTCGCTTTAGTAAATACAAATTTACACAATATTTTTCTATAATATATTATTCAAAATATGTTGTATAACACAAAAAAAGCCCCGGATTTATTCCGAGGCTTTTAAAGATTATATAGGACCTATTTATTTAATATAAACTTTCTTGCCATTGATTATATTGATTCCTCGTTGTACGTGGTTCAAACGCTGGCCGGAAAGGTTGTATATCACAGCGTTGTTCAAATCTAATAATTCTTCAGCATTCTTGATCGTTTCAATTGCTGTAGGAGCTTCGCTTCCTATATAGCTCAAGGTGAAGTTATCTGCGGAAATCCAGTTTGCGTTTGTGTCTTCAATGTGGAGACCAACGGTAACAGGTGATTTGCCGTCTGAGTAGAAACCGATTGCAAAGTGGGCTGGAGAGGCTACTGTTCCTTCTATTGCCATGCTTGTAAGGTTCATCGAGTTACCGACTTTTGCCATCAAGCTTGCACCATATATTTCTGTATCACCTTCTGGAAGACCGCCTTGGTTAAGGGCCTGGCCATCCACTTCTAGCATATAATAACCTTCTGGAAGAACAGCTGCCAATGTCTGACTTATATCTCCGTTGTTCAGTATAGCGTTATTTCTCCATGCTTCAACGAATTTATCAATTATTATAGAGCCATCTTCATTGGAGTAGTTTGCGCCTTGATATCCTTGGTTCTGGCCAATTTCTGGATCAAATGTCCAATAATTCACGTTTTCTGTTTCAAAATCGTGGTTCAGGATTATGCCTGTTATGTCAATTGGATTATCTTCGCTTGCATCACTCATATCCTGACCTAACACATAGTTTGCCCATGCGGCTGGGAATCTGTTTATCATTTCCCTGATTGATTCGTTAGACTCATATTGGTCTGAGGATGCGTTGGCTAATAAGTCTTCAAACTTGGTATCTCCACTTTCAAAATCAGATTCGCTCTGGAGTGTTTCAAACATGTCACGTGTAGTGGATAATTCTTCAACCAGTTTAGCGCTTTCGTCTGCTTCGGCTATGGCTGATTTCAAATCCTTAATTGCTTGGATACGTTCTGCCACACTACCTTCATTCAAAGCTTTTTCACCCTCGTCATATTTGTCACCCATATTGGTCAATACGTCAATTACATTTGAGCAACCATCATTTATATAATCGCTCGCTGTTACTAACAATGATTCCAACTCGTCTGTTATTGCCTGGTCATTGCCGTCAAGAGCATTGTAGTATAATTCAAACGTGTACCAAACAACCCAACTGTTACCTTCCATTTGGTCTGCTGTAATACCAAAGGTTAAGTCTCCGTCTTCTACTAATACTGTAGATACGCTCTTTAATAACTTGTCGTCATAGTTGCTGTTTTCGAAAATTGCATGAGCGGCCTCTTGACTGTTTGGTATATAATTTGTTTCTGCTACTGTTGCTGGGTTGATAAATTCTTCTGGATCAACAGAGGCAATCTCAGCCACGTTGCACAAAGCTGTCTTCTGACCACCTGCAAATACGAATGCACGCTCGTCGTCAGGATTGTAAGAGGCAAAGTTGGTTTCATTGTCAGCTGTACGATAATATGCACGGACCTTTAATGTGTATACACCGGCTGGCATGTCAGTCATCGTCTGGCTTACAGTGAATGGGCTTTGGTTCCAAACTTCGGCTGTACCATATTGGGTCTTGAAGTTGGATGCGTCACCATAATTCCACTGTTTGTCCGGTACTGAAGTACCCTGCGCTATAGATGTGCTGTATGTTACACCAAGATTGTCAAATAATACAGAGATGTCTAAGTCATTGTCTAAATGCTTGCCTGCTGCTACTGCATTGTCATATGCTGCCTGAACATAACCCTTAATAATAGTCGGTAACTCTGCTATTGCAGATTCTATTTCTTCATTTGTCCAATTAAATTCATCTAATGCTTCAGCTACACGGTCGTTCAATTCACCTATCTCATTGTAGAGAGATGGCTCTGTTGTTTCATATTTGTCAAGAGCATCAGCTAAATCACCATTATAAAATTCTTCAAGCCTTTGATAAGCCTTGATACTTGAATTCACTGCTTCAAGTTGAGATTTTATGGCTTCTGTTGCCGCACGGTTTGCATCTTGGTCATGACTTTGACTGTTAACTAAATCACGGCCATCCGACACAACTTCTTCGAATGCTGATTTCAAGCTTGCGTTGAAATTTTCCTCAAGAAGTGTTTCACCACCTTTTACGGCTGATTGAAGTGCAAGGAATGATGCGTCTATGCCTGTTCCTATGTATGTTAAGTATATGCCGTCAGTGAAGAAGTGTGGCATATTTCCAGAACCGGTGTTGGTTGATGTATAACCCAAAGAGAAATAACCTGTGGTTTCTTCTGTCAATTCAAAACTTACGTTTTCGGACGTCCATGTACCTACCGGGAATTGTGTTCGAGTACCCAGGTATTCTGTGCCGTCGTCTGCTATGAAACCAATAAGGTTCTTGGCTACAGCATTAGCACCGCCTGTGTTGTAGTACGATAAAGTTAATGTATATGAGCCGGCAGGTAGAGATACGCTCTGTTTATATTGAACGCTCATTGACCAACATGTAACAAAACCTAATACTTTGCCCTCTGTTGTTACGCCGTCTGACAATGTAGTTGGTGGCAAATATTCAGCACCTCCGAGGAATGCATTCTGACCAACTTCATATACTCCAGCAGCAGCACCGTTGTCGGTTTTTGTTACACTCCAGCCAGTAACAGGGAGCATACTGTAGTTCGTCAATGGAATACCATTCTTCTCGCAGTCGTAGTCGTATGTACAAATACCACCTTCAATAGGGTCATCTTGTGTGAAATGAGGGTTGGTGATAAATGCCTCTGAAAGGTCTGTAACACCACTGTCGTTCAATGCCTTCTGAGCTTCAATAGCGGATTCAACTTCGGCCATTGTAGCATTAGGATTGTTATAAACGGCCTCTGAAGCGCTTGTGTCTACACCATAGGCTTTACCTATTTCTATTAATGACCAGAGTTCTTCTTTTTTCTTATTTATCTCTTCCTGATCTAGTTCTCCTTCGTCTATTTCGTAAAGTTTAACATTGTCCACGAAAATGTGAGGAGCTGAACCTGAACCGCTACCGAAACCTAAACCCATTGATATTTTACCGTTTGTGTCTTCTTCCAATCTGAATACTACGGTAAATGTTTCCCACACACCTACATCAAATGTGGTTTTTTCAGACAAAAATGATACAGATTCACTTACTACATAACCGAAATTGTTAGCACTCAATGTACCGGTACCGGATTGATTGTAAACCTTGAACTCAAGCATATAAGCACCTTTAGGAAGTGATACATCTTGAGTGTAGGATAATGAGGCACCCCATACAGCTACCATACCAAGTGTATTACCAGATAAATCTGATTCCAAGAATGGAGGGTAATAAGTACCGCCTAAACCAGGCAGGTCGTCTTCGCCTGATTCATCATCATAGGCAAATACACCACACGCCTTTGCATTTAAACCGTCTGTTCGAGCACCGGAACTGTTGTCGGTTGAGACTTTGGTGTTATCGGTTGGAGTCGATGCTGTCCATCCAACTACAGGTTGCATGCCGAATAGGCCCTTTGCACCTTCTTCACCAGAACCGGCACCATTGTCTGGCATGTCATAATCGTAAGTACGGATAGTCGTTGTTACAGGAGTATCCATACTGAAATTGGCGTTGGTAATCTTAGAACTCAAATCTTTCTTGATTGTGTAGTCCTGAGCACTTGCACCAATCGACATTAAACCCAATAATAGGGTAAATAGTAAACGATGTTTCATGATTAAGTTAATTAATTAGTTATTAATAAATAAAAAGTGTAGTTAATTGTTTTTGTTAATTATGGTTGTGAATTATATTATATGTATTATCTGCAAATATAAGATATTTTCATTTTTCCACAAAATTTTTAATCTCTATTTTGCTATTTTATTTTAAAACTTTTATTTTAAAACTTTTATTTAAATTACAATTTGTGTTTTATGTTAAAAATGATGAATACATTCTAATGTTATAATTATTTGTTGGTATAAAAAAATGGAGTGTGTCAATTTCATAACACACCCCATTTTTTTGTTTATTTGTCTTTATTATTTTATATAGACTTTTTTGCCGTTAATTATATTAATTCCTTTTTGAACAGTGTTTAATCTCTGTCCTGACATGTTGTAAATAATAGAATTGTTAATATCAATTGAATCGTCAGACATGTTCAAGTCTGTTATTGATGTCGGAGTTTCCTTACCTATATAGCTTAGCATAAAATTATCCGCTGCTATCCAGTTTGCATTCGTGTTTTCAATATGAAGGCCAATTGTTACAGGTGATTTGCCGTCCGAATAGAATACTAAACTCCAGTGTGTTGGTACTGCAACATCACTGTTAACACCCATATCCTGGTATGTCATAGTTGTTCCTGTTTTAGCCATCAAACCAGCGCCACTTATACTTTCGAACCCTTCTGGAACACCTGCTTGATTTATTGCATAGCCATCAACTTCAAGCAAATAATATCCTTCTGGGAGTGTTGATGCAATTGTCTGACTAATTTCACTGTTATCCAAGGCTGTTGGTTTTTGACGCCATGATTCAATGAACTTGTCTATTGCTACATCTCCATCTGTGCTAATATAATTTGATCCTTGATATGCTTGTTTTTGGTTTACACCTTCTTCTGTTGTCCAATAGTTTATATTACCAGAATCAAAGTTGTTATTGATGATTATTGCTGTAATGTCTATTGGATTATTATCAGAAGCCTCCGTCATATCTTGACCCAACACATATGATGTCCATGCTGATGGGAATTGGGATATCAACGATTGGATATAGTTTATTGATGAATATTGGTCTGATGATGATTCGTTTATCAAATCTTTTAAACTTGTATCTGTTGATTCTATTTCATATTCATAAGATAATGTTTCAAAGAAATCACGTGTACTATTTAGCTCTTCAACTAACTTAGCTGCTTCATCTGCTTCTGCTATAGCTGATTTCAATGCTTTTATTGAAGATATGCGGTCTTTATCGTTTCCTTTATTTAGAGCGTTTTCACCTTGCTCATAAGCTGCCCCCATGTTCTCTAATACTGATACCACATCAGAACATCCATTTAGTATATATTCATTAGCTATTTCCATGAGAGATGTTAGCTCGTCGGATATAGCTTGGTCATTATCAGACAAGGAATTGTAATAAAGCTCAAATGTATACCATACAACCCAATTGTTGCTCTCCATTTCATTTGCGGTTATGCCAAAGGTTAAATCACCGTCTTCAACCAATACAGTATTAACGCTCTTTAGCAATTTTTTGTCATAAACTTGTCCGTCGAATATTCTATATGCTTCTTGTTGGCCACTTGGAACATACATCCCATTGCCTAAATCATAATAACTTGAGAATTCTTCCGGATCTGTGGTCGCTAATTCTGCTATATTTGTTAAAGCGGTCTTTTGTGAACCTGCAAAAACAAATGCTAAATTGTTTTCCGGATTATAGTTGTCATAATTGCTGATTTGGTCGCTTGTGCGATAAAAAGCACGTACTTTAATTGTGTATTTTCCAGCAGGCATGTCACTCAAAGTCTGACTTACAGTAAATGGACTCTGATTCCATACTTCTGCTGTTCCATATTGGGTTTTGAAATTTGTTGCATTACCATATTCCCATTGTTTGTCTGGAACATTTGAGCCTGATACAGCGTTGGTGCTGTATTTAACACCTAAAGTGTTATATAATACAGAAATGTCCAAATCATTTGAACGAACAGTTCCTGTTGACACCATTGAATCAAAGGTTTCTTGAGTATAGTTTTTGATAATTTCAGGAAGACTGTTTATGGCTGTTTCTATTTCGGTATTATCCCAATTGTATTCATCAAGTGCTTCCATGATTTCGTCATTAAGAGCACCTATTCGATTGAATAATTCCGGTTCGACTGTTTCATATTTGTCAAGAGCATCTACTAATGGACCATATGCAAATTCATCTAAGTTTTTGTAGGCGGTAATGCTTGCACTTACTTCTGATAATTGAGATGTGATTGCTAAAGTTGCTGCTTGGTTGACTTCAGAGTCTGTGCTGTGATTATTTATCAATTCTTGGCCGGCATTTACGGCTTCTTGTAATGAAGATTTTAAATCTGATTTGAATTTTTCTTCAAGTAATTTGTTACCATTATTTACTGCTGATTTCAGTGCCATAAATGTTGGATCAATACCTGTACCTACATATATTAAGGAAATGCCGTCAGTAAAGAAGTGTGGGTTTTTATCAGATCCTTCACCGCTTGACGTATAACCCAAAGAGAAATAACCAGAAGTCTCTTCTGTAAGTTCAAAGCTTATCTCTTCTTTGGTCCATTTTCCAACAGGGAATGTCTTGTTTGAACCTAAATATTCTGTACCATTATCACTAACAAAACCTATTAGGTTTTTGCCGATACTAAGTGTACCGCCTGCATTGTAATATGAGAGGGTTAATGTGTATTTACCTGATGGTAGGTTTACTGGCTGTTTATATTGTATTGTACCACCCCAGCTTGTTACAAAACCCAATACTTTTCCTTCAGTCGAACCATCTGATAAGGTGGTTGGAGGTAGGAATCCCGGCTTCCCAAGGAATGCGTCGTCGCCTACAGAATACACACCTGAGGCCGGACCGTTCTTTTTCTCTTCTGGAGTCCAGCCATATACGGGCATTTGGCCATAATTGTTTTCATCAACACCGGTCTTTGGACAATCATAATCGTACGTACATATACCACCAACAATAGGGTCGTCTAATGAAAAATGAGGGTTAGTGATAAAGGCGTCTGACAAATCTGTTAAACCTGTTTCATTTATTGCCTTTTGATTTTCTATTGCTGATAACACATCGTCTTTGGACGAATTAGGGTTATTGTAAACAGATTCTGAAGCACTTGTGTCTACATTATAAGTTTTTCCGATTTCAATTAAACTATATAATTCATCTTTTAATTTATTAATCTCTTCTTGAATCAACTCATTTTCATCTATCTTATATAATTTAACGTTGTCTACAAATAGGTGCGGTGCACTTCCGGAACCATTGCCGCAAATTAAACCAAGTGAAACCTGGCCATTAACTTCTTTTTCCAAACGGAATACAACTGTATCAGTCTCCCATATTCCTACTGTATAATTGGTTTTACCTGATATATATTTTTTTTCACCTGCTATATAACCAAAATTATTTGTAATAGTTGCTGTACCTGCTACATTATATACGGTCATTACGAGCATATATGCTCCCTTTGGAAGGGTTACATCTTGAGTATAAGACAAGTTCGATCCCCATACAGACACCATTCCCAACGCATTGCCAGTAAGAGTGGATTCTTTAAATGGAGCATAATAAGCACCACCTAACCCAGGCAGTTCATCTTCTCCTGATTCATCATCATAAGCAAATACTCCAGATGCTTTGGAGTTTTTTCCATCTTCACGGTTCTCTAACTTCATGTTATCCGATAAACTCGAGGCGGTCCAACCTGTTACAGGCTGCATACCGTAAAGGCTTTTGGCATCTGGAACTCCAGAACCGGCTCCTTCATCACTCATGTCGTAATCATAAGTACGAATGGTTTCTGTGATAGGAGCGTCTGCACTAAAATCATAATTGGTCAACTTGCTGGATGTCAAATCCTCAAGGATTGTGTAGTCCTGAGCTTGTGAACCGATAGACATGCAACCCAATAAAAGGGTAAAAAGTAAACGGTGTTTCATTTTTGTTAATTTTTTAATTAATGATTTAATTTTATATTAGGATAATTAATATAATGCGTATTAAATTCTCTCAATAGATTGTTTGATATTTAAATTAACGGTCCTCGCATTAATTTTGTCTAGACAAAAAGACCAGGATTAGAACTCATTTATTTTCGACTGATTCTTGGGGGATGAACATGACTATGTGTATATGATCTGTTTTATTAATCTGTGCTATTTTATTATGTATATATTTATAAATGTTATAAAATTTAATGCAAAAGTATGGATAATTATATTTTTATTTCAAAAACATGGTATCAAAGAATGGTAAGTGTGTAACAAACGTTTGTTTTTGTAAATATATAGATATTTTTTAGTTGTAATAATAAAAAAAAAGAGGGTTCACACACCCTCTTTAATACTTTTGTTAAACAATATGCATATTAGAATTCAGCGCTTTTTGGCGTACGTGGGAATGGGATAACATCGCGTATGTTTTGCATGCCTGTTACAAATAAAATCAAACGTTCAAAACCTAAACCAAAGCCAGCATGAGGACAGCTGCCATATTTACGCGTATCTAAATACCACCACATGTCCTTCATCGGTATGTTTCTAACTTCTATCTCATGCATAAGTTTATCGTAATTTTCCTCTCTAACTGAGCCACCGATGATTTCACCTATCTGAGGGAACAACACGTCTGTACCTTGCATAGTTTTACCATCTTCATTTAATTTCATATAGAAGGATTTGATTTCACGAGGATAATCTGTCATGATAACGGGCTTCTTGAAATGTTCTTCAACTAAATAACGTTCGTGTTCACTTGCCAAGTCACATCCCCATGAAACTGGAAACTCAAACTTTTTCTTGCCGCCAGAAATAGCAGCTTCAAGTATCTTTATTCCTTCTGTATAGGTTAAACGTACAAAATCTGTTGAAACAACGGACTCTAAGCGCTCTAATAGACCTTTGTCTATCATTTTGTTCATAAAGGCTAGGTCTTCTTTACAGTTTTCTAATGCCCAACGTATACAATATTTGATGAATTCTTCTTCTAAATCCATTAATTCTTCTTTATCCATAAATGCTACTTCTGGCTCTATCATCCAAAACTCAGCTAAATGGCGAGGTGTATTCGAGTTTTCTGCACGAAATGTTGGGCCAAAAGTATATATCTGGCCTAAAGAAGTTGCACCTAGTTCACCCTCTAATTGTCCGGACACTGTCAGTGATGTCATTTTGCCAAAGAAATCGTCATCATATATTATCTGACCGTTTTCATCCTTTTTTAAATCATATAGATTTTTGGTAGTTACTTGGAACATTTCTCCAGCACCTTCGCAGTCACTAGCTGTGATAATTGGTGTGTTAAAATAGAAAAAGCCACGATCATGAAAAAATTTGTGAATTGCTATTGCCATATTATGACGTATACGCATTACTGCACCAAATGTGTTTGTGCGTAAGCGCAAATGGGCATGTTGTCGCATATATTCAAAACTCTGACCTTTCTTCTGCATCGGATAATCTGTTGGACATGCACCTAATAATTCTATATTGTTTGCTTGGATTTCGACATTCTGCCCTGAACCTATACTTTCAGTTAATGTGCCTGATACGCATAGACACGCTCCTGTAGTTATGTTTTTAAGTACTTCGTCAAATTTATCAGAATCTGCTACTATTTGAACATTGTTTATTGTGGATCCGTCATTTAATGCTATAAAATTTACGGATTTTGAACCACGTTTGGTACGAACCCAACCGCATACTTTTACTTCATTTCCATAATCTTGACGTTTAAGTACATCTATAACCTTTGTCCTTTTCATTGTATTGAGTTTTTTTCTATTGTTTGTATTTACCAATATTTATAAATATTAATTATATGCTTATTTAAAACTGCCCATATGGAGCATTGCCACTTCTTGCTCTGTCAAGAAACGCCAATCGCCGCGTTTTAATCCCTTTTTAGTAAGACCGGCAAACATAACGCGGTCTAACTTTACAACTCTATAACCTAATGACTCGAATATGCGACGTACTATACGATTCTTTCCAGAATGTATCTCTATGCCAACTTGTTTTTTATCTGTGTCGGATGCATAACTGATGGCATCTGCATGAACTTCACCATCTTCAAGCATTATACCGTCTGCTATTTGTTGGAGGTCATTGGCCGAACATTTTTTATCTAAAAATACATGATATATTTTTTGCTTGAGGAATTTGGGATGAGTTAATTTGGACGCTAAATCACCGTCATTGGTGAAAAGTAATACACCTGTTGTGTTGCGGTCAAGACGGCCGACTGGATATATTCGTTCCTTACAACAGTTCTTTACTAAGTCCATAACTGTCTTACGAGCTTGTGGGTCTTCACTTGTCGTTACATAGTCTTTTGGCTTGTTGAGCAATACATAAACCTTCTTTTCTAAACTCACTAATTCCTCTTGAAAATGAACAGTGTCAGTACGTAATACTTTGGTTCCTAATTCTGTTACAACTTCACCATTTACCTTTACAACTCCGGCCTGTATGTATTGATCTGCCTCTCTTCGGGAACAAACACCTGCATTGGCAAGGTATCGATTCAAACGGATTGGGGCGTTAGGGTCCTCAAGATATTCTTTATACTCAATTCGTTTTTTCATTGAGTATTTTGCATTTGGATCATAATTGCTGCTGTGATTTGAATGAGTGCCGTATTTGCCTCTTGATTGATTATATCCACCACGCTGTGGACCATATACACCACGTTGCTGACTATAGCCATTGTGTTGTTGGCCATAACCACCATGTTGTTGACCGTAGCCACCGCGCTGCTGGCTGTATCCTCCACGTTTCTGACCATATCCTCCACGTTGTTGGCCATAGCCATTAGAGTTAGATGAGGACCTTTCGTATGCGTCTTCAAAGCCACCTCGCATATTATTGTATTGGGCTCGCTGGCCATAACTTCCTTTATGGTCTGTTGTTGGGCGGCTAAACCCTTCTGGACGGAAACCAAAATCTCGGTTTTGACTATGCCTTTTATCTTGATTGTTGAAACGAGGACGACGGGGACGCTGAGATGTATATTGGGATTTTGAGTTTTGTGTTGAATATAACTGGGTGTGTCCTTCATTAGTGGATGATTGAATGTCTTCTGAATACGAAGCATTCTGCATTTCTTCAAATTCGTTCATAAAAATGTGTGTTTAATTTGTTATTAATACTTTCCTCGCGGATAATTGTGTTTAGTTTTTCTCCCGATTAGCAATCAAATAAATTATGTTTATAGAGTTTTTGTGTATGCTTGTTTTGAAAAAGACTAATGTAATGCATTAACATACAGCTTAGTGTGGATATTAGTCAAAGTGGTAGTTTATATACCTGTGTATGTGTCTGGTCGTATTGAATGTAGTTCTTGCTTTAGTGAGTCTGATAAGTCTAAGCCTTCAATAAAGGAGTATATGCTTTCTTCTGTAATGGTTGAATTTGTTCGAGTTAGGGTTTTTAGTGTCTCGTATGGAGATGGATAACCTTCTCTGCGAAGAATAGTTTGAATGCCTTCTGCACATACAGCCCATGAATTTGACAAATCATTTTTTATGGCTTCTTGATTAAGAACCAGTTTGCGTAAACCTTTAAGTGTACTTTGTATTGATATTATGATGTGACCAAAAGGAACACCTATATTGCGCAATACTGTTGAATCTGTTAAATCTCGTTGTAAACGACTAATTGGTAATTTCAGACTTAGATGTGACAAAATGGCACTTGATATACCCAAATTGCCTTCGGAATTTTCAAAATCTATAGGATTCACTTTATGAGGCATTGCGCTTGAACCAACCTCACCGGATTTTATCTTTTGTTTGAAGTAATTCATTGATACATACATCCAAAAGTCGCGGTCAAGGTCAATGATTATAGTGTTTATACGGCGTAAAGCATCAAATAAACTACCTAAATTATCATAATTTGAAATTTGAGTAGTATACTCTTCACGCAATATTCCTAATGTGTCTGATAAGAACTTGTTGCCAATGGTTTGCCAGTCATACGATGGATAGGCTATATGATGAGCATTAAAATTGCCCGTTGCGCCACCAAATTTTCCGCTTATCTTGCATGCGCGAAGTTGGGCGTATTGCTCACGTAGTCTATATACATATACCATAACCTCTTTCCCTAAGCGGGTAGGAGAGGCAGGCTGACCATGGGTTTTGGCAAGCATTGCTACATCTTTCCATAATACTGAGTATTCCTCAAGTTGATTGATAAGTTCTTCATATAATGGATATAGCACTTCTTCCAAGAATCTTTTTATGGATAATGGAATGGATGTGTTGTTGATGTCTTGGCTTGTTAAACCAAAATGGATAAATTCTTTGTATGATTTAAGTTCGGCTATCTTGTCAAATTGTTCCTTTATATAATATTCTACTGCTTTTACATCATGATTGGTGATTGATTCTATCTCTTTAACACGAACGGCGTCTGATGGGGTGAAGTCTTTGTATATCTCACGTAAATAAGAGAAATAATTTGTGTTGAAACCTTGGAGTTGAGGCAAAGGTAGCTCGCATAACATTATAAAATATTCAATTTCTACTTCGATTCGATAACGAATTAAAGCATATTCTGAAAAATATGACGATAATTTGCTGGTTTTGTCTCGATAACGACCGTCTATTGGTGATACGGCTGTTAAGGCGCTTAATTCCATAATAATGATTGGATTGTTTGGTTCGTATGACTTATGTGCTACATCGCTGTAGCTTTATTGATCCCTTTATTTAATGTATATGAAAACGGTATAATTATAATAATGTTCCGTTTTCTGCTTTTAATATAAATTTGGTTTATACAATCTTTTTATCCTTTTTAATAGTATGCTGAATTCTATTCTTTTGCAAAGATAATATTATTTTGCCACTTTTTATGAAAAAAAATGTTTTTTTATTTTA
>Ga0310697_10002901_pt1 | contig 17680 bp, 14 predicted proteins | sample 172DNAGHGlowgp2_FD_203883 | JGI IMG/M metagenome (GOLD analysis project Ga0310697, IMG submission 203883) | Sheep rumen microbial communities from Palmerston North, Manawatu-Wanganui, New Zealand - 1728 DNA GHGlow gp2 (v2) (version 2) | ecosystem: Host-associated > Mammals > Digestive system >... | reverse complement strand
TCTTCCAAACTAAGAAAAATCAAACATAAAACATCATCGATAAGTCATTTTAAAAAGTCACCTCCAGATATCACATCTTTTAGAAATAACTTTCTTAAGAAAAACTTAAAATTTTAATTTCCTATATATTTTTGGAAATGACTATTTTATTTAACATATTTTTAGCAATTCATCTCCCACCTATAGAGGTTATGTATAATTAATCTTGAAGGCTTCGCGATGACCTAGTCATATCAAGACGGGGGACTTCTGCTTGGTTTCGTTAAAGAAGATAAACTATTCCAGATAGTGATTAACCCCTTTATGGGGTTTTGTTATTTTTCTATTCATTTGTCATTATTATTTAGATAGAATTAAACATATTTGTGGTGAAAGGATTATATTTATGAAACATTTATATAAGTTAATGCCATTATTACTTCTCACTCCTTTTATCTCAGGGTGTAATAATGCTCCAGTAAAATATATCGGCATTGTCTCAGCGATGGATAATGAAATCGCTTTATTATTAGAAGAAATGCAAGTAGAGAAAAAGGAAACCGATGGAAGCATCGATTTTTATGCTGGTAAAATCCATAACAAAAATGTGGTCATCACTAAATCTGGCATTGGAAAAATCAGAGCCTCTTTAGGTGTTACTACAATGCTCAATGACTACGATATCAAGGAAGTGTATTTCTCTGGTATTGCCGGAGGACTTCGTGATCAAGAAAAAGTATTAGATGTTGTCATCGGCGATTCTTTAGTAGAACACGATTATGGAAGATACACTAATGAGGGATTTATTTGGACTGGTGGAGACCCAGGTATGGGAACTGATAAAGGTGAAGTATATTACTGCGATCCTGATTTAGTAAAACTCGCTTATAACTCTGCAGTAGCAGTGTTAGGTGAAGAACATGTTTTTAAAGGATTAATTGCTACTGGTGACCAATTCATTGAAAATGAAGAATACTGTGCAAGATTAGTTGAACAGTTTGATGCTTATGCCTGTGAAATGGAAGGGGCATCTGTCGCGGTGGCTTGTGATAAATACGGCATTCCAGCAGTGGTCATTCGCGCGTTAAGCGATAAAGCGGACGGAAAAGCACATGAAAGCTACGCTGATTTTGGTGATAAAGCGGCGAGGAATTCAAGTCAAATCATCCTCAAGATGTTGGAATCAAGATAACTATTGTTCATCACTAATTAGACTGGCATATTTGTCAGTCTTTTTTCAAAATTGATATTTTTGTTCATTTTCCTTGACTAATCGCGATATAGATTTTAATCTTATTTCATCTTTCTTAAGTGAAAGAACAATAGAGGCTGCGACGCAGACGAGTAATTTGGTCGAGAAGGCATTCGCGATTAGACCAAATGAAAAGCAATCGTCGCCGAACGATATTAATAGGCATATTGATGTCGTGGGGTTATAGGAAATACTTATAACACTCCTACTAAGTAGAGGCGCTATTATTTTTACGAGATTGTAACTATAAGTAAGCGCCCCGCGCTTATTTTTCTTTAATAGCGAAAGGGGCAAATGAAATGAGAAAATTAAGACACACAGTCGTGCTAGCGGCTTCACTTCTAGCGATTACTGCTTGTGGAAGCAGAGCAAATGTGGAATATGACTATGTCCACTTAGAAAATAACAAGACTGGCTTTGTCACCGATGATGGTGATACAGCGATTGCTATTGGACTGAAGAAAGGTTCTTCCTTAAAAGCTGGTATCGATGCTTACTTATCAGGTTTATCAACATCCTATTGGACAGAATTAATGAGCGATATGGTCGCTTTAAGAAGCGATGATAAAGCCACATATACCACGAAAGCGACATTCGTTGATACCTCTGCAGGTGTTTTTAAAGTGGGTATGGAATGCGCCTATGAACCATTCAACTGGACGCAAAATGATAATAGCAATGGGGCATTCCCAATCGCTAATTTAAGTGGAAAATACGCAAATGGATATGATGTGCAGATCGCCGCGCAGGTCGCCAGTGCATTAAATATGTCATTAGAGATATATCAATATGAATGGGATGCGCTTCTTCCAGCGGTAAAAGCGGGAACAATATCTGGCATCGTCGCAGGTATGTCACCTACAGAAGAAAGATTAGAAGAGATCGATTTCTCAAGTAATTATTATCAATCTAATCTCGTGGTCATCACCCGTAAAGGCAATTCTTTATTAGAGGCTAAATCGTTAAAAGATGTTGATAAAGCGGGAGTGAAGATCGCTGCTCAACCAGGTACTTTCCACCTCGATGCATTAAAAGCGCAGACAAGTAATTTAACAGTGGTTGATAATCTTGCTGATTTCGTCGCGATGCGTATGGCTTTAGAAGCTGGCACTATTGATGGGTATATTGCCGAAGAGCCAACTGCATTAACGATTTGTCGTTAAAAATGGACTTCTTTTCTGATATTGGATTTATCCTGACCAATTACTGGCAGGATTTCCTTCTCGGTGTGGGCTGGACCTTACTCATCTCTCTTATTGCCACCCTCATCGGATTATTATTAGGTTTAATCATCGGCATCATTCGCACCATCCCTTATAGCAAGAATAAAGTGGTATTTTGCCTGCAAAAAGCCATTAATTTCTTATTAACTGCTTATATTGAAGTATTTAGAGGTACCCCGATGATGGTGCAGGCTGTGGTCATCTTCTGGGGTTATGCCTTTATGATGGGTGGACAGACTTTGCCACTTATCTCTTCAGCAATCGTCATCGTCTCTATCAATACTGGCGCGTATATCGCGGAGATTGTTAGAGGGGGCATTAACGGCATTGATAAAGGACAGTTTGAAGCGTGTCATGCTTTAGGGATGAATCATTTTCAAACGATGGTTCATGTCATCATTCCTCAGGTGATGAAATCTATCTTACCAGCAGTCTCTAATGAGTTCGTCATCAACATCAAAGATACTTCTGTATTAAATGTTATCGGTGTCACTGAATTATATTTTGTGATGTCCGTCACTGTGAAGATGACATATAAGAACTTCCCAGTTTATTTCATCGGGGCAGTCATCTATTTCATCCTCACTTTCTTAGTTACTCGCATCATCAAACTCATCGAGAAAAAGATTACGGGAAAGAAGAATTATTCTTTATATACTTCTGATGCAGTGGGACTCGCGGAGGCTAACTAATATGGAAAAGAAAATGATTGAAATTGACCATTTAGTAAAATCCTTTGGCGATCACCATGTTTTAAAAGATATCACGATATCCTTTAACCGTGGAGAAGTGGTCTCCATCATCGGGAGCAGTGGTTCTGGTAAATCAACATTGCTCCGTTCGATTAATTTATTAGAAGAGCCAACCAGTGGAGATATCATTATCGATGGAAAAAGCATCATCAAAGGCGAGATGGATAAAAGAGAATTGGCAAGAAGAGTGGGAATGGTGTTCCAATCCTTCAACCTCTTTGATAATATATCGGTCCTTAAAAACTGTATGATTGGACCGATTAATGTGCTGAAAAAAGATAAAGCCACCGCGGAGAAAAATGCGATGAAGTATTTATCGATGGTCGGTATGGAACAATATATAAATGCGAGACCAAGTCAACTTTCAGGTGGGCAAAAGCAAAGAGTGGCGATTGCCCGTGCTCTTGCGATGGAACCAGAATGCTTGTTATTTGATGAACCAACATCCGCGCTTGACCCAGAAATGGTGGGAGAAGTTTTAGATGTCATCCGTAATTTAGCAAAAACAGGTTTAACAATGTTAATCGTCACCCATGAGATGCAGTTTGCAAAAGAGATATCAGACCGTGTTGTGTTCATCGACGAAGGATTAGTCGCAGAAGATAAACCTTGCAAAGATTTCTTCTCACATATTGAAAAAGAAAGAGTAGCTTCTTTTCTTAAAAGGATGAATCACTAATAACAAGATTTAATACTCGCTGTTTATTTCTTGTTTCATTATTGGTTTCCTCCTATTAATAAATTCATAATCAGTTTGACGATAATATCCATTTCATCAGGATGCGACTCTGCAGTGAGAATAGTGATGGCCACTAAAGCTTCGTTAGAAATGGTTTGTCTATTGTTTCTATAAAGATGATTATTCTTATATAAGAAATTGATGAATAAAGTTGCGGCAATCCTTTTACATCCATCTGCGAACGGGTGGTCTTTGACGAGGAAATAAAGAAGATGGGCTGCTTTCTCTTCTATAGAAGGATATAATTCCTGACCGAATACGTTTTGGTATACCTGCATAATAATGCCATTGAGTTTACCTTCCTCTTTTTCTACTCCAAAAACATCTGACATATCATTGAACTTCATGGAATCGATGATGTTTCGACATTCTTGGTAACTCATCACATAGGCGTTATTAGTTCCTTTTGGCTTTTCTAATGTCTGATGATCATAATTATCTAAAAGGTCTAATGCGCGTGTATATTCGTTTATGACTTTGGATAACTCATCTTTATCCATGTCAAGCGAATAAGCGAGCATCCTGGTTTGAATATCAATTGTTTTGTTAAGAGCATTTAACCTTTTTTGATTTACCGCATATCCTTTGATGAGGTAGTCTTTAAGGATTTTGCTTGCCCATTGACGGAAAAGGACACCACGTTGAGATTTGACTCGATAACCAACAGAGATAATTACATCAAGATTATATAAAACAGGTGGCCTATGGTTATCAAAAGGGACATTTTGACTTCTTTGCAAAAAATGCACAGAAGTATTTTTGTCTAATTCGTTTTCTTTGAAAATAGCATTAATATGCCTTGAAATTACTGAGACATTTCTATCAAATAATATTGATATTTCCTCCTGTGTTAGCCAAACTGTGTCTTTGTTATAATCCGCTCTGACATCAAGTTCAAACCCTTTGTCTGTAAATTTGATTAATTCATATTTGTTGTTCATTGTTTTTTCTCCTTTTTTCTAAGCATTTTGATTAGGTCTGCTTCGTATCATTGGTTTTCTTTAATTTGTTGAACGTAAAATAACGTTTCTATTTGAATTTTTGTTTCATAAAAAATCTCCTTTCTGAACAGATAGTGGTGGTGTTCACAAAAGGAGAAATATAAAAAGCCATCCAAATGAAAACACCTTTGTCAAGATAGCCTCTGATATCCCTACCAGTTCTACCTTGTGGTGTTACATCCTTCCTTGGATGGCCTCAGGATCAATATCTCTATTGTGTGGAGCGTTTGTATGAACATCTTGCCCTTTGGGATTCCACATTGGGTTTGTTCCTTTGGGGGCTCATTTCACACTGGGCGGTGCTTTCCACATTGATATGCCCTAACACATACGACATACCAGTTCCATATATGGGTGCCCTCTTCCCGTTTTAGCCAAGTTTATGTCTACTCTAGAAGTGTTTCATTCTTCGACCTTATGACGCGTTTGGAGTCTGCATATATGTAACAATAAAATTATAACATTTAAATGTTATTGATAGAATATGCATTCTCACTTTTTTATTGATATTATGCTGATGTTTTGACTAGAATATATTTACTGCAGCTATGGCGGAACTGGCAGACGCGCTAGACTTAGGATCTAGTGAGGTAACTCGTACAGGTTCGATTCCTGCTAGCTGCACCATTTGTAAATAATGCCCATAAGGGCATTTTTATATAATAGTCTTTTTTTGGATATACAAAACAAATTATATAGTTATATAATAGATATACATTTTGAAAATTATTATGAAAAAATTAGTAATGTCGGAAAATGAAATCCAAGATGTATGCAAATACCTTGGAAAAAAGATTAGCAAAGACCTCGCCGGAGAAGAAAAACCACCTTTAGTCCTCTGTGTTCTTAAAGGAGCGGTCAATTTCACTATGGATTTGACCAAGAACATCACTATCCCAGTGTTTATGGACTATATCCAAATCTCTTCCTATTCTGGAAGAAAATCCACTGGTGATATCAAACTCATCCACAATTTAAGATTTGATATCAAAGATAGAGTAGTGCTCATCTGTGAAGATGTCATCGATACTGGTGTTTCTATGGACTACCTCATTCATCACCTTTATGCGAACTATCAACCAAAGAAAGTGCTCGTATGTGCGATGTTTGATAAGATAAATGCACGCAAGGCTAGCGTCAGAGTGGATTATGCAGGCAAGATCTTGACGGAAAACGACTTCCTCATCGGATATGGCCTAGATTATAATGAATTCGACCGCAATATTCCTTACGTCTATATCCCAACAGATGAAGAAATCGCCCATTTCGATGAACTCAACAAAAAATAACTAATTATATCAATAAAGCAATATTGGCCCTTAATGGTCTTTATTTTTGTTATTTTTATGGTATCGGAAACAACAAAAGAGCTTAAAAAAGGTTAAAAATATCTAAATCTTAATATATTAAATACGCGCGAGGAACATATATAGTAAAATGCACTAAATGTGAAAAAATAGTTGACACGCTATAAAAAACTGGTTTTTAATATAAACAATATTATTCGAATTGACCCTTAGATTTGTTAACGACGTCAGCATTCTTAACTACTATGGGTATATTCTAAGTAATATTTCTTTCAAAAGGAGGAAAAACAATGAAAGGAAAAAAACTCTTAGTAGTCTCCTTAGCAGCATTACCATTAATCCTCACTTCTTGTGGTGGTGGTGAAAAACATGATCCTAGTAAGGACGCTGTTACTCGTGATGACTACACATCTGTCTATGATGAGATAGGTACTAAGGTCACTATTGACATGGTTGAAGAGGACGCAAATGGTCTCGCTTTCGTAACTCTCAATGGTAAAAAGTATGAACTTGGTATGGACTTCTTATCTATGGCAATGGTTTACAACATGGACTATCCAGAAAATAGTACAAAATACCAAAGCCAAGATGATGTCTATAACGAATGGTGGAAACTTTATATCCAAAGATGGAACTACTTAATGCCAGAAATCCCTCTTTATTCCAACCAATACTATGATCTTTACGCCACAAAATTGGAAGGCTTCAAGACTTCCCCATACTGGAGCTCCGCAGATGCCATTAACAAAACTGGCTCTACTGACGGTAAAGTTATCTTAGGTAACGGTACTGCATTATCCGGTGCTTTCAGAAGTGCCGCTTGGGGCAAATCTTCCCCAGGAGCTGCTGACTTAGATATCCAAAACTTAACTAGTGGTTATGCTACAGTTATGACTGACTTCAACGGTTCTTACCAGTGGAACCTCTATGATGAAGAAACTGGCTTAGGTGTCTTAGTCGATGAACCAGAATCCGAAGTCAACGAAGATGGTACTCTCACTTATACCATTGAAATCCATCCAGGCTTAGAATTCTCTGATGGTAGTGAAGTTAAAGCCAAGAACTACATCGCTGGTCTCTTAGCCAATGCTACTGCTGTTGGTGTTGAAGCCGGTGGTACTGGCAATAGTGGTCAAACTCTTGTCGGTTTCAAAGAATTCAAGAAAGATGCCGAAACTGGTAAAGAATTCAAAGGTATCAAGTTATTCAATGATAACGAATACAAATTCAGCATTACTTTAACTGCTGACTATGCTGGTTATTACTACGCAATGGGCAACGCTGGTTTCTCTCCAGACCCATTAAAGCTCTACTTAGGTAGTGCTACTGACGCCATCAAGACTAAAGAAGATGGTTCCGTCTACTTAGATTCCAGCTTCTTCGCTAAGAATAGTGAAGGCAAATACACTGTTGCCGCTGAAATCAAAGCTAACTTAGCTGATCTCGATGCTAGCCACATTCCATATTCCGGACCATTCATGGTTACTAAATGGGATAAATCCGCTGAAGAAGCTACTTTAGCCAGAAACCCAAAATATCCTGGTGATAAATTCAGAGGTACTGCTTATGAAGATGACGGTACTTACAAATCCATCGATGAAATCAAATACATCAAAGTCGAATCTGAAACTCAAAACACTAAGTTCGAACAAGGTGAAGTTAACATCCTCGATGGCATCACTGGTGGTGATGACACTAAGGCTGCCTTAAAGTTAGTCTCTGAAGGCAAAGCCAAAGAAACTCACTATGACCGTGCTGGTTATGGTAAATTAGGATTCCGTGCTGACTTCGGTCCTACTGGTTTCAAAGGTGTTAGAAGAGCTATCGCTTACTCCATCAACAGACCAGAATTCGCACAACAATTCACTGGTGGTTACGGTAGCGTTGTTAACGGCCCATACTACGAAGGCTTCTCTGCTTTCCAAGCTGTTAAAGACACTATCAAATTAAACAAATACACAACTTCCGTTGCTTCTGCTAAAGCTGAACTCGAAGCTGAAGGTTGGGTCTTTGATAAAGATGGTAAAGAATACAAATCCGGTATCAGATACAAGAAGTTATCTGGTTACGAAAAGACTTTAGATAACTTAACATTCAAGTCTATCGATGGTAAATACCAAACTACTTACGTCAATGGTGAATACTACATGCCATTAGCGATCAACTGGTATGGTACTCAACCAAACAACGTTACTGACTTATTAGTCACTAACTGGCAATCCTTAAAGACTGCTAACGAAGACATCGGTATGTACATCACTTACACTTCAACTGACTTCGTCACTGGCTTATATGCTGAATATATGCACAGCGTTGAAGATGGCTATGATGGCAACCAAAAATTGAATGCAATCAACTTCGCTTCTGGATTCAATAGTGCAATGTATGACTACTCATTCAACTGGACTATTAATCAAGATTACTACGAAATGTATTCTGCATGTTACTTAATGGACGAAGCTGACTTCTGGTCCAACTACGGCAATGCCTCAAACAACGCCTAATTAGTAACTAAAATTAGCATAATAGTCAACCAAATAATCACGGGTGGTCTATGGCCACCTGTGATTATTCATATTATTTAGACAAGGAAACGCAAATTATCTGCTTGCAGATGATTAGAAAGGAGTCAATATGGCAAAATATATCATTAAAAGAATATTGTACATTCTATTAGTGTTCTTAATTCTTTCCCTATTGCTTTTCCTTATCTACAATATGATTCCGCGTGATCAAGCTTACGCGGCTACTTCAACTGAGCTCAAAAATTTACCTTCCTCACAACGTGCAACCTTTGACTGGGGTGACCGTTATTATTACTGGCAGTGTTATTACGGCGAAAACGGATCTATCTTTGAAAGATATCTTAGATGGATTGGTCTATACCCATATACTTATTATGATGGTTCTGTGGCCTTTAACGGTATGCTCGAAGGTAACTTTGGTAAATCGATTGTTTATAATAAACCGGTTGTTGAAGTTATTAGCGCACCGATGGGCAACACCCTTTTCATCAACGTTTTTGCAACTATTATCGGTTTAGGTATTACTATCCCACTTGGTATCTTCTGTGCTGTTAAAAAAGGCACTAGACGTGATATCGGCGTTCAAGTGTTTACTATTATTGGTTATTCTCTCCCAGTGTTCATCATTGGTATTGTCTTCATGTTCTTATTCTCCGTCGTGCTCGGATGGTTCCCAGTTTCTGGTTCCCACTCCACATTCGGTTATGATGAGATGAATGCCTGGCAACAATTCTGGGATAGAATGTATTACATGACTTTACCACTTATCGTTATGACATTCTGTTCATTAGGTGGTATGACTCGTTACGTGAGAGCGGCGATGATCGACGCTTTATCCCTCGACTGCATCAAAACAGCGAGAGCCAAAGGTCTTAAAGAAAGAACTGTCATCTATTCCCACGCTTTTAGAAACGCATTAATTCCAATCATCACTTTGGTCATCGGTTGGTTCTTAGGCGTCTTCTCAGGCTCGATGATGATTGAAAATATCTTCTCTTTAAACGGTATCGGTTTATTCTATTACAATGCTTTAAACAGCAATGATAATGAAGTTGTTTTAGCTTTACAAATGTTCTACATCTTCATTTCCCTTGCTGGAAACTTAATCATTGATATTGCCTATGGATTTATCGATCCAAGAATTAGAGTTAATAAATAAGGAGGTGTATTGAGATGGCTAAAAAAGATAATCAACAAATTGAAGAAAAAGAAAACCTTGCTCAAGAAGCTCCTGTTAATGCTGAACAAAAACCAGCAGAAGAAGTTAAAGAAGAGAAGAAACCAAACAAAGTCGCTTCTACCATTGGTGGCATTTTCTATACATTATGGAGATGGATTAAGAGAATGTTCCTTGGTGCTTCTAAGGAAATTGCTTTTAACGATGATTTAAAGGTCACAAGACTTGAAAGCCCAAGCAGAATTGCTGCTCAAAAATTCTTTAGAAAGAAAGTCGCTGTTTCTGCCTTAGTGGTCTTCGTTCTCTTATTCGGATTCGTCTTCGTCGGACCATTAATCTTCCCAATCGATTATTCTTATTCCGATCCAGCGCAGTCAAACTTAGCGCCTACTATGTCTCTTAGAGCTGTCCCAGCAGAATTAGGAAATACTGGTGTTCGTGATATTAACGGCACTGCCTCATTCTCAGCAGGTGTTTCTAAAGAGAATAAACTTTATGTTTGGGGCTCAACAAAACCAACGATTACTTCTGGCGATATTTCCGTGTTCCCAGAAACTATTAAGAATGATAACGTTGCATTAGCCGCTGCTGGTAAGGATCATATGGTTGCCTTCACCACTGATGGATATTTCGTCGGTTGGGGTGACAACTCCTTAGGACAATACGGCAGTGATGATCCAGAATCCATCAGTGCCTATCCAATCGATCCTATTTTCAAAACAAAACTTGATCCTTCTAGATATGGTGGATTATATGCTTGTAACCAAATCACTGGTGCTATTTATGATAGTAAATTATACGTTTGGGGTAATAAAAACGCCTTAACTAATATCAACGATTTGAACAAGAATTATTCTGCTAATGCGAAGAAAGCAGCATTTGGTTATTACCGTGGTATCGTCTTAGACAATAATGGTGTGATTCACGGTTATGATAACCAAGAACTCTATGTCAATACTAGAGATTCAGAAGGCAACTGCAAAGTTTATCCTTCCGCTTCCGCTTTCTTAAAAACGAAAAAGATAGTGGATATCGCCGCGAGTGATAACGTCTTCTATGCGGTTACTAGCGATGGCTTGATCTGTGCCTTCGGTACAAGTAACTACGGGGAAAACGAACTTCCACTTATCCCAGATGGTGAAAAAGTTATCAGCGTCGCTGCTGGTGGTAAACACGCCGTCTGCATCACTGATGCTCATAAGGCTTATTCATGGGGCTATAACAGTGATGGACAAGCTTCCTTTAAGGGCATTAGTGGTTACAGTGCCTTTGGTGGAGCGAGACAAACTTATGTCGCTGATGAAAACGGCAAATTAACTGGTGCATATGGTTTAAAAGGTTACGTTATGGGTACTGATGGATTAGGTAGAGATATCTTTACTCGTATCGTCCACGGTGGTCGTATGACGATGACAATCGGTGCAGTATCAGTTATCATTTCCACAATCATCGCGATTATCGTCGGCGCGATTTCCGGTTACTTCGGTGGTTGGGTTGATATGCTCTTAATGAGAGTTACGGAAATTGTTGGTGCAATTCCATTCCTCCCATTCGCAATGCTCTTATCTCACGTTTTAACATATACTCCTGTCGATGAGACAACACGTATCTTCATCATCATGGTGATCTTAGGTATTCTTTCTTGGACTGGTCTTGCTCACATGATTCGTGGTCAAGTCTTGGCCGAAAGAGAAAAAGACTTCGTTTTAGCCGCGAAGGCTATGGGTGTTAAAGAAGGAAGAATCGCCTTTAAACACATCTTACCAAACGTCGTCTCTGTTATCTTCGTCAGTGTTACATTAGACTTCGCTGGTTGTATGTTGACTGAATCTTCACTTTCTTACTTAGGATTTGGTGTCCAACAACCAAGAGCGACTTGGGGTAATATGCTTAACGCCGCACGTAGTGACATCGTCGTACGTAACTACTGGTGGCAGTGGGTGTTCCCTGCAATATTCTTAGCGATCGCCACGATCTGTATCAACATCATCGGTGACGCGTTAAGAGACGTATTAGATCCAAAGGGATCGGGAGAAAGATAGTATGGCATTATTAGAAGTTAAAAACTTACATACCTTCTTTAAGACCCGTAAAGGTATCGTTAAAGCTGTTAACGATGTTTCCTATACCCTTGATGAAGGAAAAACATTAGGTATCGTCGGTGAATCTGGATCTGGTAAATCCGTCTCCGCGATGTCGATCATTAAATTATTAGATGAAAACGGTTACATTGAACAAGGTGAAGTTTTGTTTGAAGGACGCGATTTAACAAAATTATCAAGAACAGAATTATATTCCATTCGTGGTAATAAAATCTCCGTCATCTTCCAAGAACCAATGACTTCATTAAACCCAGTTTTCACAGTGAAGAGACAACTCTCTGAACCATTTATGATTCACCAACACATGAATAGAAAACAAGCAGAAAAAGAAGCTTTAAAGATGCTCTATGAGGTGCAAATTCCAAACCCAGAAGCGGTTATTAAACAATATCCTCACCAATTATCTGGTGGTATGAGACAACGTGTAATGATCGCGATGGCCTTAGCGTGTAGACCAAAAATCTTAATCGCTGACGAACCAACAACTGCTCTTGACGTTACTATTCAAGCCCAAATTTTAAAATTGATGAACGATCTTAAAAGAGATAATGGTACTTCCATTTTATTCATTACTCACGATTTAGGCGTCATCAATGAAATGGCTGATGATGTCGTTGTTATGTACTGTGGCCAAGTGGTGGAAAGAGCGCCAGCAAAAACTATCTTTGCTAACTGTGAATATTCCCACCCATATACTGAAGGATTGATGTTATCAATTCCACGTATCGAAATCAAAACAACACAAAAACTTGAACCAATTCCAGGCGCGGTTCCACACCCACTTGAACTTCCAAAAGGATGTAAATTTGGTCCAAGATGTAAATACTGCACAAAGAAATGTGTAGAAGAAGAACCACAACTCGTCGAAGTGACTCCTGGTCAACTCGTCAGATGTTTTTATGCAAAAAAGGAGGATAGATTAAGCGATGGACACAAAAAAGAAGTTGTTAACAATTTCGCATCTTAAGAAATACTTCCCAATTCCAAAGAATTCTATTTTCCAAAAAGAACAATATTTCGTAAGAGCAAATGAAGATATTTCCTTTGATATTTATGAAGGTGAAACAATCGGTTTGGTCGGTGAATCTGGATGTGGTAAATCTACTTTAGGCAGAGTTATTCTCCAACTCTATGAACAAACTGGTGGTTCAACCATCTATTACGGTAAGGACAAATCCGAAGTCGCCCCATGTTATGAAAAAGAGACGATTGAAAAATTTGATAAATACCATGCGAAATATTTAAAAGCGAAAGCGAAAGCTGATGATCTTCGTAAGAAGGTGGCAGAAGTCGGCGTGGAAAATGCAGATTTCTTCCTCTTACAGTCCAAATCATTAGCAATCACTGATGAGAAAACATTATTCAACATGATTGCTCGTGTTGTTGGTGGTTTCTTCGCAGTGGAAGATAAAGCCAAACGTGAAGCCGGCTTCAAACTCATGTTAAAAGCTTATGACTTAGACGTGGCGGTTGCGAAAGACAAAGCTCATTTAAACGATCTTCAAATCGATCTTGAATTCCAGAGCAATTTAGAAAAGAAGAACGAGAAGAAAATCGCTAAACTCAATGATGAAATCGCGGCGATGAATGAAAAGATTGCACAAGATCGTAGCGATAGAGGAAAAGCGAGAGAAGAATTAGCTGAATACAAAAAGCAATTCATGGATAATCCAAAATTCGTTGAATGCGAAGGATATCTCGACTACGGCGTTGACCTCTCCAGACTTAAATACCGTGAAATTAGAAGACTTAGAAGAGATTTACAAATCATCTTCCAAGACCCATATTCATCTTTAAACCCAAGAATGACCATTGGTCAAATCTTAGAGGAAGGTTTATTAACTCACCACTTCTATAAACGTGGTAGTAAAGCGATGAAAGACTATGTCTTAGAGACGATGAATAAATGTGGTCTTCAAGACTTCATGGTCTACCGTTATCCTCACCAATTCTCTGGTGGACAAAGACAGAGAGTTTGTATCGCGCGTTCCCTCGCGGTGAAACCAAAATTCGTCGTCTGTGACGAATGTGTCTCCGCCCTCGACGTCTCGATTCAATCACAAATCATCAACTTATTAGATGAATTAAAAGAGCAAGAAAACCTCACTTATTTATTCATCTCCCACGACTTATCCGTTGTTAAATACATCTCTGACCGTATCGGCGTTATGTATTTAGGCTCATTAGTGGAATTCGCTGATAAGGATGCGATATTCGATGACCCACGTCACCCATATACTGTCTCATTATTATCATCCATTCCAACAACTGAAGTCAGTGATAAAAAGAAAGAAAGAATCATCCTTGAAGGTAATATTCCTTCGCCGATTAGACCACCTCACGGATGTAAGTTCCACACACGTTGCTTCATGGCATGTGAAAAATGTAAACGTGTGACTCCAGAACTCGTCGAAGTTGAACCTGGTCACTTTGTCGCTTGTCACTTCCCTGAAAAGAAATTGGATAAAGATGGTAATTACCTCTTCCAATTAAATAAGGAGAAGAAAGATGAGCAAGGAAATTAAAAAACGCGAAGGATTCTTCCGCTTATTCAGAAAATACGGCAGCAATAAGTCCTATGAAGCTAGGCAAGAAGAACTTGGTAAAGAGGAAATCAAGCTCGATAGAAAAGATCGCTGGGCATTATTCTTCTCCGCGTTTCTAACCCTCTTCCTTCCGGCCTTATTAATCTTAGGACTAACAATTCTCCTAGCGTTATTATTCTTCAGAATTATACCTTGGCAATAACCAAGGTTTTTTTCTTTTCTATTTACCAAGTAGATTATATTGAAATATAATAACCTCGTTATGGAAAAAGAAACAATTAAATCTAAATATATCGCTTTAGGAAAAAAGCCATCTGCGATTCGTACATTATTTGAATATGGAAAAGTTCGTCGATTAGAAGTCGGGGATGATAGTGTTTTTGATTTCTCCATCGGTAATCCAAATGCACCCGCGCCGGACTGCGTTAAAGAAGCGATTATTGATTTACTTAATAACGACACTTCATTCCATCTCCATGGCTATACTTCTGCAGTTGGCGATTTAAAAGTGAGAGAAGCGGTTGCTGATTATTTAAATAAAACATATAACGCGAATACCGATGCAAAATTAGTCTATATTTCCTGTGGGGCAATGCCTGGATTAGCCGCTGTTTTTAACTGCTTAATTGAAGAAGGTGAAGAAGTGATCGTCTTTGCTCCCCATTGGCCAGATTATAAAGTCTTAGTCGACCAAGTCGGTGGTGTACTTATTAGAGTTAAACCAGAGACCACTAATTTTTATCCTGATTTTGATGATTTAATCAACAAGATAAACGAAAAGACAAAGATTGTGATCGTCAATTCTCCAAATAACCCAACTGGGGCAGTATATGACGAAAAAGTCTTAACCAAATTAGGAGAGATATTGTCGCTTAAATCTAATGAATACGGTCACCCCATCTTCTTAGTGAGCGATGAGCCATATCGCGATTTGATCTATGAAGATATGAAATATCCTTATGTTTCTAATTTCTATAAGGACTGTATCGTCTGTTATTCTTTCTCTAAGACATTATCTCTTCCAGGAGAAAGAATCGGCTATATCGCGGTAAATAAGGACTGTTATCACGCTTACGACTTAGCCTTAGCAATTGGGGGTTCTGCTCGTTCTCTTGGCTATGCCTGCGCGCCTAGCTTATTCCAGTTCATCCTTCCAAGATGTTTAGGCAAAACCGCGGATTTAAATTTTTATAAAGAAAATAGAGATATCCTCTATAAAGGTTTAACAGATATCGGTTATGAAGTGATTTATCCTCATGGAGCGTTCTATTTATTCGTGAAAGCGTTAGAAGAAGATGATGAACATTTTTCTTCTGTTGCTAAAGAGATGGATTTATTGATCGTTCCCTCTAAATCATTTGGTTATCCAGGATATGTCCGCGTCTCTTACTGCGTCGATAAAAAGACAGCGATTAACGGCTTACCAGTGTTTAAGAAATTATTTGATAAATATAAAGGAGATAAATAAATGCTACCAGATTTAAATAGGTTTAATAATGAACCAGAATTTCAAAAAGCCCTTAAAGAGATGTTCTCTTCTCTTGATAAAAGTGTTTTAAATGATAAGAGATATCTTGATAATGATATCTTCAATAAAATCATTGAACCAGACCGCATCTATACTTTTGATGTGAAATGGGTTGATGATAAAGGTGTTGAACATGTTAATAAAGGATATCGTGTGCAGTTTAATAATGTGAACGGTGTTTATAAAGGTGGCTTAAGATTTCATCCTTCTGTCAATTTATCAATTCTTAAATTTTTAGCGTTTGAACAAATCTTTAAAAACTACTTAACCACTTTACCAATGGGTGGAGCGAAAGGCGGTTCTGATTTCGATCCAAAAGGCAAAAGCGATGCAGAAGTGATTAGATTCTGTGAAGCGTTTATGAAACAGCTATATCCATATATCGGAGTGGATCTTGACGTTCCGGCTGGCGATATTGGAGTAGGAGCAAGAGAAATCCGCGCGATGTATTTAGCCTATAAAGATTATTCTGGTAAGTCCGATTGTTCTTTAACAGGTAAACCTCTTGATTTAGGTGGCTCATTATGTCGTACAGAAGCCACAGGTTTTGGGGTCACATATTTTGCTGAACAAGCTTTAAATACCTATAAAAACACTTCCTTAAAAGGAAAGACAGTTGTCGTCTCTGGAAGTGGGAATGTCGCCTTATATTGCTTAAAGAAAGTCACAGAGTTAGGCGGGAAAGTTGTCGCGATGAATGATTCTTCTAATGCAATTTATAATCCTGATGGCATCGACTTTGAAATTTTAAGAGAAATCAAAGAAGTAAAAAGAGGAAGAATTAAAGAATATAAAGAAAAATATCCAAATACTGAAGTGCTTAATAGCAAAGATATTTGGAGCATTAAATGCGATGTCGCTTTCCCATGTGCCACCCAGTTTGAACTCGATGAGAATGATGCCCAAAAGCTCATCTCTAATGGGGTTATCGGTGTCTTTGAAGGGGCGAATATGCCTTGCACATTAGAAGCCGCAGAATTATTCATTAAAAATAAGATCATCTATTCTCCTGGTAAAGCCTCTAACGCAGGTGGAGTTGCCGTTTCTGGACTAGAAATTGAACAGAATAAAAAAGGTGAGAAATGGTCTTTTGACGATGTTGATCATCGCTTACAAGGGATCATGTCTAACATCTTTAATAACATCTATCATACAGCGAAAGAACTTGGAGACGAATATAACCTCGTTAAAGGGGCAAATAACTACGCCTTTAAGGGCATCGCGGATAAGATGCTAAATAGATAATATAATTATTATCATTTATTTTTGAATATTTTTAAAATTACTATACTATTACATTAATAAGAGGATTTTGTTATGGAAAAAATAAAACTTAAAGACTTTTTAACTTTTAAAGCTCCATCGTGCTTAACCCTTTCCCCAAATGGTGAAGTGGTGGCTTATTTAGTAAATGAGATTAAAGACAATAAATATGTTAAATCTCTTTATATATATCGAAACGGTAAGACCGTTAAACTATTTGAAGACGAGAAAGTATCGCGTTTTGAATTTAAAGATGATAACACGATATCTTTTATTTCTCTTAGAG
>Ga0310697_10002900_pt1 | contig 17682 bp, 20 predicted proteins | sample 172DNAGHGlowgp2_FD_203883 | JGI IMG/M metagenome (GOLD analysis project Ga0310697, IMG submission 203883) | Sheep rumen microbial communities from Palmerston North, Manawatu-Wanganui, New Zealand - 1728 DNA GHGlow gp2 (v2) (version 2) | ecosystem: Host-associated > Mammals > Digestive system >... | reverse complement strand
GGAAAATGGCGATTTATCAAGTGTTATGTCCCAGATACCACCTGATGTTGTTCAAAACCTTTCTTCTATGATGAAAAACAACTCTGATAACAGTAAAAAGAATCATGAAAGCCCTGAAACCGTAAGTTCAAATCCAAATTTTAACAATATTGATATTAATACAATTATGAAAATGAAAGATATTATTGATAAGATGAATTCAAAAAATAATGCTGGTATGAATTTATTAAATTCTTTAAAACCCTATTTAAGAAATGATAGAAAGGAAAAACTAGACCAGTATGCAAATATAATGAACTTTGCACAGATTGCTGAACTTTTAAATAATAAAAGTAATAATAAGGAGAATAATGGTAATGAATAAAAAAATATCATCTAATTTTAATCACTTTGCCAAGATTAATTTTTCTAATTTATTTTCTTCAAACTTGGAAGATCCTATTTTAGAAATTCTTGGTATTAGATTATTTTTAGATGATATTATTATTCTGTGTTTATTGTTTGTTCTTTATATGGAAGATGTTCATGATGAATTTCTATTTATCGCTCTACTTCTGTTACTTTTGAGTTGAATTTTATTCTATAACTATTTTTTCATCAATTACGCTAATATAAGCTTGTCTGTGCATTGGTTCTTCATCTCTGTTTATTTCTTTAACTATGTTAGCTATTCTAATTTGCACTGCATCAAATAACCCTGCTGATATAATTGCTTCTTTATTTCCTTTTGCACCTGCATGTGCTAATCCTCTTAATGCTCCTAGTACGACAATGTTTTCTGAGGCCATTACCTCAGCTCCTGAGTTTACATCTCCTAAAATTACTATACTTCCATCTGCTTCAATTTTTTGTCCTGAACGTAAAGAACCTCTATGGAATTTTGTTTCAGAAATTGCTATTTGTTTTGCGAATGTTTTCTTTATGCTATGTAATCCTAATGATTTCGGCATATCAAAGTTAATTTCTACATCTATTTTTTCTTTAATTATATTTTCTATTTCATCAATTTCTTTATTTTTTAGGACTTTTCCTGATACAAGAATTGGTGTTTTTTCATCTTGATATAGTTTTTTTAATTCAGGCAACTTCTTTTTTAAAGCTTCTATTATTTCCTCATGTTTTGATTCATCATTTAGTTTTATTACTATTTCATCCTTTTTTAAATTAATACTTACATGATTTTTTTTCATTTTTACATCCTTCCTTCCGGGATTTAATTAAAACTTTGTACATAAGCTTGTGCGCTCATATCTTCTTCTACATTTTGAGTATTCATTCCAAAGTATTCTGCCATTATATCTCTAACAACTTCTGCTGTGTAGTTTCCATGTCCTCCATTTTCTACCATAACCACGATTGCGATTTCAGGATTTTCAAATGGTGCAAATCCAACAAACCAAGCGTGTACTTTATTTCCTGGTGCTTCTGCTGAACCTGTTTTTCCTCCTACACTAATATTAAAATCTTTAAATCTAACATAAGCTGTTCCTGATGTATCACTTGTAACCGATTTCATTCCTTGTAATATTGCATTTAAATAACTATTATTTATTGCTATATCTTCTGTTTCTTCATCTTCTATTCCTAATTTTAGTTTTACAAATTTGTTTATTTCTTCTCTTGAAGCTTCTGAACCATCAGCATTTCTAATAGTTTTTACTATTGTAGGTTTTATTTTCTTTCCTCCATTTGCAAGCATACTTATATATTTTGCCATTTGTACTGGACTAAATTCATTATCTCCTTGTCCAATTGCTGCTTGAAGTGTATGTCCTGCACTCCATGGTGCATTATTGTGTAGTTTTGCTCTATTTTCTTTACTTGCTAAAACTCCACTTGTTTCTCCTTGTAATTCTACTCCTGTTTTTCCTCCAAGTCCAAAATATTTAGCAAATCTAACTAGATTGTCTATTCCCATTCTGTCTGCTGTTTCGTAAAAAAAGTAATTACAAGATTTTTCTATTGCTCCAGATACATTTAAATATCCATGTCCTACATGATAATCGTTATATACCCAACATCTTGGTTGATAGTCTCTATATTTAGTATAAATTCCTGTGTCATTTATTCTTGTATTTAAGTTTATTGCTCCTGATTCTAATCCAGCTATTGCTGTTATCATCTTAAATGTAGATCCTGGAGAATATGAATTTTGTACTGCTTTGTCTACTAGTGGTTTTGCTTCATTGTTAGTATATCCATTCCATGCGCTTTGGCTTATTCCTCCTACAAAATCAGATGGATTATAATCTGGGCAACTTGCCATTGCTAATATTTCACCACTATTTACATTCATAACTACACATGCTCCACCTTTTGCATCATAGGCTTTTCCAAATCCTCCACTTGCAATTTTTTGAATGTTAGTTGCTAATGCATTTTCTGTAATTTTCTGTAGATTTGCATCTATTGTAAGTACTACATCAGAACCAGCTATTGCTTCCTTTGAAATATATTCTGCCGTAGTAGTTCCGGTCTACATCCATATCTATTTGCTTAGTTCCATTTTTTCCTTTTAAATATTCCTCAAATACATATTCAATTCCTGTTTTTCCAATTATGTCATTTTGGTCATATTTATCTTTTCTTTTTTCATATTCTTCAGAATTTATTTGTGATGCATATCCTAAAATGTGTGATGCCATTGTTCCTGAAGTATATTCTCTTATTGGTTCAACTACAATATTTAAACCTGTAAATCTTTCTGAGCTCTCACTAAACTCTGCTACTGCTTCTCTTGGTATATTTTTAGCAATTGTTACTGCCTTTGTACTACTATAACCTTTTTGTGCTAACTCATATCTTATTGCTATTATTTTTCTTATTTCTTCTACATTATTTCCTTCAATTTTATATTTGCTTTTAAATTTATAAAATGCCGCTTCTGCTGTTATATCTTCACTTAAATTGTTATTTTTCTTCCATCTTATTAATGTTTCTTCTGAAATGGTATATTCAAACGGATTTATTTTTATTGGAAAAGAATCTACATATGATAAATTATATTTCTCTAAAACATTTATCATGTTCAAAATATTTTGATTTAATGTATTATTATCTACTTTACTTTTATACATTTCAAGAGAAAACTCCATTTTTGTTGTAACAAGAGAGGCTCCTGTTTTATCTAATATTGCACCTCTACTTGCTTCTAATTGACTTTCTCTTGTAAGCCTAGTATTAGACTGTTCTCTATATTCTGCGCCATGTACAATTTGAAGGTCAAAGAGTCTGACTATCATTATAATTCCAACTATATATGTAAATACTGTTAATATATTAAACCTTAGTTTAGTATTTGCTTTTTTTGCCAAACTTTTTACCTCCTTTCACATGTATTCATATTTTAGAAATATCTTGTTAAAATTTTGTTTCCCTTATACTCATCTTCTATATAATAACCAAATTTTTGAATTAATGGATATAATATTATAGCTAATATTAAATTGAAGATAATTTCTATAACAAGAATAATTATAAAATTAATTATTTCTACATTTGTTGATAAAACAACGTAATTTAATAAAAGTCTTATTATTTCAAAAACAGCAGTTGATCCTAATACCATAAACATAATTGTTGCTCTACTATCTTTTGAAAAGTTTTTATCAAAAATTGCTGATAAAAAACCTATTATTCCAAGTGATATTGCGTTTACTCCAATTTTATTTCCAATTAATAAATCTAGTAATATTCCAATTCCAACACCATAGGCTGTACCCATAATTTGATTTGAGAATAATCCAATAAATAAAGCTAATATTACAAATAAATTTGGCATTACTCCTGAAATATTAAACCATACAAAAAAATTTGATTGTAAATAATATATAATAAATGCAGTTATTACTAAAATAATATTTATTACAACCTTCTTCAATTTTTTGCCTCCTTTATTTGTTAGTAATTACTAGTACAGTATCTAGTTTATCAAAATCAATGGCTGTTTCAACCAAAGCATATCTATCAGTCATATTTCGTGTATTTGTCACTTTTTTTACTGTTCCTATATGAATTCCTTTTGGATATATCCCGCCAATACCTGATGTTTCTATGCTATCTCCTTGTATAATATTACTTTCTGTAGGTATATACATAGCTTTTAATGCTGATTTTTCATCTAATGTTCCTTTACAAACTATGGCTTCTTTTGTTGTACTCATTGAACAACTAACTGAACTAGCTGTGTCTATTATTGTTTGTACTTTAGAGGTATTGTCTGTTACGGAAATTACATGTCCAACTAGACCTTTATCTCCAATTACAGTCATATTTTCATCTACCCCATCTTTTTTTCCAATATTTATTATTATTGTTTTAGAGTAATTACTAATATCTTTATTTATGACATAACCTGGTATTGTTTTATATTCTCCATATTTTTCAGTTAAATTTAAGTATTCTTTAAAAGTTTCATTTTGATTTTTTATATTTTCTAATTCTCTTAAAGATTGTTCTAGTTCACTATTTTTTTGTTTTAATTGTTTATTTTCTTCTTTTAGATTGTTTATATCTGTAAAAAATGTACTATTACCACCTATTTTATTTTTTAAATAAGTTAATCCATTTTGAATTGGCATAACTAAATTTGAAAACGCATTTTGAAAAAAATTGTTATTGTTATCTCCATTTGAGAATATAACAATTAAAATTAATATTATTATTGTTATTATTATTCCGATAATACCTGTTTTCCTATTTTTATACATTTTTACTCCTTTTTACCTTCTATTTCTTGCATTTACAAGGACATGTTTTAATCTTTCTAAATCTTCTAGTGTTTTTCCTGTTCCTTTAACGACACAATCTAGTGGTTCTTCTGCTATATAAACTGGCATTCCTGTTTCTAAGCTTAATAATTTATCCAGATTTTTTATTAATGCTCCTCCACCTGCAAGTACAATTCCTTTTTCCATAATATCTGATGCAAGTTCTGGTGGTGTTTTTTCTAATGTTACTTTTACAATTTCAACTATTTTCATTATTGATTCTTTTATTGCTTCTTCAACTTGGTTTGATGTTATTGTTATATTTCTTGGTAAACCATCATTTAAATCTCTTCCTCTTATTTCCATAGGCATTTCTGTCATTAATGGCATTGCACATCCTATTCCGAATTTTTATTTGTTCAGCTGTAGTTTCTCCAATTGCTAAATTCATTTCTTTTTTTATATAGTTTACTATATCTTCATCTAATTCGTCTCCTGCAATTCTTAGAGAATTACTGATAACTATTCCTCCTAAAGAAATAACTGCTACTTCTGTTGTTCCTCCACCTATATCAACTATAATATTTCCACTTGGCTCACCAACATCTAAATTTGCACCAATTGCTGCAGCCATTGGTTCTTCAATAAGATATACCTCTTTTGCTCCTGCTTGTAATACAGATTCTTCAACTGCTCTTTCTTCAACTTCCGTAATACCTGAAGGAACTCCTACTACGACTCTTGGCTTTCCAGCATTATATCTTTTCACAACTTTTTCAATAATATTTTTTAATAACAATTGAGTTGCTGTGAAATCAGCAATTACTCCGTCTTTTAAAGGTCTAACTGCTTTTATTTGATCTGGTGTTCTTCCTAACATTTCTTTTGCTTCATTTCCAGTTGCTAAAATATTACCTGATTTTCTATCTATTGCAACAACTGATGGTTCTTTTAAAATAATTCCTTTACCCTTTAATGTTACTAAAATATTTGCTGTTCCAAGGTCTATACCTATATCTTTTGACCCAAATTTAAATAATTTCATAATACTTTTTCCTTTCTTATTTTTCTAAAGTCTATAATCTTTTGTATTTTTATTATTTTCCTGTAGTATTTTAAAAAATATACTTGTGTAATTCATATCTCCTATAACTATATGATCAACCAGTTGTATCCCCAAACTTTGTGATAAATCATAAACTTTGTTAGTTATAAATATATCCTGTTTACTTGGCGTTGAATCTCCACTAGGATGATTATGTACTAATATGAATTTGGGTGCATTCATTTTTATTGGTTCTAATATTATTTGATTTATATTAAAATTTGCAAAATTTACTCCACCTGAAGCAACTTCTTTTATTTTTAGTATTTCATTTTTAGTATTTAATATTACAACTTTTATTTTTTCATTTTTTTCAAATTTCAGTTCACTCATAAAAACTCTTGCAATATCTATAGGCTTTTTTATAACTACTTTTCTGTAATTTACCTTTTTAAACATTCTTATTGATAATTCTGCTACTGCTTTTAATTGAATTGCCTTTACTTTTCCAATTCCTTTTATTTGCTGTAGTTCTTCTATTGTAATGTTTTGCAAATAGTTTAAATTTTCTTCTTTTGAATCATTTAATTTTAATATTTTTTGTGCAAGCTGTATAGATGTTTCCTCTTTTGTTCCAGATTTTATTATAATCGCAAGTAATTCTGCATTTGATAATGATTTCTCACCATACATTTCTAATTTTTCATAAGGTCTTTCTGATTCTGGTAATTCTTTAATTTTTATAGACAAAATATTTCAAATCCTTTCTTGTTGTTATTTGCCCCTATTTTGCCTTTATTGTTTTATATCTTTTTATATATAAATATAGCTAGTACCATACCGATTATACTTGAAATACTTATTTTAAACATTAAAGCAAATGTGATTTTAAGTACGCTTAAATCTAATACTATTGGATTTTCTAATCCAAAACTTTGGCTATATGATAACCACCAAATCCAATCTACACGTGAAGCTAATTCTCCGAAGTAGTCCTCCAAAAACTAATCCTGATAAAATAAATATTAAAAGTATCCATATATTTTTTTCTTTAGTTGCCATTTTTCATTCCTCCAAAAATTTTTATTTTTCCTTACGGATATTTATTTTTTACCCAACCGTATTATATATTGATTTACTATTTTTTTCAAGTCATTTTTGTATAAAATTTTAATTACCAAAAATTATATATTTCAATATAATAATAATAGTAGTATAATATAATTAAGAGTTGTATCAGGAGGTTCTTAATGAAAATTGAAAAATTGACAGAAAATAAAATTCGTATTATTGTTAAATCTTCAGATTTAAACATTGAAAATTCTGATTTTAATTCTATAATAAATGTTGTTTTAAAAGATAAAAATTTCTTTTTAGATATATTAGAAAGAGCTAAAACAGAATTTGGTTTTGATACTGATGGTTATAAATTATTAATTGAAGCATTTAATTCTTTTGAAAATGTTTTTATTTTTACTATAACAAAATATTCTGCTAACCCTAAATTAAAAAAATATGATAATAAAAAAAGATTACTTGTAAAAAGAAAAAACTATAATAAAATAAATAATTCTTTTATATATAAATTTAATAATTTTGATGAATTATGCGATTTTTGTATATATATAAATACAAATATTAAAAATTCATTTACAAATTCTACTTTGTATTTTTATAATAATACATATTATTTAGTTTTTAAGAATTTTTGTGATTCTTGTGAAATTATAAAAAAGTTTAATTGTCTAGCTTCTGAATTTATAACAAAAGAATACTTTTCAGATAAATTTGAAAATAAACTTTTAGAACATGGAAAAATAATCTGGAAAAACTAAGGAGACGACCAATGGAATCGACCAAGGGAGACGAATCGACCAATGGGGACGGTCCTTTTGGTTGAATGAAAATCATTCAACCAAAAGGACCGTCCCCATTGGTCGATTGGTCTCTTTTTTAATATACATAGTTTTGCGGATTATATGCTACTCCATTTAATCTTACTTCTAAATGTAAATGTGGTCCTGTTGAATTTCCTGTTGTTCCAACTGCCGCTACAACTTGTCCTTGTGATACAGTTGTTCCTGCTGATACATATAATTTACTACAATGTGCATAATATGTTTGGACTCCATTTCCATGGCTAATTACTAACATATTTCCATAAGAACCTTTATATCCTGAAAATGTAACTGTTCCAGATGCTGCTGCTACGATTGGAGTTCCTGTTGATGTTGCTATATCTAAACCTGTATGTGATGATCTTCTTAAACTGCTTCCTGCTCCAAATCTTGATGTTATAATTCCTGATACTGGTCTTATTAAAGTAATTCCTAAACTAGCTTTTGCAGATGATGTTGTTAATGATGTATTAACACTTCCTGTTGATTGATATTTATTTGTTTTTTTTGCTACTTGTACAACTTTTGGTTTTTCAACATATAGTTTAGATATTGCTACTTCTGATGTATCTAAATCTTTTAGTTCTGTTTCATATTTTTCTATAATTGATATATTTTCAATGTTTGAACTGTCTTTTTCTTTTAAACTATTTACTATTCCTTCTGCTTCTTCAAAAGATGCTACATATACTTTTTCTTCTAGATTATCTACTATTGCATAATATCTGTAATATGTTGTTCCTTCTTCTTTAATTTTATTAAATATTTCGTCATCATTTGTTACTATATCTTTCTTTAATAAACATAATTTATATTCTGGTAAATTTTGAACTTGTACAAAGGCTACGCTTTTGTTGTCTTTATCTCCTTTTTCTATAAATTCATTTATTTTATGTTGCAAATTTGATCTATCTTCTGTATAGCCTACATGTTCTCCATTTATAAACACACTATAAGTTGGTTTATAAAGAAAAGCAATTGTTCCTATTATTAAAAATGTCGCTATTGCAAAAAGAACTATGAACTTTATTCCTCTTTTTGTGTGTATTAACACTTTTTTTAACATTGGCACACTCCTTTGTATTTTTATCCTTTTTTCTTTTTGTAATAATATTGTAATATTTCATTTTTTGCAAGTGTAAATGTTTTTTAATTTTTTTAATTATCTCTTGTTTTTTATTTTTATCTCTCTTTTTTGTTGATTTTCGTCTATTTTCATTTTCATATATTTCAATTAATTATTTGACATAAAAATAAACCCTCATTATTAAACTATATTATAGTCTAACAATTTGGGTTCTTTTTCATCATAAATTTCTTTTATTGTTGTAACTCTGTTTTTACAGTACTAATTTCCGTTGTTGTTGCTTTTTGTGCAGGTATATAATATCCCTTTGCTTGTGCTATTTTAAATAATTCATATTGAAAACTTTCGTCTCCATTTCTAATTTGTTGAAATGCTTGTCTTAGTCCTACATTTTCGCATTCTGTTATTGCTGTTTGATATGCTGTTAAATCAGATTTAACTCCTGCTAAAATGTCATTTACCATCACTTTTTCATCCATTTTATTTTCCTCCTTACTAATTATTTAAAAAATTCATTAATTTTTGTTTTGTGTTTAATGCTTCTTGTGCTGATTTTGTAAATAATTGTCTTATTTGTGGGTCTACAGCTTGTGAAGAATAAGTATTTAATTTCTGATATGCTGTTTCATGCGCTCCTATTAAATGTCTTAAGTGTTGTAGTTCTAATTGATTTAAATCTGCCATTTTTATCCTTCCTTTCTTAATATTTTTCTTTAAATAGTATAACCTGTCTTTATTTTTTTATACATTAATTTTTTTTAACAAAAAAGCATGTGCATTTTAATCAAGTTTATCTCAACTAAAACACACACACCTTATTATTTATTCTTCTTATTCAATTACTTCAAGTCTTGCAAATTTTGCCATTAATCTCTTATGACCAAATTTATCAAAGTCAATATCTACTTTTAAGTCATCACCTTCAGGTTCAACTCCATTTATTATTCCTTCTCCAAACTTTTTGTGGAATATTTTTACACCAGCTTTATATTGAGATAAATCCACATTATTTGTGCTTTTCTTTGTTAGATTATTTAAGAAACTTTCTGCTGTTCTAAATGCAAATCCTGAATTTGTTGTTGCAGATACTGGCTCTTTTGTTTCTACTTTGTATTTTTTTATTTTTGATTCAGGTTTATTTCCATATGTCCATCCATATCCTGTATCTTTAAACATTTCTTCTTTATTGCTAGTTTCCCCAAAAGCTTCTTCATATCCTTCTAATAATCCTTCAGGTATTTCACTTAGAAATCTTGATATTGGGTTATAGCTTGTTGAGCCAAATACGGTTCTTTGCTTGCTACATGTTAAAAATAGATTTTCCTTAGCTCTAGTTATTCCTACATAACATAGTCTTCTTTCTTCTTCCAATTCTTTTGGTTCTGATATAGATTTATATCCTGGAAATATTCCCTCTTCCATTCCAACTAGGAAAACTGTAGGAAATTCAAGTCCTTTTGCACTATGTAAAGTCATTAATGTTACAAATTCTTCTGTTTCTTCTAAATTATCTATATCACTTGATAATGTTATTCCTTCTAAAAATTGACTTAAATTATTGTCTGCTTCTTCTTCTTCAAATTCTATTGCCATATTTAAAAATTCATCTAAATTTGCAACTCTATTTTCAGCTTCAACTGTATTTTCATTTTCTAATGCTCTCATATATCCAGATTTTTTTAATGTTAATTTTATTAATTCTGAAATTGATAATTCTTCCTTTTTACCTTTTAAATCTTCTATGCATTCTATAAATTCTCTAGAATTCAAGTATACTCTATTTAATCCGTATGTTGCAGCTTCTTTGATTATATCATACATTGATACTCCAGTATTTTCTGATAATTGTTCTACTTTATCTAAACTTGTCTTTCCTATACCTCTTTTTGGTTCATTTATAATTCTTTTTAAACTCAAATTATCATTTTCATTCTGAATCAATCTCAAATATGCTATAATATCTTTTATTTCTTTTCTTTCAAAGAATTTTTGTCCTCCAACAACCCTATATGGGATTCCTTCTCTTCCAAAAACTGTTTCTATAACTCTAGATTGTGTATTCATTCTATATAAAACTACAAAGTCAGAGTATTTGTAATATTCTTCTCTTTTTAGGTGTTCCATTTGTTCTACAATGTAGTTTGCCTCATCATATTCATCTCTTGCTTGATATACCTTAGGTAAATTTCCTTCTCCATTTTGTGTCCATAATTCCTTTTTATATTTTACCTCGTTATTTTTTATTACACTATTTGCTGCCTTTAAAATATTCCCTGTACACCTATAATTTTGTTCTAATTTTATTATTTTAGTTCCAGGAAAATCTTTTTCAAAGTTTAATATATTTGATATATCAGCACCTCTAAAACTATATATTCCTTGATCATTATCTCCTACTACTGTTATATTTCCATTTTTTGATGCTAACATTGTTACTAATGTAAATTGAGATTTATTTGTATCTTGATATTCATCCACTAAAATATATTTAAATTTACTAGAATAATATTCTAATATATCTGGATTTTCCATTAATATTTTTATTGTGTAGTTTATAATATCATCAAAATCTACTGCATTATTTTCTTTTAATCTTTTTTGATACAACTGATATGCTGATGCTATTTTTTCTTTTCGAAAATCTCCATTCGCTCTTACTTGATATTGACTTGGATCTAACATTTCATTTTTTGCGTTACTTATTTCTGACAATACACTTCTATCATTTAATAATTTATCATCTATATTTAAATCCTTTAAACATCCTTTAACAAGTGTTCTTTGGTCTGATGTATCAAATATTATAAATGATGAATCAAATCCTATCCTATCTATAAACCTTCTTAAAATTTTTACACAAATAGAATGGAATGTACCCATCCAAATATCTTTTGCATCCTCACCAACCAAGTCTGCAATTCTTTCCTTCATTTCATTTGCAGCTTTATTTGTAAAAGTAATTGCTAAAATATCCCAAGGTTTTACTCCTTTTTCTTGTACTAAATATGCTATTTTATGTGTTAATACTTTTGTTTTTCCACTTCCTGCACCCGCAATTACTAGGCATGGACCTTCTGTGTTTACAACTGCTTCATATTGTTTATCATTTAATCCTTCTAATATATCTTGCATTTATTTTTTCCTTTCGTTTTTAGTTTATTTTTGGCTAAGTGATATTATAATAAATTATTTGTTGAAAAACAAGCGAACATTTTAATTTTTATAAATTCATTACAAAAATTCCTATTATAAATCCCATCATATTACCGATTGCTGTCATTTTTCCCTGATATAATTTATTTGATTCTGGTATTAATTCTCCGAGATACAATGTATAACATTGCTCCGTGCTGCAAAGCTTAAGGAAAGTGCTATTAGCTGTTCTGATATTTTGCCTATTATTGCCCCTAAAAAAGCTCCTATTCCAGTTGTTAATCCTGATAATATAATGTAGAATATTACTTTTGATATTTTCATTCCACCATTTTTCATTGGAACTGCCATAGATATACCTTCTGGTATATCATGTAAGCATATTGCTATTGCCAAGCTTAATCCTAATTTTAAAGAGGCTCCAAATCCTGAACCTATCGCTAATCCCTCTGGGAAATTATGTATTGCAAGTCCTATTGATATTATTATTCCTGTTCTTAGTAAACTATTTTTTGTATCTGATCCTATTGTTCTAAATGAACTAAATTTTTTTTCAACTAATAAATCACAAAATATCATTGTAATTATACCTATTATAGTTCCTAATATTATGTTGAATACATTGCTAATTTTTAAAGCTTCTGGCAGTAAATCGAAACAAATTATTGCCATCATGAGTCCAGATGCAAATGAAAGTATAAAACTTAAAAATTTATTAGAATCTTTTTTTATTATAACACCTATTATTCCACCTAATGTTGTTCCAAATGTTCCAAAAAATAAACCAAGAAGGCTTGTTTTTATGATATCCATTTTACATGCACCTCTTGGTTATAATTATGATTTTTTATTTAAAAATATGAAATAATATTATTCATCTCCTTTTAGTCTTTCTGCTCTATCTGCTGCAATTAGATTATCTACCATTTCATCTATATCTCCATTAAGGAAGTTTTCCATTTGATATATGCTCATTCCTATTCTGTGGTCTGTTATTCTTCCTTGAGGATAATTATAAGTTCTTATTTTTTCACTTCTATCTCCTGAACCTACCTGTGTTTTTCTTGCATTTGCTACTTCACTATCTTGCTTTTCCTTTTCTATTTCATATAATTTTGTCCTTAGCATTTTCATTGCATTATCTTTGTTTTGAAATTGTGATCTTTCTGTTTGACATTCTACAACTATTCCTGTTGGTTCATGTATTAATCTAACTGCTGATGATGTTTTGTTTATATGTTGACCACCTGCTCCTGATGCCCTAAACACCTCCATTTTTATATCTGCTGGATTAATTTCTATTTCAACATCTTCCACAACTGGTAAAACTGCAACAGTTGCTGTTGATGTGTGTATTCTTCCACTACTTTCTGTATCTGGTACTCTTTGTACTCTATGTACTCCACTTTCAAACTTTAGTCTACTATATACACCTTTTCCTGTTATCATAAATGATATTTCTTTATATCCACCAAGTCCTGTTTCATTTTCATTTAATACTTCTAATTTCCAATGTCTTTTTTCTGCATACATTGTATACATTCTAAATAATGTTCCTGCAAATAAAGCTGCTTCTTCTCCTCCAGCTCCTGCTCTAATTTCACATATAATATTTTTATCATCATCTGGATCTTTTGGTATTAATAATATTTTTAGTTCTTCTTCTAAACCTGGAAGTTGCTCTTTGGAAGTGTAGTATTCTTCTTCTGCCAATTCTTTCATATCAGGATCTTGCATTAATTCCTCTGCCTCTTCCATTGTTTTCTTTGCTTTTTTATATTCTCTAAATTTTAATACTATTTCTTCAATACTTGCATGTTCTTTCATTAGTTTTTGCCATTCAGATTGATTTGAAATCACTTCTGGATCAGCAATTAATCTTGTTAGTTCTTCATATCTTTTTTCTACTGCCTCTAATTTTTCAAACATAAAAATTCTCCTTTATTTAAATTTAGTCTTTGTCTATTATACAATAAAAGTTAGAAAAAATCAATTTTATAACTGAGTTTTTCTAACTTTTTAAATAATTTTGTTATAATTCTATAAAATTATATTCAACATTTAAATTATCTAATATTTCTTTTTCTCTATCTGTACATGTAAAAATAATTATTTGATTATTTTTAAATTTATCATTTAAATAATTTAAAATATTTTTAAGTCTTTCATTATCATAATATGCAAATGCTTCATCTAAAATAAGTGGTAATTTTTCTTCTGATAATTGATCAGCCATAGAAAATCTTAATGATAAATACAATTGATCTATTGTACCAATACTAAATTTTGATGCTGGTATATAATTACCATCCTCAATTTCTACAATTAAACCTTCTTCATCATTAAATATAATATTATTATATTTATTATTTGTAATATTACTTATTGCATTTGATAACTCTTTTGTAAATTTTGGAGTTACTGTTTTTCTCATCTCCTCATAAGCGGATTCAAGGGTTTGCTTTGCTAAATTAAAACTTAAATTGTTGTTTTTTAAGGTTACCATTTCTTCATTATTGTTAACTAATTCTTCTTCTATTTTTGATAAATTATCAAGTTTTGGTTCAATATTTTTTTGCTCAAAATCTATTTTATTTAATTCTATTTTTTTATTATTTATATTATTTTGTAAATTTTCTATTTCAAAATTAATATTTTCTAAATTAATTAAATTATTTATTTTATTTTTTTCTATTTTATTTAAATAATTATTTTTTATTTTTTCTTTTTCTAAATTTATTTTTAAATTTAAATTATTTTTTAAATTATTTAATTCATTTTCTAAATTATTATTATTTTCTTTTAATATATTTTTTTCATTTTTTAATTTATTTATTTCTAAATTTATTATCTCATAATTATTTAAATTATTTTTTTCTATTTTTTCTTCTTCTTTTATTTTTTTATTTAATTTATTTTTTGAAAAATAAGCAAAAATTAAAAACGTTGGTACTGTAAGAAGAAACAAGTAATTAAATATTTTATTTTTTATAAAAATAAATTGTAAAATATTTATTATAATTATTAAAATAAAAATTAAAATTAATTTTTTATTTAATTTATTTTTTTTATTAATATTTTTTTTATTATTTTTTATTTCTTCAAAATTATTTTCTAAAATATTTTTATTTTCTTTTTTTATTTCTTCAATTTTATTTTTTATTAAATTTATTTTTTCATTATTTTCATTTTTTATATTTTCTTTTATTTTTATTTTTTCTTTTTCTAAATTTTCTTTTTCTAAAATTAATTTTAATTCTTTTAAAAAATTATTTTCATTTTCTAAATTTATTATTTCATTTTTTAATTTGTTTTTATTTTCTTCTAAATCATATTTTTTATTTTCATATAATTTTAATTCATCTTTTTCTTTTTCTAAATTTTGTATTTTTCTATCAAGAATATTAATTGGCTTTTCCCTAGATCTTCCTGTTCCAATTTCATCTAATTGACGTCTGTTAATTCTGTCAACTGCTCTTTTATATGATACATTATCATTCCCTGTACCTACTAAATTTGATATTTTTTGTACTAAAATAGTTTGTTCTTGATTTCCAAGTTTTGTTTCTGCTTGTCCAACTACTACAGTAGATAAAAATAATTCTTCATCTACATTTGTTTGTTCATAAAAAAATTCATTTCCTTTTGATTTATCAATATTAAATTCTTTTGAAATATCTTCCATATTTTCATTAAATATTTTTGGATTTTTCTTTTTAAATTCTCTATAAACTTCATATTTATTTTTATTATCTAATTCATATTCTATTTTTCCAGAAAATTCTTCTCCAGTCCAAGGTTTATATTTTTCTAAATCTGAATATTCTTTTCCTTTTTTGTTTTTTGAAATTCCATAAAAAGAATTAATAATAAATCTTAATAAAGTCGATTTTCCTGATTCATTTTTTCCATAAATAATATTTATTCCATCTTTTAAATTTATTTCTTTTTCTTTCAATTTTCCATAAGAATTTATTTTTAATTTATTTATTTTCAAATTTTTTCCCCATTTCTTTTATAATTTGTGGATAACTTTTTTATTCTAATGCTTCAAATGCAATTTCAATTGCTTTTTCTATTATTTCTTTTTCTTCTTCTGTCAAGTTTTTATTATTTAATTTTTCTAACATTTTTTTTGCGAAAATTCCTTTTAGTGTATTTTCATTTTTTATTTTTTCTAAATCAATCGCTATTTTTGTTTTATTTTTTATTTTAATTATTCTATCATTTATAATATATTTTAATAATTCATATTTATTTATTTCAAAATTTCTATTTCCAGTTAAAATAATTTCTAAATATTCATTATTATTTATTTTTAAATTATTTATTTTTTCAATTAATTCTTCTTTTGAAAAAATATCAGAAATATTTATTTCTTTTTTTATAAATTTTTCCTCATCTAATTGTATAAATTCTAATTTTATGTTTTCAGAATCCAAATCTCCGTACTATCATTCCATGTTCTCCAGGCTCATCAAAACCTAGGGCCGCAGTTGAACTAGGATATACAATTCTTTCGTTCTCTCGTTGACAATAATCTAATTTATGTATATGCCCTAAGGCCACATAATCAAAACCTTTTTCTTCTAAAATTTTTCTAGAAATTGAATTATATTGCTTTTCCTTTAAATCTGCCCCATCTAAAGTTCCATGAATTATTAAAATATTTGGTTTATTTTTTTCTAATTTTTCTATTTTTTCTATTCCACAATCAGTACAATAAAAATCATCAAATCCAAATCCATAAATATTAAAATCTTTTGTTTCTATTTTTTCTATTTTTGAATTAAATATTTTTACATTTTTACTCCAAGAAAATTTATTATAATAAGAATTTTTTAAATATGGATCATGGTTTCCTGGAGAAATAAATATTTTAGTTTCTTGAATTTCTGAAAATAAATTATTTATATATTCTATTGTAGATTGTTTTACATATTGATTTTCATATAAATCTCCTGAAATAAAAAAATATTCAATTTTATTTTCTTTTATATATTCAATTACTTTTTTAAATATTTTTCTTTGTTCTAGCCTTCTTAAATCTCCTAAATTTTCTCTTTGCGATAAATTTATAAATGGGCTGTCAAAGTGCATATCTGCTATATGTACAAATTTCATAATTTTCTCCTTTTTGTCCATTTGGGGACAGGTCCCTATAGGACATTTTGTCCATTTTGGGACACATCTTTATCAGTAAAGCTATTCTACTATATTTTTTTAGGACATTTCAAACCATCTCCTCTTCATATGTAAGGAAAGTGGCAATCACATTTCTGAATTCACCTTATTACCGTAAAGCTATTCTACTATATTTTTTTAATTTTTGCAATAGGAAGGCGAATTCTTTTTCGGTTGTTTCTCTTTATATTGTAAATTATTTTATTATTCTATTAAATAATAATTACATAAAAAAACAACCTATGAAATTAAATATTTCACGGGTTGTTTTGTATTTTTAATACAGTTAATATATTTTTTATAAAATTTCAATAGTATAAAGCATATTATTATTCTATGTATATTTATTAAATACACTTTTATCTTTAAGTCCTATTTTTTCTAATAAAAATCTAGTTATTCCGCTTTCACCTTTATATTCTTCTCCATCTTGCTTTATTGTTACATCCTCTATATTTACAGTTGTTCCATTTGGGTTTTCTCCTCCTAAAAGTAGCTTTCCTTTTAGGCTATTTGGTATACCGCTAGTTTCCCAACTACTATCCCAATCACTAAATGTCGGTGTATTTCCATTATATTCAATTTTACATCTTATATAAAATTCAT
>Ga0310697_10002899_pt1 | contig 17683 bp, 18 predicted proteins | sample 172DNAGHGlowgp2_FD_203883 | JGI IMG/M metagenome (GOLD analysis project Ga0310697, IMG submission 203883) | Sheep rumen microbial communities from Palmerston North, Manawatu-Wanganui, New Zealand - 1728 DNA GHGlow gp2 (v2) (version 2) | ecosystem: Host-associated > Mammals > Digestive system >... | reverse complement strand
GATAGGCAAACAAACTTCTAACGGAGGATAAGACAATGAACAAGAAACTGACAATCATGGCAATTGCATTGTGCTTCAGCATCGTGGCATTCGGCCAACATCACCACTCTGGATTCTGGGGTGGATTTACGGGAGGACTTGTTGGAGGACTGCTTCGACCGCCTCCCCCACCAGTAGTAGTTGCCCCAGCACCAGTTGTGACAACCCCAGTTGTGACAACCCCAGTTGTGACAACCCCAGTTGTGGCTCCTGCTCCAGTGGTGACAACTCCTGTTGTGACAACGGTTCCCAACTATTCGTATGGGTATTACAACAACGTGTATTGTCCAACCTATTCTGGATATTACTACTACAACAATTCATGGGTATGGGGACGTCCGGGTTGGCATGGGCATCGTCCTCCACCTCCAATGTGGCGTCCGCATCATGGGGGTCCTGGTTTCCACCACGGTCCTGGACCTGGATTCCACCACGGTGGATTCCATCATGGTGGTCCACATCATCGTAGGTGAGATTGGTTTTACAACAAAGGGTGAAAAGAAAGGTTGGTTCAATGAAGAACCAACCTTTGTTTGTTTTTATGTGAAGTTTATTATCAAGCATGTGAAACTGGTATGTTACCATCTGTGCAGTGAATTGTCACGCCACTTTCATTTGCATTGTCAAGTCCAAATGGATAGTTTGTCATACCTTGAACAGTGGCTCTATCTTTTCCCTCAAATGTCACGCTCGTCAGACCTCTGCAATCGCAGAACACCTCCGCGCCGATGTTCGTCACGCTGTTCGGAATCGTCACGCTTGTCAGACCTCTGCAATAAGAGAATGCCTTATACCCGATGCTCGTCACGCTGTTAGGGATTGTCACGTTAGTTAGACCGCTGCAAAAACCGAACGCCATCTCCCCGATGCTCGTCACGCTGCTCGGGATCGTCACGCTCGTCAGGCCGCTGCAGTAGTAAAACGCATAATCCCCGATGCTTGTAACAGGATTTGCTTGAGTTCCAGTGCCAATTTCAATTTCAACAATATTCCATGTATCATCTATCTGACCAGAATCTATATCAATGTTATCTGTATCTTTAAGACCTATTGATTCTGTGAGCATCACTGTTCGCCAATCAGTATCACCCACATACTTGTACCAAGTCTCTTCATGAGTTGCTGGTGTTGAACCACCCGAACCCAATGTCATTGTTCCTGTTATCAAGTTTCTTATGTACATTCTGTTTTACCTCGTTTTGTCTAGTTGTCAAATCTTCTGACCATATCTTTTCAGGAAGTCCTCTCTTGCCGCCTTTTGCATCTCCATCATCTGTTGTTGCTTCTCGTCCTGTGCCACAGGTGAGTTCATCTGAGTTTCAAGTCCACTCTTGTCCAGTATCACGAAATGCGTATAGGCGCATGTGAATGAGTGCTGGATTTCATCTGCCTCGGAATAGGACAACTGCAAGTCCGAGAACGCCTTGATCCAGCAGTTCTTGAATCTGAATCCAACCACAGGCTTCTTGTATGGGGAAAGCAAGGTGACATCAATGTCGCAGACGTTCAACAATCCAGAACCATCCACGTTCCCTGTGTCAAGCGCATTTGCTCCCTTGTTCACTGGGGCGTTGTTCATGCACCAGTTGTACAAGGCCCTGTAATCGGTCCAATCTGCATTGATGAAGTAGTTGAAGGTGATTTCCTTTGACCCTGGAGACATGGCATATGTAGGTCTTTCAATCTCAATTGACCTATACATCACCTTGTCTGTTCCCATTTCTATTGAGGGGATGGTGAAAGTTGAAAGCCGGAGGTTGACGTTCTAAAACGAGGGCCCTAATACGAGATACAGGGGTATGTCTGCATACCATTTGTTCTTGTTAGCATAGGCATTCTGGTTAGAGATGCCATCGTTGGCGTTGACATTGATTCCAGGATAGACAAGTTGTTGATTTCTGTTGAGATTTCTTGTCTGGTTTGGGTGTTGAAAATGGTTTATGCCACTTGGTACTGCCATGCTCATTCACCTCCATTTCCTTGATTATTTGTCTATGTTTCCGAACCAGAAACGAAGAATACACCACCTTCAAGGTCGCGTTTTCTCTCAGCTTCCTCTTGCATTTCCTGTACATGACACGCCTCCTGCATCTCTTGACGTATCCTCTCGTATTCCTCTGCTGTCACTGAATAGAATCTAACTGGAATTGCCATGGTTGATTGTCCTCGTTTTCATCTATTTACCATTGTTCCGTGCATTTTCAATATGGTAAATAGATATGCCCAAATGGGCATATAACCACACGCAACGCACAACAACCATGAATACATCATCCCAAGAATATGTTTACAGAAAATTTGACGAGTTGAAGACTGCCATCAGATGGGACACATTCAATCTGACGAGAAGCCAACAAGAGCGATTGGAGAACCAATTGGCCGAATTGAGAAAGCAGATGGAGGAATGTTATCTCGCTAATGTTGGCGAATAATCCCTCCATTTGAAGTGTAAATAGCCAAAGTTGGCGAAAAGCAAAAGACCAGGATTTCTCCTGGTCTTTGTTCGTCTGTTTTCCAGATTCTCAATCACATTCTGCTGTACTTGAAGTATTTCTGGATTGCCTGTGAAATCTTGTCGTCAACGTCTTGGAAAAGCGACCTTCTCAAGTCATGTTCATCCTTGTCGTCAACCTTCGTGTCGTCCCACAGAACCTGCCTGAATTCTTCAAGCGCTGCCATTACCTTCTTTCGTCCATCGTCCTTGTCATAGTCATAGGACTCGTCCATTGGCTCTCCGTCCTCGTCTTCCTCGGCATCCTCTTCTCCTTGGTCAAACGTGCTTTGGAATCCGCTGTTCACCGCGTCTGCAAGGTCTGGTGCGTTCAAAACCAGTTTGTCAATGCCAAAGTAGACCTCACGCTCGTCTATGTCAACACGTTCGTCCAATTCAATTTCTTCCCTTGGAAGGTCTACATGCGTCCATCCCTATCCATAGTCAAAGGAAATGTCCAGTTTCCTGTTCTGCAGCTCTCTGCTCATCTGAAACAGTGCTTCATCGTCCTCATCTGGGTTTCCATCCAGTGCGATGTCGAATATGGCATAGCCACCATCAATCTGCGCATCTGGAGTCTCGCCAAATTCATGCTCCTGCCAGAAGAAGTCGTTGTAGTAGTCCTATGCCGCTATCTCGTATGTGCCAGGTACAACTTCAACCTTGACCTTGTAGGAATCTTCCCAGGATTTCTCGCCCTTTTCGAGCTTGTAGTCAATAATCTTGCCGAACTTCAAGCCCTTGATTTCCACTGTGTAGCCTGCTCCGGCACCTTCCTTGACGAGTTTCCTGGATTCAGCATATCCTCCCAACTTCTTCGCGGTGTATTCATCCGCGTTTTCGGCGATTGTCTCGGCCTCGTCCATCGTCTTGCATTCTCCAATTGTTGTTCCGTTCTTGTTCGTGACAACAAAGCAGTCACCACAGTCATGGATTGTGCATCCATTTGCTGCTGAATAACGTTCCCACATTTCCTAAACAAGTTTACTGGACTTGTTTTCGTTGAACCTTGATTTCATTTCATTTTCCTCGTTTTCCCAAATTGCTATCACAGCAGGGCTTTCCCCGTCATCGTCAAGGACAATCTCGTACTGTCCATGAATGTTGTTCTTGTCAATGTAATCGTCGGAGATTCTTGGGTCTTCGTACTTGAACTCCTCTCCGAAGTTGTCAACCAGGAACCTCACAACCTCGTCGTAGAAGGAGATTGTGCAGTCCCGCTTTTCCTCAAATTCCTCGTCATCTTCGTCAATCTCGAACCAGCATATAATCTGGTCTCCTCGAAGGTCAACGTGCGTTGGGAGGAATTCGTCGCTCCATGTCTTGCCGTTGTATTCTGAGCGCAATGCCTTGTAAATTTCTTGTAAATCCATTTTCATTTCCTGTATCTGTGTGGATAATGGTATTTACAAGAAAATGGTGGAGAAATCAGAACATGGCTGCTGCCTTGGTTCCAATCACAGTGACGTAGATTTCGGATTTCGCGGTCTGGGATACCACGTTCATGTTGAGGTGGATGAGATTCGGCTTTGAGATCACAATCTCGATGTCCTTTGCCTTTGTTGTTGCCATGAACGACTTGCATGTTGAGGAAAGGGTGTCCAGTATCTCCTTGTTGCAGAGGAAAACGAAGTTCTGCGTTGTGGAGGTTGTGCAGCAGATGTCAAGGTAGTTTGCCGCAGCGTATGTCATCTTGCCAAACTCCACCGATACCTTGTTGCCAATGTTGGATTTCACGAGTTTCTGGTTGTCGGAGATTGTGGCATAGAGGGTGTTTGCCAATGGGTTGGGGTTCACGTCCTCCTCAATCTTAGCCTGTTCTGGGATCTGGATTTTGATTGATGACTCCCCTGCCTCGGACAGGGTAGCCATGAGGTCTGAAATCTCGGAGAACTTGTTTGCGTTCACATTGGCGCAGAGAAGGAAGTTTGACTGGAGGTCTTCAATGTTCGCGGTTCTGTGTACAACCTCGCCGTACTTTGATGGCACAAGAACCTTCTCGATGTTCCCAAGCTGCGATTCAACAACCGCGCTTGTTGACAGTTGGAACTTGATGTTGTACTTTGGGGACGCGATTCTGACATAGGACGCCTGTGAGCAGACGTAAAGACCAATCTTCCCACCCTCGTTGAAAAGGGTCATGTCCTTGATGTCGTAGTATTTGCCAACGTTCTTGAGAACAGTCATGAACTTCTTCACGTTGGGGATGAAGAGGGTCAATCCCTCAATCTCGCCATCTTTTGGGAGGGTTGATTCGTCAAGGTGTACTGCCGTTGTGAACAGATCTGACTTTCCCGTTGACCACTTGTTGAACATGGTGGTCTCGGACTTTCCAATCGTGGCTTGGCAGCATGGCTGAGCAAGGGTTGTGTCGAAGGTGTTCAATGCCCCAAGGAACTGTTCAAAGTCCTCCACCTTGAGGGCGTATTCAGATATGTTTTTTCTGTTTTCCATAATGTCTTTCTTTCCTCAATAGGACGATACAAGCCAGAGCCTGTCGTTGGATTCGTTCATGAACTTGGCAACCTTCCCAATCTCGTCCCTATAGTAGAGCAGATCGTCAGCATTGACGAACTTGTCGTTGAGTCCAAGGTCTTCGGCGCAATCGTTGACAATCCTGCTTTCAACAATTGGGGAGAACCACCCGACAACCTTCGCCAGCTTCATCTTCCAACTTTTCTTCCTCCACAGTCTGTCCATTTCCAGGATTTTGCCAAGGTCAAGTTCAACGATGAAGTCCCCGTCTGGATACTTTGCTCCTCCATCTTCCTTTGCGCATCTATCGAATATGTCCTTCAAGTTCCAGGAGCAGGAGTCAAGCACCGTGATTCCAGGAAGCAAGTCCCAGTCAAAGGAGAGATGCGTGTTGTTCTCGTCAACGAAATCCGAAATGGACCCAACAACCCATGACAGATAGGTTGCGAACTTGTCCTTGTCAATTCCTTCAAGGAACTTCTTGGTGGAGTCAGGAACTGCAACGTCATTCAACACCTTCTCCCTGCTCAGAAAAAGTGCCTTCTCCTTCAACCTCAGATACTTTTCATGCCTTTGGGACTTGTCGTCCCCGAGATACCAGTCCATGCCATCCACGATTGCGTTATGTATCGTATAGAGCTGTCCAAGGTCTATTCCCTTGCCTGTCCTCATTACTGATATGTCAAGTCCCATTGCAGTGCGCCTTTCAAGTTTCCATTTTACCTATCCAATTATACCACTTAAGTTGACACAAGTAAAATCGTTTACGCGCCATTTCCAGTGTTGTATAATTGGATAGGTCATATGAACAACAAAGGCAAAGAAGATAGTGGCATTTTCAAGTCGGCGGGAGAGGAACTTTCCGACAAGACGCTGGAACTCATGATGTTCAGGGAAATGATAACGAATCCTGACTTCATGGGCAGGCTTTCCATGGTTGTTGACTTCAGATGGTTCAGAACTCCAAACATACGGGTGATGTCGGAAATCGCGGTATTGTACTGGAGGAAATATGGTGGGCTTGTCACAAGGGATCTTGTTGACTCGGTTCTTCAGAAGAGGAACGAAGGTCAGTTGATTGAGGCGAACAAGGTTGACATCACACAGGCGATATTCGATTTCAACAAGGCGAAGGACTTGAATCTCGGACCATCGCTTGAATCCGACGAGACAAGGATTGCCAAGATAGAGGCGTATGTCAAGCAGGAGGCGATGAGGAACGCGCTTCTTGACGCAGCCACTTCACTTGAGAAAAAGAACACTGATCAGATTGTAATGGATACCCTCAAGAAGTTCGAGGACATCCAGAAGATTCTGTTCGAGAAGATGGACTTTGGCGTTGAGTTGTCGAACGATGAGATAGACGAGTCAATCCAGGATCACATAGACTATCTTGTGAATCCAACCGCGAGGATTTCAACCGGATGGAATTGCCTTGACGAAATCACTCATGGTGGGTTTCTCAAGGATGGCAAGTCCCTCTACATCTTCATGGCACAGGCGGGTCTTGGAAAGTCAAACATGCTTGCCAACCTTGGCTACAACTTCCTCAAGCAGGGGTTGAAGGTCATGGTCATCTCAATGGAAATGAGCCAGAACGTCTATCTTCGCAGGTTCGATTCCCTCATATCCAAGATTGACATTGATGACCTTGGTCTGTCAACTTTCGCCCAGACCCTCAGGGACAAGATGGAGAAGTTCTTCAAGGTTGAGCATCCAGACGCAAGGCTTCTTGTGAAGGAATTCCCCCCAAACAGCAAATCGTCAAGGGGAATAGAGCAGTTCATGGAGGACACGATAGAGAAGAAGGGATGGAAGCCCGACGTCCTCATGGTTGACTACCTTGGACTTGTTGCGCCCAATGGAAGCATTTCCTCAGACTCCAACATGTACGAGACTGGGTCGGTTGTGGCAAAGGAACTCCGCGCCCTATCGTACAAGTTTGGGATTCCAGTCATAACGGCAGTCCAGTGCAACACTGGTGGATTCAACACGGCGGACATCTCAATGGGGAACATCGCGGAGTCAAGGGCAATCGCGCACCACACGGACTTCCTCGCCGGACTTTACCAGACAGAGGACGAGCAGGCCGATGGAATCTTCCACATGAAGATACTGAAGTCAAGACTTGGGGACAGAGGGAACCTCAAGTTCGATTTCAACAAGAACACCATGGAGTTCACCGACATCAACGATATGCCAGACAATGCTGGAACAGGGGATTCAACCATAAGTTCAGCAGATTCCAAGATTTTGCCAAAGTTCAGTGACGCAGACTTGGATCCTTTTGGGGCAGACGTGGGGATGGTATAAGTTGAATCAACCCAATCTTGCCAGGAAGATTGTGAACTTCAGATTGCCTACCATTTCTCCTTTTGCTTCATCCAACATCATCACATGATTTTTATTTGCGCCACCAAAGATTGACAAGGATTGCTTTTTCTTGGTTCTTGTATTGAACATTTGTATTCTGAATATGTATTTGTGAGTTGTCTCTAGTGGGCAGTAAACCGCATATTTGTTGAATGAGTTATCCTTTAAGGATTCGTCAGATATTTCTTGCTTGTTCTCAGCGTTGCTGATGAAATTCGACGCGCTGATGGATGTAGAGGAGGTTCCCCATATTCCAAATCCAAAATCATCTGGAACATCAGTCCCCTTCTAAAATGGAGATTCATCGTCTATTTTGAGAGTTTTCAACCTGGTTGTCAACTCCCAAGGTGTAATATTGGTCTCCACTATCGAATTGCCACCGTCATATATGTTTCCATTCAACAATGGAATTATTTTTAATGATACTGAACCATTTCCATTTGAATTATATATATAAGTTCCTGCTGTGACTTGAATTCCGTCAGTCAACATGTTTGCTGGAACCTATGCACTATCAAAACGCAACCAACTTGATGATTCCACCTCTTGCTATAAAATCGAGTCTATTGGCAAGAAGAAGCCTTTAGAAGCACCCAAGGTGATTGTCATCAAACTGCCCCAATCTGGAATTGGATTGGTGAACTTCACATTGATGCCATCTGGTTGCTCATTTTCTTCGGGATTATATTGAATTTCAGGTTGGACAACTGGCTCGAAATGGATTTTGACAGCTAAACTTAGTGTGGGATACGCGCTGACTTTATTTACCAGACTTAAAACCAACTTGACTGTCGTACCTCTCTTCAGTATGAATGGCCAACCATCGCTGAACGATAAGTTTTTCTCCCAACCGACCGAACTATTTCCCCAATCAATCTTTGGATCAAACGTATATATGTTCTGAAAAAGAATATTTTCCTTGTTGTCGCCATATGGAATCAAAAGTTTTGCCTAAAAATTGATTTTACCAGCGTTAGTTGTTAGAATCTAATCACCCGCAATACCTAATGTTAGAGATATGTTATGGATTATGGAATCTTCTTCCAGCGTATACGGAACAGCCTGTGATCCAGAGTTACCACTACTGCCCGTGTTCAGAGTATATTTCAATTCCTTGACGATTGGATTCTTGTCTGTGTCCAGATATGGCAGTCCACCACCATATGCCACAAGTCCTCCTGAACTTCCACTTTCTCCATCTATTTCTTCCCGAACTTCTGCCTTGATTTTGCTTATCATGGTTCCCAGTTGCATCTTCTTGCTTCTGTCCTATATGTTTTCTTCGTTTGGATCAACAACATACAACAAGTCCGTATCGTTGATGTTCTGTTTTTCTTGAAGTTCTGTCAATCTGGTGTCTGCCATGGCTTTTTCTCCCAATATGATGTTTGTATTTACTTAACTCAGGTTCCAATGTTCAGATGCTTGCCGTCTTCTGTCACAAGCAAGTCCGAGTTCTCAACAAGAAGCGCTGCAGGTCTCCATTGGGCATAGAGTGTCGTGCTTTCATCGAATCTGCGCATTTCTCCAAGTCCATATGGAATGCCAGAACCATCTGGTTTCGTGTTCCATCCAACAAGTTTCCTGTTTTCCCATTGGAACGCATCCTCTCCGGCTAGTTGGATTATTTCGTCCGAATATGTATGTATTGTCGTGGTCATCTTGGCATATTTCCTCCAATCAATTGATTCTTGCCAACTTTCCTCTGGCGTTTTCCAGAGATATGTACGATTCTGCGCAATCTGCCTCTTTTCTGTACAACCACAATTGGATGTTGTTGCTTTCGTATGGCATTTGTATGTTTTTTATGGTGAAGTCGAAGGAGAAGCCGTAATTCCCATTGTAGCCTTGGTTGAGAAGCCATACGAAACTTTGGTTGTATCCAAGAACCTCAGTGTTATCAAGTCCAATATGGTAGTTCAAATTTGTAGTCCATCTGTCGCTTGGCATGTCAAGTATCTGCCTTTGAGAAGAGTTTTGGGAATTCTATACCACGAACAACATGTACATTTTGTGTTCTTCAATGTCCTTGTGATGGAACTTCACGTTTTCCAACGACAACTGATAGTTTCCTTGTGGCTTGTTCTCGAACAAGTTCATTGGCAACGTTGGTTGCGTGGCAGAACCTCCAAAGTAGTATATGATTGAGTTTTCTGGATATAGTTTCTCCCATGACATGCCTTTCCAATGGGCGTAGAAGGTTCTGTCTTGTGCGATTGGCTCGTTCTCAGTCAACTTGGTTCCTCCAGTTTGCCTGGTGTACCACCCATCAAGGTCGAATCCCTCTTTTTGAGAAATTGGGAGATTGCCGATTTCGTGTCCACTTTTCACCAACCTTTGTGGGACAGGAGTTCCACCCATGGGATTCCACTCCACCCTATGTCCCCATTGCGCGTACAAGGTCAATGGCTCTTGGATGTTCACCGTGGACTGATCTTGATATTCCTCTCCAGAACCATCCCTGCTTGTGTTCCACGAAACCAGAACCTGTCCATTTGGATGGACGAACGTGTTTGGTTCAAGCTTGGTCTGCGCACCCCTTGCCACAATCTGTATCTTTGGTTCCGACATGGCATCAATCCTCCTCGTTGCTTTTGTATGTTATCGTCACTGGGATGTTGTCTCTGAATGTTATGGTTGTTGTGTTGTCTTGATCAATCCATGTGGCGTGGAAGGTGACATCTTCAAGTATCTTGGTTCCCTCGGTCACGAAACTTCCATCCGAATCAACCCATCCACCAAGAACGAAACCTTCCTTGCTTGCAGTTGGAAGTTCGCCCACTGGCTTTCCATGCTCAACCAACCTTGACGTTTCGGAAACTTGGTCTCCACCGTTTGCGTCCCATTCAACCTGATGCCATGTCTTTGGGACTTCAGACCAGCTGGCAACAAGGGTCTTGTCTCCTGTGGAGCCAACCTCAATTCTTGGTGGTTCCCAACCATTGAGTTGATATCCGTCTTCTTCCAGATGTGGAGGAACTATTTCATCTTCCACCGTATAGGTATATGGCACATTGGATGGCAATTCTCCATGACCACCAGTATTCCAGGTTATGTTGTAGGAAATGGCTCTCCAACTTGCCTTGAATTCCACATCCCCAACAGATCTCGGCTCTATGTATTCTGGACTCCATCCCTCAAAGGAATATCCAACTGGAATTTCTGGAACAGGTGGTTGATACCTTGTTGTCATTTCAATGTTGTATTCCCTCAATGCGCTTTCAGGCATATCTCCATGACCATCCATGTTGTATCTTATGGCGTAATTGTGGACGTTCCATTTCGCGTATAGTGTGAGATTCTCTTCGACCACGAAGTTATCTTGTACTTCTGCGCCATTTTCCAGATACCATCCATCAAGATCATAGCCTTTCCTTGTGGCAGTTGGAAGTTCGCCTATTGGTTCACCATAAGTCACTTCCCTATCGTAAACCGTGTCGTCTCCACCATTGGTGTCGAACCTGACAATCATTCCATGTTCCTGCCAATTCGCGGTGAAAACGATGTCGCCCAATGGTGGCGTTATCTCTATGGTGGGTGGTTCCCAACCAACGAACAGAAATCCGGAAACGTCGCTTGCCTTTGGTGGCGTGTATTCGTCCAAGAGAATTGTGTATGTCTTCCTTGCGTTTTCTGGAACAGTTCCATGTTCATTCATTTCGTAGGAAATGTTGTATTCCATTGCCTCCCATCTTGCGAAGAACGTGGAGTCTGATTGTATTATCGTGTCTTTGCTGATTCTTTGGTCTGTGGATTCTGGATACCATCCCAAGAAATCGAATCCAGTTCTCTTCACTTCTGGAAGATTGCCAACTTTTTCGCCATGTGCTATGTTTCTTTTGACGACAATGGCATCCACATCTTCTCCACTGAACGTGCCATCCATTGGGTCAAATGCCACAACATGTTGGATTGGCGTCCAACTTGCGTTGATTTGGAAGTCTTCAACGAAATGGCATGGCGAATCAAGGTCTATTGTCTTCTCTCCATTGGCATCAATCCAACGATTGAAGGTGTACCCCGGTTTCTCCTGCATTTGGGGTGGTTGTCCAATTGGTTCCCCATATGTCACTTGCTTGTCTTGTGGTTCCACTCCATCAACGTTGAAGTTGAATGTCACTGTACAGGTTTTTGGAACCCATTTTGCGTAGCAATGCAGTGTCCTCGATATGGTTGTTTTTCCAGTGACTCCATGCCCCAACCTATCGTGCCAACCTTGAAGGACGTATCCAGTTCGTTCCAACTGTGGCGTTTTTCCAATCTTTTGTCCAATGGAAAGTCCTGTTGTGGCAGAAGGATCATTAACCTCGCAATTGGAATGCCATATCACTTCGCAAGTTTCGTCATCTTCTCCGCTGTCGATGCATTCCCACATGTACACCTCTCTGTATGGCGGCAAGTTGTCATGTGGGAGGATTATGGATTTCTGGTCATATTCAAGTGGGCTTACTTGATGGTTTACTGTCACGTTCTCCAACTTGAACGTTTCGTCCACCTCTTCTTCTCCAATGCCAACGTTCACAACGCAGGTGTCTCCTCTTCCTCCTCCTTGGTTAAGCTTGACGTATTGCGTGTCGTTCTGGGTTGTTTCAACCTTCTTCATGTTGTGGGCGTGGATTGGGATGTTGGATTCCCTCAAGCAGACGAACTCCTCTCCCAACTTTCCTTCTGTTTCAAGTCCAGGATTCGTGCCACGCAAGAAGTTGGTCAATCTCCTCCATTTTCTTCCACCATAGTTCCTTATCACCTTTTGCTCGGTATCGTCCTTGGTTGACAGAATTATCCTGCCAACATACGTGACCGGCTTCATTGACGCAAGCATCTGGCGAAGAATGTCGAGTTTTCCCTGCAGTTCCTTGATTTTGTCCAAGGTTTCATTGTGCCATGACATGTATTTGTTTCTTGGAACAAGGCATTCATCGAGTTTTTCCTCCAACATCTTGTCCATTGGATGTTCGGGAGAGCTGAGGTTCTTGAACGTCTTGTCCGTGAATATGTCAAGCAAGTTCCGTATCGTCTGCCGCATCAACTTGATGCCGCCATCTGTTGTCTGACCATCGCTTGACGACATCCTCAAGATGCAATCTCTGGACGTGAGGCTTTCTTGGACATAATCTGGAAGTCCATGCACGGGAGACGAGAAGTGTTGGGCTTCCACATACGATATTGGCTTGTCGTCGAAATCGTCTATTCCAAAGGACGTTATAGCCTTGGAACTTCCATTCTTGCTTGTGGTTTTGGTGGAAAAGGCGAAAGATGTTGATGACTTTCTGGCAATTGCGCCCAATATGGTCTTGTCGTCTTCCTTGTTTCTCCGTATCAGAATGTTCGTTGCAGGTGGAATGTTGTTGTGGCTTTGCTTTCTGTCCCGCCAATTCAATACGTTCCGCCCATACAATGGCTGCGTGATTGTGGAATCGGAGCCATCTATTGGGAAGAGCGATGTGCTGGTCTCTCCCCAGTTGTCACTTGACACCAAATCCTTGTTGCCTATTCCACAATACCCCACGAGTTGCCCACCACCTTTCCTTGTGGAATAAGGGAACGTTGTTGTCTGGCAACTGGATGGAACATGCTAATGCTTGATAGGTTCGGACATGAAGACTTCATCGTAGCCAATTGCCTGTGGGGACATGGGATTGTAGCACCAAGTGATGCCAATCAAGTTATCGAAGTTGTCATCTTCATCATAGAATCCTGGATTCAGTTGGGACTGATATTCCACTGCCCCCTTGTACCATAACTTGGCGTTTTTGCCCAAATCCCCAATCTTACTGTCCAGTTCATCCTTAATTTGACCTATCTGTCGGTCAACTTCCCCAGAAAATCCTCCATACGTCTCCATTCTGACGTATTTGTTGAACTGGTTCTCGGAAATGTTGGCATCATTTTTCCATTTGCCATTTGCGTCAAGATTGAGGCTTGTTCCATCTGTACTAGCCAAGTCTCCAAATATCCTCTTCACCAGTCTGGCGAACATCTTGTTCTGCGTGATTGCCTTGCATCCGTCAGGACAATCTTCTTCATCCACGCCCTTCATGAAGATCAGAAAGCAATCCTTCCCATCTTCGGAAAGGGTCAGGTCATGCGCCGAGATAGGATTAATCCTCAGATATTCGCGTACATCTATGTTCATGGTTGAACTATTTACCATTTTGGCGTGTTATCTGTTTTTGCAAAATCGAGTATAATTCAACTTGAAAGGTTATTGAAACAGATGGAAAAGTACTGCACAAAATTGAACGAACGAACTGACGAAGTTCTTCTGTCAGTCAAGAAAGCTGCGAAGAGCATATCGGACATGGTGGCGAAGACAGCCGGCCCATTTGGCAGCAACGTGATGCTCATCAATGGTCCGAACTGCCGAATCACAAAGGATGGCATAACGGTTCTCAGATATATCGTTGAGCCAGAGACGGAGGCCGACAAGATTGCCCTCTCGGTAATCAGATCTGCGTCGGACGAGACGAACAGAAAGGCAGGCGATGGAACAACCGCGACATGCATCCTTGCCAACGAGATTTTCCAGCAGGGATATCAGTTCCTCACTGCCGGTCTGAATGGGAATCTCCTCAGAAATGGAATTGTCAAGGCTTCTGGAATCGCGCAGAAGATGGTTGTTGACAGTCTTTCAACTCCAATCAATGGGGACAAGGATATCTACAACGTTGCCAAGATATCTGCGAATGGCTCCGACGAGATTGCCCAAATTCTCACTGACGTTTTCTCCAAGATTGGAAAGGACGGAATGGCAAGGGTTGAGCTGTCCAACACCGACAAGACATCCTCCAGGATTGCCTATGGCATGAACATTGACCGTGGGCTTGAGTCCCCCTATTTCGCAACGAACGAGCATGGTGAGGCTGTGCTTGACAGTCCAGTAATCCTCCTTGTGAACAAGAGGCTATCGGTTGTCGGCGAACTGCTTGAGCCATTCAAGCTGCTTGCGAAGTTGAACCGGCCAATCCTCATCATTGCGGAGGGATACGATCCAGACATCCTCAACACATTTGTCGTCAACAAGATCCGTGGTCTGCCAATTTGCGCCATCCTCGCTCCAAGTTATGGAGAAGATCGCACGAATATGATGGAGGATCTTGCCATTGTGACTGGTGGAAAGGTAATCTCCCCCCAGACCGGACTCACCCTTGAATCCATCATAAGCGACCAGTCAATCCTTGGAACGGCGAAGCAGGTTATCGTGAATGGGGAGTCAACCTCAATCATAGCCGACACGTCCGTCATTGAAAAGGAAAGGCTTGACAAGAGGGTTGCCGAGATTGACCACGTACTTGAGGACGAAACCTTGAACGATCACGACAAGAGGATTGCCAAGACAAGAAAAGCAAGACTTGTATCTGGAATTGGCATCATCAGCGTTGGTGGCGCGACTGAGGCCGAGATGCACGAAAAGAAGGACTTGGTGGACGATGCTTTCGCGTCAGTGTCAAGTTCCCTGAAGAAGGGAATGTGCCCAGGCGCGGGATTGACCTATCTCGCAATCCACGATGCCCTCTACGAGTGGCTTACGAAGCACATTGCCGAACTCTCCCAGGAGGAGGCGAGTGGATTCAGGATTTTCGCCGATTCCCTCGTCAAGCCATTCCTGACAATCTGTGGGAACTCTGGCAACCAGAACGCGCAGTACGCGCTTGGATGCATCCAGAACACCAACAGAGCAGAGCATCAGAAGGACTCCGAGTTGAAGCCATGGACAAAGTGCGTGGACTTCTCGTCTGGTGAACTGGTTGACGTGATTGAGAAGGGAATTGTGGATTCAGCAGCTGCGGTCATTGAGACGATGAAGAATGGAGCATCCGCTGGTGCGCAGCTTCTGAGCCTTTCTGGTTGGGTGTCAACTCCACCAAAGCCACAGGTTCAGCAACAGATGTAATTCAAGCCATTGTGAATTGCCTCGTTAAAAAAAAAACAACGGCTGCCCTTTACATGGGTGGCCGTTTGTTGTATAATTAGATTGTTGCCCGTGGTGATGTGAAAGATACTTCGACGATGAATTATGGATATTCAAACAAAACCTCTTTCGCAGATTTTCCCGAGCAACTTTTTACAGAAAGGATGACATAGACATGAGCAAGTTCAACGAGAAGAAGTCAGGTGCGCCAATGGACAAGAAGAACTTCATGGGCGAGGACGCATACGTTCTGCCTGACAAGGAAGCCTTGACCTCAATGGTCATGACCACGTTCCTCACTGACGCATACTATGTCACCGAGAACCAGTTGACGCAGAACATCGTTGAACTTTCCCAGAAGTGTGGGTACGAGTTCACCGCGAAACTGGCTCTTTACGCAAGGACGAAGGGAAACTTGCGTTCGGTGAGCCATCTGCTTGCAGCCCTTGTATGCAAGGACTCCACGCATCCATCTTGGCTCAAGTCCTTCTACGAGCATATCGTGTTGCGTCCTGACGACATTTCAGAGATTCTGGCTTGCTACGGCAAGTTGAGGGGATTTGACCTCAAGCGCATCAGACAGATTCCAAACGCGATGAAGAGGGGCTTTTCCACAGTCCTCTCCAATCTCTCCCCTTACCAGATTGACAAGTATAAGATGAATGGGAAGGCGGTGTCCTTGGTTGACATCGTGAACCTCCTTCACCCAACGCCAACCGACAAGAACAGGGAGGCGTATCGCAGGTTGATGCATGGCGAGTCCCTTGACGGGACATACGATGCGAAGATTCTTGAGAAGGAAATGGCTGAGACTGGCAAGAACGCATCAAACGAGCAGGAACTTGTCCTTGCGAAGCATGACGCAATCAAGTCCGTGCTTGAGAAGGGAATGCCAATCATGAACCTTCTCCGCAACCTTCGGAACATCATGCTCTACGCCCCGGATTTGGTTGACGAGGCAATCAAGCAGCTCACGAACCACGACAAGATTGTGAACAGCAAGTTGCTTCCATTCCGCTTCATGTCTGCGTATGACGCCGTGAACGCGGTGACCATTGAGAATTATGATTCCGACAATGAATCGGAGATACAGTTTGAGTCCGAGATTCCAAGCATGGACGCGAACCGCCTTGAATCCATCAAGGCGAAGGTGACACAGGCGTTGGAGGATGCCATGTCAATTGCCTGCGAGAACGTCCCAGACCTTGAGGGCAACTGCGCAATTCTCATTGACCATTCGGGTTCCGTTCGTGGAGACTGGGGTGGAGATTCAAGGGTTTCGCCTTGGAGCAGTGTCCGTACCGCCCACATTGGAAACCTGTTTGGCTCAATAGTGGCATTCAAGCAAAAGGATGTCTACATTGGCATGTTCGGAGACGAACTCATTTCGCCTAAGATTGACAGGAGCATGGGTCTCCTGAAGTTCAACAAGAAGACCTATGACAAGGGTGACGCCTGTGGTGGAGCGACAGAGAATGGATTGTACGAGTTCCTGAAGAAAGTCATCAAGGAGAAGAAGCACATTGACAACTTCATCGTGTTCTCCGACATGGAGATTGGCGATGGTGGCGAGGGTGGATGGGATGCCACAAGTTCAGTGAGCTGTCATTTCAAGGACTTGTTCAAGGAGTTCAGGAAAATCAATCCAAATTGCCTTACGGTGTGCTGCAACATCCGTGGACAAAGCGGAACTTCCGTGTTCAACCCAAACCTCAAGATTCTGAACGTCTCTGGGTGGTCCAACAACATCTTTGACGTTATCTCCATGTTCAAGGCCGGCAAGCTGAAGTCCATGGTTGAGGACATTGAAAAGATGGACATTTAAGGCTTTACACGAAGACCCCTTTGTTGTATAATTGAAGTGGCCAGTGGTGAGTGGATTGTTACTTCTGATCTGTTAAATCAACCTAGTTACCCAATCCATACTTTTCCCTGGCTACTTCTTTTACATGACACATGAAATTTGACCTGACCATAGGCAATCCACCATACACTTCCGGTGTGGACATTGACGTGCATAAATCCTTTTCCAAAATCTCAAAGAGGATTGTGTTCGTCCACCCTTCAACTTTCCTTATTTCCCACAAGCGCAATTCCTTCAAGAAGCAGATGAAAAGGATTGACATGAGGAAACTGGAATCAGCGCATCTGTTCTGGGGAAATGCCATGTTCAACATCCAACTGTACGTGCCAATTGTTGTCTCTACTTGGAACGCAGAGAAAATGGATGAAATTGTCCATGTGGTTGACGATGCCTATGGACATGGGGAATATGATGTTGACTACGACAAGGTTCACCACTACGGCAAGGACTATCCAAGGTTTTTGGATTGGGTGAACAAGAACGTCATGCCACTTGTGGAGAAGAACGGTTCCGTAGGAGGACATGGGGC
>Ga0310697_10002897_pt1 | contig 17691 bp, 17 predicted proteins | sample 172DNAGHGlowgp2_FD_203883 | JGI IMG/M metagenome (GOLD analysis project Ga0310697, IMG submission 203883) | Sheep rumen microbial communities from Palmerston North, Manawatu-Wanganui, New Zealand - 1728 DNA GHGlow gp2 (v2) (version 2) | ecosystem: Host-associated > Mammals > Digestive system >... | reverse complement strand
TACGGTAGAAATTGTTCGAAAAACTTCTGATTGAACGCGAAAGACACCCCTCCTGGGTTTCTTTCGCGCTATCTTCCTTCCCGTTTTCGTTCCATTTTCGGGTTTGTCTACAGTCTGAGCATCCGGGAGAAACGAACGTTTCTCCCGGATGCTTTTTTCAGAGCGATCAATCCCGGAACAGCTGCGGCGCGTAGTCCCGCAGACATTCCCGCCACACGCCCCAGACGTGTCCGCCATGGTAGATATGCCGGTCCTCCCGGACTCCCTTCTGCTTCACGATCTCATCATCCTCCAGGAATGTGCTCAGGAACTGGTCCCGATCTCCGCAGCCCCGGAAGAAGACCTTATAGGTCTCTCCGAACTTTTTCGCATCATCCATGGCCTTCAGATGCACGTTATCATCGGGGAAGATGTTCCGCAGGAAGCCGGAAAACAGGCCGATATAGGCAAACAGCTCCGGATGGGTCATGGTGGTGATGCTGGTCTGCACGCTGCCCATAGACAGGCCGGCCATGGCCCGGTCTTCCCGCTTGCCGGAAGCCCGGTAGCGCCCCTCCACGAAGGGGATCAGATCCTCCACCAACAGCTGGGTGAAGCGGTCGGAACGTACCTCCCCGTCCACCTGCACCATGCCGTTAGCCATGACGACGAGCATCTCCTTCGCCTTGCCTTCCGCCAGAAGGTTATCCATGATCCAGTTTGTTTTGCCCTGGTGGATCCAGCAGGTCTCGTTTTCCCCATGCCCGTGCTGAAGGTACAGCACGGGGTATTTTTTCGTGTCCGTGAAATACTTCGGCGGCAGATACACCAGGCAGGATTCCGTGCGTCCGGTCACCTTGCTGAAATAGTAATCCTGTACCACGAAGCCATGGGGCACGTCCCGGCAGAGCCAGAAATCATCGTCCCCGGGAACGTTGATAAAGTTCATGGGTCTGCTGTACCCAAAGCCGATGGGGAACGCGGGGTGTACGACGCTGGCTCCGTCGATCTTCAGGAAGAAGAACCAGAACCCCGGCTCCGGCCGGAATTCCAGGGTCCACTTCCCCTCCCCATCCCGGGTGAAGGGATACTCCTTTTCATCCAGACGAATGGAGATTTCCTTCGCCTCCGGGGCTTCGATCACCATACGCCAGCTTCCGTCATCCAGGCGATAAGCGCCCTCCTTGCTCAGTACGGGGTTGAAACACAGGGCTGTCTCCAGATAGGCTTCATTCATTTTCTTCCGCTCCTTTATTTCATGCTCTACGTTCATTCATAGGTCGCGGGCAGCGAACGGAGCAGCTCATCCCCGATGGAGGCCTGCAGTTCCTCCCCCGCCGCGGTAAAAAACGCCTCCCGGGTGCGGATCCCCTCCCAGAGACACAGCGCCTCCAGAAGACGCGCGCAGATCGCCTCGATCCGCTGACTCTGCCGCTGCAGCTCTCCGGCGGAAAAATCCGGGCTCAGGCTGAGTTCCAAAAGGGCTTCCGACAACTCCGGTCCGAGAATGGGCAGCTCTCCCAGTGCCCGCCAGGACCATTTATAATACGGACGATATCTCCGGTTCAGCAGGAAGGCTGCCCCCATGACGCTGTCGGAAAACCGGGTCAGCACCGTCCTCACCGTGACCCAATCCTCCCGCTTTGCCATACGCAGGAAATTGTACTGTCCGGTCTGGGCGATGGCCATACACTTCGCCGCCAGCTTCTTTTTCCGGACGTCGTCCGGATAGTGCTGCAGCAGGCGCTTGCGCACCGCGGTAAAGCTCCCTTCCCGATCCAGGAATACCTCCCCGTTCACCGCCATAGCCAGGTTTTCCTCCGGCACCTGGAGCCATTGCACCAGGGTTTCCGGACCTTCCGGTCTTCCCAGAAGAGAACGGTAAAATTCTCCCACCGTCTGCACGCCGATGCGTGCGCCGTAGGCGCTTCGCACCCGCCCCGCCCAGGGGGGACTGTCCCGGAAGACCTGCTGCCGCCAGGCCTCCAGCGTTTCCCGCTCCCCGGACAGCTCTTCCGGCAGCCAGAGGAAGTATTCCACACCCCAGTCATGGTCACGGGAGATCTCATCGTCATAGCCGAAGCAGTCCGATCCGTTCCCCACCAGTCCGGCCGCCAGCCGGGGTAGAAGCTCCGGGTGATCCCGCTCCAATCTGGGAAGCACGGCATCCTGAAAATAGGCCCGGCTCAGGTCCATTCCCTTCATCTGCCGCCCCCCTGCATATCGGACAATTCCCGCTTCCACTGACGGACACGGTCGTGGTCCGGTCCGAGGATACGGCTCAGATCCGCGATGGCTTCCTTCATCCGTTCCGCCGCGATTTCCCTCCTGCCCAGCCTTTCGCTGATAATGGCCAGGCTGTGCTCCGTTGCCGCGTAGTCCACGTTCCTGCCGAAGAAACGCTCCGTCAGCGCCAATGCCTGCTCCAAAAGCCTTTCTGCATCCGGGTACTCCCCCCGACGGGCGCGGATCGCCGCCAGGGTAGACAGGCCGGCGGCATGGTGATCATCCGGCTCCTCCATGGCTTCATAGATCGCCAAGGCCTCCCGGATCTCCTGCTCCGCGGAGTCCAGTTCCCCCATCTGCAGATAAATGGCCGCCAGATTGCTGTGCGTCGTGGCAATCTCGTGTTCGCTGCCCGATTGACCGCGGAAGTAGGTCATGGCCTCCCGGATCTGACCCAAGGCTTCCTCCAGCCGCCCGTTTTCCTGGTAGACCAGAGCCAGATTATTCAGAACGCTGACGTAAGCATAGGCGGGTTGTTTTCCCGTCTGCTCCAGCAGCGCCTTTGCCCGGAGGAACAGCTCCGCCGCTCGGTCGCCCTGCTTCATCAGCCGATACAGGCCCGCACAATTGACCAGGATCGTGGCGTACTGGGAGGTGCGGTTCATGCCCAGACGCTCCAGGATCCCCAAGGATCGGTCAAAGGCGTCCGCAGACTCCGCATAGCGGCTGACGCCCCGGAAAAAGCAGGCCAATTCATTGAGTACGGAGGCATACTCTCCGCTCTCCCCTTTCCCCTGGCCCTCCAGACGGCTCAGCGTCTCCCGCAGGAAGGCTTCGATCCGGCCCTGATCCCCTTCCTGGTAGCGGCGGTCCAGCTCCTGGAAGAAACCATCCATGCCTCAATCCTCCGCGGGAGGCTGCTGACAGCGTGCGCAGCCGTAGGACATCTGGATACCCATGGCCTCCGCCCGTTTCTTCGTCTCCGCTTCCGCTTCATCCAGGCTGGCGTAGCCATAGCTGCAGACGCTGCCCTCCAGGATCTTCTCCGCCAGGGATACGCCCTTTTCTTCCAGATCGCACAGGTGCCGGTAAAGCAGCTCCAGGGTGCGGGTGGAATAGGTCATCAGCTCCCCCCGCTGATATGTCTCAATCGAGGTGGTCCCCCCCAGGTCCTGGGTGCTGAACAGCGGCCTGCCTGCGCCGGAAACATAGGGATACCGCTGGAACAGGGATTCCGTCTGCCGGATCATCTTGTCGTTGATCCGGTCCACCAGCTCCAGGCCCCGGGCATCCGGAAAGGTCAGCTGATCCTTCAGCCGTTCGTACTGCAGGATAGCTGTGTTCTTCATCATGTGAATGTATTTTTCGGCACAAAGGTTCCGGCCCGTGCGCTCCGCATCCAGGATATCCTGATAATAGGACTGGCAGGCTTCCATGCTCCAGGCGGAGAACTGGGCGCGCCGCATCATATCGAAGGTCTGCCGATCGTTCTGGCAGTCTGCCTTTTCCCCGTCTCCATTCACGCCGTGAAACATGACGAATTCCTTATCCAAAAGCCTGGTGATCAATTCCTGCTGATCCATATCGATCCGCCTCCATTCTATACATTACAGATAGTATAATTGTCTCTGCGCCTTTTTGTCAACGCAAAGGAGAACCGCAAAAAAAGACCGGCAGCGCAGGCTGTCGGTCCGGGAAAAATCAATGGATCATGGCGGGAAGGCCGTAGCTCTGGAACAGGGCAAGCTGTTCCTTCATAAAGCTGTCCGCCGGGGGTTCCACATTGGTCAGCCGGTACGGGATCCCTAACCGGATATACTTCATGGAACCGAATTTGTGATACGGCAGCAGCTGAACCACGTCAATCCCCGCTTCGATCTCCTTGCAGAATTCCGCCGTAGCCCGGATATTCTCCGGGGTGGCATTCAGCTTCGGGATCATGGGGAAGCGCACCTGGAACCGGGCGCCGGCTTTCACCAGCTCCCTGGCGTTCTTGAGGATCAGCTCGTTGGGCACGCCGGTGAGCATCTCATGATGGTGGGAATCCATGTGCTTCAGATCATACAGGAAGAGATTGACATAAGGCAGGATTTCCAGGTACTGCTCCGTTGGGGCAAAGCCGGTGGTATCCAGCGCCACATTGACACCCTCCTCCCGGCACCGCTTGCACAAGGCCAGGGTAAAGGTAAACTGGCTCATGGGCTCGCCGCCGGAGATCGTCACGCCGCCGCCGGACTTATCGTAGTACTTCTTATCCAACAGGATCCGCTGGATGCACTCTTCCACGCTCATCCGCTTCAGCGGATCGTACAGGGCGTTCGCCGGACAGGCTTCCACACACTTCAGACAGATATCGCACTTTTTCCGGTTGATTTCCGGCTTGTAGATATCCTTCTCTCCGGAGATCTTTGACCGCTTCTCCCCAGGACATGGCGCCGCGGTCGCAGACAGGGGTGCACAGACCGCAATCCTCCCGTCCCACGCAGCGGACGTCCATGAATGCCACGTCGTGACCAAAGCTCTGGCTCTCCGGGCTATGACACCAGAGGCAATGAAGAGGACAGCCCTTCAGATAAACGTCCGTACGGATACCGGGACCGTCATGCACGGAGAACTTCTGAATATCGTAAACGTTGCCGTACTGCATTTCCGCCATGATCATGCTCCTCTTTTCTTAATCGCAAACCCGTGCCCTTCGGTCAGGCTTCCGGGTCCTCTTCCGCTTCCGGCTCGTTCACCGGCTTCAGGAGTTCTCTCGCCAGTTCCACCATCGTCTCCGGAACGTAAACGTCCATCCCGGTCCCCGCAAACCCCAGGATCAGCTTGGCCAGATTCCCGGTGGCGGTAAAGGTTCCCAGAACCGGTACGCCGTACGCCCGCAGCTGGGTCAGCAGCATCTGGTAATCCAGCTGCGTGCCCGTAACCGTGGTCAACAGGGCGGGCGCGACCGGCTCGCCGTTATCGTCCGTCGGCCAGATCCCCTGATCGCAGTTCCCGCTGCAGCTCTCCTCATCCTCGCAGATCCCGCATGCGGAGCAGTCCCCGCTGCAGCCTTCCGCAGGCTTGCCGTCCTCCAGCAGATCGCCGCAGTCCGGGCAGATCTCGGTCCCCGCAGGAAAAATCTTTTTGCAGTTCATACACCAGGGCATGGTACGTTCCTCCGTCACTTATGATACTTGCTTCCCAGCTGGATCTGAAAGGCGCGATAGAGCTGCTCCAGCAGCATGACCCGCACCAGATGATGGGGAAAGGTCATGGGAGAAAAACTGAGCTGCAGCGCTGCCCGATCCTTTACCTCCTGATGAAGGCCCAGGGATCCGCCGATCACGAAGCAGAGCCGACTCCTGCCTTTCACAGCGCACATCTCCAGAAACTGCGAAAACCCGACGCTGTCGATGGTTTTCCCCTCAATGCACAGGGTGATGGTCACGGCGTTGGCGGGAATGCGCAGGAAGATGCTTTCGGCTTCCCGGCGGAGCGCATCCTCCACTTCCGCCGCTGAGGGTTCGGCGGAGATCCGGGTCTCCGGCAGTTCCTCCACCTCCAGGCGGCAAAGTCCCCCCAGGCGCTTCTGGTACTCCGCTGCCGCGTCCAGATAAAACCGTTCCTTCAGCTTTCCCACACAGATGATCTTAATATTCAGCATAACGGTATCTATATCTCCAATTCTTCGCTGCGTCCATCCCGGGGCGCGACCTGAACCCGGATCTCGCCGGACAGGCACTGCGTTACGGCATCCTTGGCCAGCCCGGGCTGATTGTTCTCCTTGCTCAGATGGGCCAGGAGAAGCTGTTTCGCCCCGTTTTCCGCCAGATGGACGCAGAACTCCGCGGCATCCCGGTTGTCCAAATGGCCGTAATTGCCCAGGATCCGCCGTTTCAGGTTCATGGGATACGGGCCGAACCGGAGCATGTCCAAATCGTAGTTGGCTTCCACGACGACGGCGGAGCAGCCCTCCGCCGCTTCCCGGACGCTCCGGGACACATACCCCAGGTCGGTCACGATGGCCAGGGCGCCGGTCTCCCCTTCGAAGCGATAGCCGAAGGGCTGCGCGGCGTCATGGGAGGTCTCGAAGGCCAATACCCGGAGCTCCCCCAGGGACAGGGGGACACCCGCCTCGATGGGTCTCAGGCTCTCCTCTCTGCATTTCGTCTGCCGCAGGATCGCCCGTGCGGTGCCGCCGCTCATGTACATTGGCAGATTCGTATACTTGCTCAGCATGGCAAGTCCGGATACATGGTCGCTGTGCTCATGGGTGACCAGGATCCCGTTCAGATCGCTCAGTTCCAGTCCTTCATCCGCCAGGCAGCCTCTGATCCGCTTGAGGGAAATACCTGCGTCCACCAGCAGGGAAACGCCTCCCCCCTGCAGCAGGCCGCAGTTGCCGGAGGAGCCGCTGGCAAAGCTCACATAACGCATGAAGAACACCAAAAGAGACGCATTGACCTGCGGCTAATGCGTCTCATCCTTTCCCTTCAAGTCGCCGCAGCGGCAGGCTTGCTCAAGCCAGTTCCAACGCCTTGCGGACGGGATCCTTTTCCTCCACCAGCCGGATATCTGCCCCGATGCCTCTGAGCTTCTCCACCATATCCTCGTATCCCCGCTCGATATGATGGATCTCGTCGATGGTGGTCACGCCCTGGGCAATGAGTCCGGCAATCACCATTGCCGCCCCCGCGCGAAGATCGCAGGCGCGCACCTCGGCTCCCGTGAGCATCGGCTGCCCTTCAACCACCGCGATCTTCCCGTCCACCTGGATCTTGGCACCCATCTTCAGCAGCTCGGACACGTAGTTGTAGCGGTTATCCCAGATGTCCTCCGTCACAACGCTGGTGCCGTCCGCGATGGTCAGGCACGTCAGGATCTGGGGCTGCATATCCGTGGGGAATCCGGGATACGGCATGGTCTTCACGTTCGCGCAGCATAGCTTGCCGTCAGAGGTGATGCGGATGGCATCGCCCATCTCCTCCACCTCGGCGCCCATCTCTTCCAGTTTCGCAGTGATGGAGTACAGATGCTTGGGGATCACGTTCTTCAGGACCACGTCCCCGCCGGTCGCCGCAGCGGCAGCCAGATAAGTTCCGGCCTCGATCTGATCCGGAATAATGGAGTAAAACCCGCCATGCAGCTTTTCCACCCCATTGATCCGAACCACGCTGGTACCGGCTCCCCGCACATCGCCGCCCATGGCATTGAGGAAGTTCGCCAGATCCACGATATGCGGTTCCCGGGCTGCGTTTTCAATTACGGTTTTTCCCTCGGCAAGGACGGCGGCCAGCATAATGTTCATCGTGGCGCCGACGCTGACCACGTCCAGATAAATATTGGCACCGTGGAGCTTTCCGCTTTTCGCCTGGGCATAAATATATCCGTCCGCTACTTCCACCTTGGCGCCCATCGCCCGCATCCCCTTCAGGTGCTGGTCGATCGGGCGGACGCCGAAATCACAGCCGCCCGGCATGGGGACCTTAGCTCTTCCGAAACGTCCGAGCAGTACGCCGATGAAATAATAGGAAGCGCGGATCTTGCTCATGGATTTGCTTCCCTCCGCAACGGGGGGAAGATCGCGGCAGTCAAATTCCATCGTGGTCCGGTTGATGGTCCGGATCGCCGCGCCCATTTCATCCATATTGGTCAGCATCAGACTCACGTCGCTGATCTGCGGGATATTCTCTATTCTGCAAACGCCGTCCACCAGCATGGCAGCCGGGATGATCGCGATGGCGGCATTTTTCGCGCCGCTGATCTCCAGTTCGCCATGCAGAGGTTTTCCGCCGCGTATCTCTAACTTTCGTGCCATAGAAGCACCCCTCTGTAACGGAGTTCGGGCTGACGCCCGGCCCTCCGGCCTTCTGTTCTGACCCTGGGCAGGGTTTACATATTGTATATATTATACAGGCTGACCGCAGGAAAGTAAAGCATTTCCTTCACCCTTGCGGGAAAAGTTTGGCGGGATACCTTCCGGTTCAGCCGGAAACGTATTCGCTCAGCAGTTCGCCCTTTTCCAGGCTGACGTACCATATGCCTCCGTCCGTCTCGATACACCATACGGGTACCAGTTCAGCCGCCGGCACAGCCGGCCTGAGCAGATATCCGGATCGGATCGAGCGGATCGCCGTAAAGACCCTTCCGGTCTCCTCCACCTGGTCGCGGAAGCGGAGGATCATGGTCGGCGCATTCAAAGCGGCGATCATTTTCCCGGGCTGCAGCGTTCCCAGCATGCACCGCCCGTAAATCCGGTAGCTACCTTCTTCCTGGGCGGAAAGCCGGATGCGGCAGTTGAAAACCGCCCGCTCCTCAAGAAGACAGACGAACTCGTCCCCTTCCCGTGCCAGGGACAGGCCGTTTTCCATCAGTCTCTTTTCGATCGAGCTGCCGGGCGAAGTCACCTGTATCTCAAAATCCCCGGAATTCCGAAAGCTGGCTCTGCCGTTTTCGTTTTCATAATAGTGGATATTGCCGCCCATATCCTGACCGGCCGCATCCCCCAGAAACGCCTGGACCAAAGCGGTCTCCAGGGACATATCTCTGGTGAGCGTATACTGCCGCATGGATATCTCCTTGGGAAGGATGCTCTCCTCCATCGTCACGCCCATGTTGGCCATCACCTGCACCAGCTCGTTTCGGGTCTGGGCCTGCAGATCGGCTTCGTTCTTCCGCTGCGTCAGGAGGATCCAGGCAAAGGCGGCGTTCACCAGCAGCAGGATCAGAATCACGGCGTTTTTCAGTTTCCCGCTGTCCATCCTCAGGAGCTCCTTTCCCGCAGGGTCCACATCGGTTCCAGAAGTACCTCTCCGCCGGGATCCGAGATCACCAGTTCGGGCGCGCTTCCCCGCTGAATGCTGCCGGAAGCTGCGGCTGCCTGAAGAGGCGGAATACGATCCACCGCGTTTGCCGTGAGGGAATAGGTCCTGGGCCGGAAACCGATTTCCTCCAATCGGCCTTCCCGGAACACAGCCCAGCCGGCATTTCCGCTGGCGAGCTTTACCAGCACGCCGTCCACCCGGTAATCGAAACAATACGTCCTTCTGTCCGCTTCGATCCGCACGTCCGTCAACTGCAGTTTTCCCGCACCGCCGGCCGCTGCGGAAAGCCGGGCAAGCAGGCTCCTGCACAGCTCGATCTGATCTTCCTCTGTTTCCGCCGTTCCCAGGCTCTGACCTTCTGCGGCCAGGTAGCGAAGTCCGCCGTTCGCCTCCAGACGAAGCCGTCCCGTTTCCCCCAGATAGACCGTATCCTCCTGCTCCTGGAAGCTTCCGGCAGCATTGAGCTTGAGGCCGAAAAGATCGGCAGCCGTCTGCACGGCGGTATTCTCTCCTTCGTCCGTAGCCGTAACGGCATGCAGGGCGGGCAAATCCCGGAGAATGAGCGCATAGGGATCGCAGGCGGCCAGGGCATCATTCTGAACGGCGAAATCCGCCCCGTTCGGCAGGAAGCGGTTAATTCCTTCATACAGGGCGCTGCCCAAGGCCAGAGTTTCGCAGAAGAACGCGTTTCCTCTCTCATCCAGGTAATAGAAATCCACCCGTTCCTTCTCCGGCAAGGCAAATAGAAGCCGATCCGCACGCAGATCCGCGGGGAAATCCGCCGAGGTTCCCATCCAGCAGGCCAGGACGTTCAGGGAGACGGGCGCACTGTATTCCAGGAACAGGCCCGGACCAAGCAGGGCCTCCTGCCAGACGGATCTCTCCACCGGCACGGGTACAGAAGCGGATCCCAGCGTTTCCCCCATCACAGAGCGGAACTCCCGGATCACCTCGTCTATGCCATCGTCATCATAGCAGACTCCGCAGATCAGGCCGGGAAAACCGGTAACCGCTGCGCAGTGCGGTTCGGCAGCCGCCTGATAACTGCTCACACCGGGTGTGGGCTCCGGTTCTTCCGGGGTTGCCCGCTCCGGCATCAGGCGCTGGAACAGTCCCGTCCTCCAGGCCAGGAATACGGCGCTCACCGTGAGAAGCAGGATGATCAGGCTTTTGATCCGTTCCCGCCACCGCTTATTCCGGCTCATGGATCCCGCTCCTCCAGCCAGGGCAGGCAGACGCTGACCGCCGTACCCTCTCCCACCTTACTCTCGATCCGAATCTCTCCGTTATGCCGGCGGATGATCTCAAAGGCGATGGAAAGTCCAAGGCCGGTACCGCCCATGGCCCGGCTTCTCGCCTTGTCCACCCGATAAAACCGGTCGAAAATATGCGGAATATCTTCCTCCGGTATGCCGATGCCCGTATCCCGGACCCGGACGATCACCGTATTTCGGTCCCGTTCCAGCTCCATGGTCACGCTGCCTCCGGAGGGGGTATATCTCTCTGCGTTGGTCATGATGTTGATGATGACCTGCTCGATCCTGGCCTGATCGCCATTCACGCGCAGCGGTTCCGTGGGCAGGGAAAGGTGCAGGTCGATCCCGTGCTTCTCCACGTCGAGCCGCATGGCTTCATAGACCTTGACCGCGGATTCCTTCAGATCAAAGGGCGCCATGGTGAACTGCATCTCTCCGGCGTCGAAGCGGCTAAGGGCCAGCAAGTCCTGCACGATTTTGGTCATGCGGTCGCTCTCCCCCAGGATCACGTTCAGGAAACGCTGCTCCGTCTCCGGCGGCAGGTCTCCCGCGGAGGCCACCAGAGTCTCCGCGTAGGAACGTACGTTGGTGATGGGCGTCCGCAGCTCATGGGATACATTCGCCACGAATTCCCGGCGCATCTCATCGCTGCGCCGCTGTTCCGTCACGTCATGGACAACCGCAAGGATGCCGCCCTGGGCGCTTTCTCCCCGGAACGGGGCCAGAAACACGTCAAGGCTGCGGCTTCCGCTCTGCTTTTCCCCTTCGATCACCTCGTCCTGGCCCATGTCCAGCACACGGCTCAGGGGAGCGATATCTCCGAAAATATCCTCGAAACCCAGCTCCGTATCCAGGAGTCTGAGACCCAGGAATCTTTCTGCCGCAGGGTTGAACTGGATCACGCTGCCCTCTCCGGAAAAGGCCACGATGCCGTCCGTCATATGCAGAAATACGGTAGCCAGCTTATTTCTCTCGTTTTCGATCACCAGAAGGGTATCGTGGAGCCGGGAAGCCATATCATTAAAGGTGTCCGTGAGAACGCCGATCTCATCCTCGGCCTGCACGGGGATCTGTTCGGAGAAATCCCCAGCCGCCATCCGGTTCGCCGCCCGGGTCAGGCCCTGGATCGGTACGACCAGCGTTTTGGACAGGAGGATTGCCAGCAGGACGGAAATCCCCAGTCCCACCAGCAGGGCTTCCAGGATGATGGTAAACAGCTGCCTCGTCAACGCGGTGACGGTCTGCTTATTATCCCGGACATACACGACGAAACGGCTGCCCTCGCCGGAGATCGGCACGGCAACGTCCATATATGCCGCTCCGGCCTCACCGGCGTATCCCTCGGAGCCGGCCAGGGCGGTGATGATGTTGGGAGTCAGCTCCACGTCGTCGGTCCCGCCGTCACCCGATGCCAGCACTCTTCCCGTATCTCCGGAGAGGATGTAAAAGCTGCGGATACCTGCGTCGATCCCCAGCGCGCCGGAGTATGCGCCCATGACCTCCGCCAAATGGGTTTCCCCCTCCGGCTCACCGGCTGCCTCGCGAAGATCGGAGACGAAGGCCGGATCCCCGAACACTTCCTGCATCTGCTGGTAAAAGCCGCCCATGTAGAACTGCATGACCCCGCGGATCAGGAAAGCGCTTACCACCACCATCAGCGCGACGATGAGCAGCAGCAGGACAAAAACCAGCTTGGACTGGAGACTTTTCCGCATCTGCCCGTTTCCCCCTCTCCTTCTGTTAACCTTCGGCTGCGGGATCAGTTTCCGCTGAGATAGTAGCCGGCTCCCCGGCGGGTGCACAGGAGCGTCGGATTGGCCGGATCATCCTCCAGCTTCTCTCTGAGTCTCCGCACGGCCACGTCCACGCTGCGGGTATCCCCCCAATAGTCATAATTCCAGACCTTCTGCATCAGGGTCTCCCGGGAAAACACCGTGCCCACGGATCCGGCAAGAAACAGCAGCAAAGAATACTCGCGCTGGGTGACCTCCACCGGAACGCCGTTTTTGAAGATCTGCTGACCGGAGGTATCCACCTCTATGCTCCCTGCCCGGATCATGCCTTCCTTTTTTCCGGTCTCCGTCTCATTCAGGGCAGACTGCCGCCGGATATTGGTCCGGACCCGGGCCATCAGTTCCCGTACGGAGAAGGGCTTGGATACATAGTCGTCCGCCCCCAGCTCGAGCCCCATCACCCGATCCGCTTCCTCTTCCCGGGCCGTAAGCATGATGATCGGAGTCAGCTTATCCTCCTTGCGCAGTTCCCGGCAGACCTGGAAGCCGTCCATCTCCGGCATCATCACGTCCAGCAGGATCAGATCCGGATCGGAGCTGCGGGCCAGATTCAACCCCTGCACCCCATCTTCCGCCGTGATCACCTCGTACCCTTCACGCTCCAGATTGAAGCGGAGAATATCCACGATGTTCTGTTCATCGTCCACCACCAGCACACGCTTAGCCATTGCAGTCTCCTTCCCGCCTGAGCAAAACGGTTTTCAGATATATGGCCAGAGTCTTCCCGTCCTCAACCTGTCCCCCGGCAATGCGTCTGCCCAGCTCTTCCATCGGCATGGTTTCGCAGTTCAGGAATTCCCCGCGATCCAGATGCTGTTCGCCGGGATGAAGGCCCTCTGCGAGATAGAGGTACAGCCGCTCCGTAAGGAATCCGGGAGAGGTGCAGATCCACCCCAGATCGGTCCAGCGGTCCGCCGTAAAGCCGGTTTCCTCCTGCAGCTCCCTTTGGGCTGCCGAAAAGGGTTCTTCCCCAGGTTCCAGCTTGCCGGCCACAGCCTCCAGCAGGACCCGGCCCTGGGCATAGCGAAACTGACGCACCAGAGTCACGTTCCCCTGCGCGTCCCGGGGCAGGATGACCACTCCGCCGTGGGAATGGACCAGCTCCCGGATTCCCCTGCTTCCGTCCGGCAAAAGAATATCATCCCGGGTGACCCGGAACACCCTTCCGGAAAAGATCTCCTGCCGGGAAAGCATCGTCTCTTTTAATTCCATGCCTGTTCCTCCCTGCTCCGGCTCAGCCGTTTTCTTCCTGCCATTTTTTCAGCGCGTCAGCCAGGGCGGTATTCCCGCTCTGGGCAGGCTGGGCAGCGAGATACCGCTGCACATCCCGTTTGTCCGCCTTATCCCCGCTGCTTCTGCGCTTTTCAAAGTCTCCCATGCGCTCACGGTAACCGCAGACGCAGACGAAAATCCGCTTGTCTTCCTCTCCCTTGGCGGGCGCCTGACCTCGGAGCTCCATCCGTTTGTGGCAGTTGGGGCAGCGGGCCTGGGTCTGCACACTCAGGCTTTTCCGGTACCCGCAGCTGCGGTCCGGACATACCAGCATCTTTCCGCCCTTCTTCCCCTTGACCTCCAGAAGAAGCTTGCCGCAGTCGGGGCAGCGCTCCCGGCTGACATTATCCGGAGTATACTGCCCTTCGCTGGCCTTCACCCGGTCCACCAGTCGGGCAGCATAACCCCGCATCTCCTGGATGAAGGCTGCCGGTTTCTCCTTTCCTGCGGCGATATTGCCGAGCCGCCGCTCCCAGCGGGCGGTGAGCTCGGGGCTGCGAAGCTCCTCCGGCGCGAGACCTACCACCTGGATGCCCTTCGCCGTAGGGACGAGGGATTTTCCGCTGCGCTCCACATAAAAGGCAGAAAGCAGCTTCTCGATGATATCTGCCCGGGTGGCGGGTGTCCCAAGTCCTCCGGTCTCTTCCAGGGTCCTGGACAAGTCCCGATCCTCCACCTGGCTTCCCGGATGCTCCATGGCGCTGAGAAGCGCGGCTTCCGTATACCGGGCGGGGGGCTTCGTCTGTCCCTGATTCACCCTGGCCTGGCCCAGACGCAGCTTCTGCCCCTGGACAAGGGCGGGAAGCGACTGGATCCGTTCCTCTTCCCCGTCCTCCTCCGGGTCCTCCAGGACCATGCTGCCATATGCCGCCTTCCACCCCTCCTGCAGCATCCGTCTGCCTTTTGCGCTCAGCGTTTCTCCCTGGCACCGGAGCGTCACGGTGAGATCCTCGTATTCCATGGGGGGAAGCAGCACCGCGAGGAAGCGGCGGGCGACCAGGTCATAGATATTCCGCTCCGGACCGCTCATCTCCCGGTATTCCGGCGGCTGCTCCGTGGGCAAAATGGCGTGGTGATCGGTAACCTTGGCGTTGTTGACCAGGAATCGGGTCTGGAAAGGCCTCCTGCGCATCAGCTCATTGACCAGGGCATTGTATGGACCGCCCCGCAGGGACTGGAGTCGTTCCGGCAGGGTCGGGACCACGTCCTCCGGGATATACCGGGAGTCCGTACGGGGATAGGTGAGCACCTTGTGCCGTTCATACAGGCTCTGGAGGATATTCAGGGTCTCCTTGGCGCTGTAGGCAAATCTCTTGTTGGCATCCCGCTGCAGCTCCGTCAGATCGTATGCCGCAGGCGGCGGGGTCTGCTTGAATTTCTTCTCCACCCGCTCCACGGACGCTTCTGCGCCGCTGAGCTTGGCGGCCAGCTTCTCCGCCTGTTCCCGATCCTCCATCCGTCCCCCGCCGGGTTCCCTTCTGCTCAGCGTAAAGCCTTGCTCCGTCCTGACGCTCACCGTGTAGAACGCCTTGGGCGTAAAGCGCCTGATCTGCTCCTCCCGGGCCACCAGCATCGCCAGGGTCGGCGTCTGCACCCGGCCGGCGGAAAGGGATGCGCCGAAACGGCAGGTGAGGGCCCGGGTCACGTTCAGGCCCACCAGCCAGTCCGCCTGGCTGCGCGCCTCAGCGCTCTGATAGAGGTTATCGAAATCGGCTGCGGGGCGGAGGGAACGGAATCCCTCCCGGATCGCCTTTTCGGTCTGGGAGGAGATCCACAGGCGGCTGGTCCTGCCTTTCCATCCCGCCTTTTCCATGATCCAGCGGGCGACCAGCTCTCCCTCCCGCCCCGCGTCCGTGGCGATCACCAGTTCGGAGACATCCGGACGGCGCAAAAGGCTCTGCACCACCCGGAACTGCCGTCCCGTCTCCGGGATCACCACCAGTTTCCGTTTCTCCGGCAGCATGGGTAAGGTATCCATGTCCCATTTTTTGTATTTCGGGTCGTATTCCTCCGGATCCGCCAGGGTCACCAGATGGCCCAGCGCCCAGGTGACGATATACTGATTCCCTTCCAGGTATCCGTCCCGCCCCTGGACCGCACCGAGGCTCCGGGCGAGCTCCCGGCCCACGGACGGCTTCTCCGCCAGGACAAGCGTCTTTCCCATGCTGCTGTTTCCTTTCTGAAATACTCCGGGGTCAGCGCTTCAGCGCTTCCACCAGCCGTTCCGCTGCCAGGCGGACGTAGGCTTCGGATGTGGCCAGATTCAGGCGGATGTGGCAATCCTTCTTCCCGGCCTCCGCCGCGCGGACGTCCCCGCTGCTGCGGCTTTCTTTGGGGAAAAACTGATGACCCCAGTCCACCGCGATCTTGCACTGCTTCAGGACCACTTCTTCCAGCCGGTCCCTTCCGACATAGGGAGCCAGATCCACCCATTGCAGGTAGGTGCCTTCCAGGGGCGTGATCCCCACGTCGGGCAGTCCGGCCTTCAGGATCTCTTCCGTGATGCGGGCGTTGTTCCGCAGGTGCTCCAGACAGCCATCCAGCCATTCCCGTCCGCCACGGTATGCAGCCTCCACCGCCACGTAGCCCGTCATGTTGGAGTTGATTCCGGTAAACGGCTTGCAGTAGGCATCGTATTTCTTCCGGATCGTCTCATCCGGAATGATGATCATGGAATGGGAAAGTCCGGCAAGATTGAAGGTTTTGGAAGCCGCGGTGAGAAGAACGGCGAATTTCTCGCAGGGATAGGCCGCAAAAATGGGTACGTGCTTGCCGGTGATCTCCAGGTCGTGATGGATCTCGTCGCTCACCACGTAGACCCCGTGCTTTTCACAGATCTGCAGCAGCTTTGCCAGTTCTTCCTTCTTCCAGATCCGCCCCACGGGGTTATGGGGAGAACAGAGGATGAAGATCTTGACCTTCTCCCGGATGATGGTATCCTCAAAATCCGCATAATCCGGCGTATAGTATCCGTTCTCTTCCTTCAGCATACTGCACACCAGACGGCGACCCGTATCCTCCGCCGCGCTCATGAAGGGATAATAGCAGGGGCTCAGGATCAGGCAGCTGTCCCCCGGCTGGGTCAGGGCGCCGATGGCCCGGTAGATGCCGCAGACCACGCCGGGAGTATAGCGGATCCAGCCCGGCTGCACGGTATAGTCGTGCCGTTCCTTCTCCCAGTTGATAAAGCTCTGATAGTATGCGGGAGAGGGAAAAGTATATCCATAGGTGTTCTGTTCGGCCAGCTTGAGCATGGCTTCCCGCACGGTATCCGGGCCGCGGAAGTCCATATCCGCCACCCACATGGCGATCAGATCCTTGCTGCCGAATCCGTGCTCCATGCCGTCCCACTTCGCGCAGCCGGAGCCGCGTCTGTCCCAATAATACTTCTTTTCAAATTCAGTCATGATTCTCTCCAGTTATCGGATGAAATTGGTCATTACCACAGGCTCCGGGGCAGGATACGTGATCCCCGCCTGCTTGCCGGCCTCGATGCATTTGATCAGCCAGGCCATATTCCGCCCCAGCGTGCGCATGATCTGCATGCCTTCCTGGTCTTCCTTAACCTGCTCAGGCGTTCTGCCATGGACCACACACCAGTATTTGCTGCTGACGATGGGCATGCCGGCAATGGTGAAATACTTGTTCAGCACGTCGAAGGAGGCCGTGCCGCCGCTTCTGCGGCAGCTGAGCACCGCCGCGGCAGGCTTGCCGGCCAGGGGTTTTGCGCAATAGAAGATCCGATCCATCGCGGAGATCAGATTTCCGGCAGGGCTGGAAAAGTGTACGGGAGAGCCGAAAATCACGCCGTCCGCCTCCTCCAGCTTGTCGATCAGCGCGTTGACGCCGTCATTCTCCCCGAAGACGCAGTGTCCGTTCCTCGCCCGGAAACAGCCGCCGCAGGCAATGCAGCCGTTGATGGGCTTGTTCCCCAGCCAGACGATCTCCGCTTCCACGCCGTTTTCCCGCAGCTGTCCTGCCGCTTCCTCCAGCGCAGTATAGGTGCATCCATGCTCGTTGGGGCTTCCGTTGACCAAGATGACCTTCATGGCGATTCCTCCTGTTCCTCTCATGATGCGCGGGGGCGGCGACAAGCGCCGTCCCCGCGGTCAGTTGATTGCTTCGGTTTACTGATAGTTGTCGTAGATATCGCCCAGGAACTTGGCGGCATCCTCAACGGTGAGTTCCTTGTCCACGTAAACGGGGCACTTGGGCCACAGATGCCGGGCGGCGACCACCAGGGGAGCGCCGTCCACCACCTGCTGGCGGGTGGCGCCGTATTCCTTCAGGGACTTGACCTTGCAGGCCCGCATCATCTGATGGATCACGTCGCCGATCTTCAGCGCGACTTCCAGGTTG
>Ga0310697_10002894_pt1 | contig 17703 bp, 10 predicted proteins | sample 172DNAGHGlowgp2_FD_203883 | JGI IMG/M metagenome (GOLD analysis project Ga0310697, IMG submission 203883) | Sheep rumen microbial communities from Palmerston North, Manawatu-Wanganui, New Zealand - 1728 DNA GHGlow gp2 (v2) (version 2) | ecosystem: Host-associated > Mammals > Digestive system >... | reverse complement strand
AGCAGCCCCGAAGGGGCAAGACGCGCAAAGCGCTAATAACCCCACACAAGGCGACAGCCGCAGTGTGGGGCGGTAAAAGAACAAAAGACAAACATCTGCGTAAATGTCAAACCGTCACCATATCCTCGCCGCCATGCGCAGCCACAGCATCATCTTCTTCGTTGTGGCCTGCCTGGTCGTGTTCGGCATCTTCGCGCTGACGAGGCTGAACAAGGACGAGTTCCCGCAGTTCACCATCCGGCAGGGCGTGGTGGCGGCCGTCTATCCCGGCGCAACCGCCCAGGAAGTGGAGGAACAAGTCACCAAACCGTTGGAGCGGTTCCTGTTCACCTACGCCGAAATCGACAAAGACAAGACTTACTCGGTGACGGAGAACGGCATCGTGTATGTGTATGCGGAGCTGCGCGTGTCGGTGACCGACAAGGACGGCGCATGGTCGAAGATCCGCCACGGGCTGCAGCTGTTCAAGAAGACCTCGCTGCCCGCCGGCGTCTTGGAAATCGTGGTGGTCGATGACTTCGGCAACACCTCCTCGATGCTACTGACCGTTGAGTCCCCCGAACGTACTCCACGCGAGCTGGAGCATTACGCCGAGCAGCTCTGCGACCGGTTGCGCAGCATCCCCGAGATGGGCAACATCAAGATCTTAGGAAAACGCAATGAAGAGATCGCTGTGTTGGTGGATCAAGAGAAGTTGGCGGCCTACGGCATCAGCCAGCGGGCGCTGTTGGTGGAACTGGCCACGCAGGGGATGCGCACCGTGGGCGGCAGCGTGGAGAACGAGGCCGGCGAGGCACAGGTGCACGTCTCCATCCCGTATCAGTCGGAATATGAGATCGGTGAACAGATTGTCTTCACCGACCCGATGGGGCATCACGTGCGGCTGCGCGACATTGCCGACATCCAGCGCCGCTACACCGAACCCACCAGCTTCATCAAATACAACGGCGGCTCCACCGTACTGATTTCCATGGAGATGGCTCCAGGCAACAATATCGTGGCCTTCGGCAAGAAGGTGGAAAAGGAGATGGCCAAGTGCAGGCAGACGTTCCCGCCGGATGTCGATATGCACAAAATCACCAACCAACCCCACGTCGTCAACAAGTCGGTGATGTCGTTCCTTCGCGACCTGCTCTTCTCCATCCTCGTGGTCATCGCCGTCATGCTGCTGCTCTTCCCGCTGCGCACGGCCCTGGTCTCCGGCTCCAGCGTGCCCGTCTGCACGGCCATCACCATGGGACTGATGTACATCTTCGGCATCGAGCTGAACACCGTCACCTTAGCCGCCCTCATCGTGGTCTTGGGCATGATCGTGGATGACTCCGTCATTGTCATCGACGGCTACACGGACATGCTTCGAAGCGGTCATTCACGCTGGTATTCAGCGTTTAACAGCACAAAAGCACTGTTCGTCCCGATGTCGTTGGCCACATTGGCCATCTCGGGCATGTTCTTCCCGATGACCCATATCATCACCGGACCGTTGGGCGACTTCGTACAGCTGTTCCCGTGGACAGTAGCCTTCGCCTTGGTCTGCTCCATCTTCTATGCCGTATGGATAATTCCCTATCTGTCAACGGTTTTCATTAAACGAAACAAAGACGGCATCGCGCCGAACCGCTTCGAGGCCGCCCAAAACCGCTTTTTCGTTTTCCTGCAGGAACGCTACGACAAAGTGCTGACCCACTGTTTCCGGCATCCCGCCGTCGTCATCAGCCTGGCCGTCGGTGCCGTCGCTCTCGGCGTCTTCCTGTTCACGCGGCTGCAGATCCAGATGCTGCCGAAGGCCGACCGCAACTGCTTCGCCGTGGAGATGCACCTCGCCGAGGGCAGCACACTGGCGCAGACCGAAGCGGTGGCCGACAGCATGGAGGCGGTGCTTCGCGCCGATCCGCGCGTCACGTCCGTCACCTCCTTCATCGGCTGCTCCTCGCCCCGCTTCCATGCCACCTACGCCCCGCAAATGGCCCACAAGAACTACGCACAGTTCATCGTCAACACCACCTCCGAGAAGAGCACCCTGAAACTCATCCGCGAATACGGCCCGAAGTACGAATACTATTTCCCAAACGCCTACGTGCGTTTCAAACAAATTGACTACCAAGCCGTAAGCAATCCTGTTGAGGTGCGTTTCGCGGGCGAGGACTTCGATGCGATGAAAGCTGCCGCCGACTCGCTGAAGCTCTACCTGCACACCATGCCGGAACTCACGTGGGTGCACTCCGACATGGACGAGACCTCGCAGAGCATCGGCGTCACCCTGAAGAGCGACGAGGCCACACGCCTCGGAGTCACGCAGAGCATGTTGTCGCTCTACCTCTCCTCCGCGCTCGGCGGGCAGAACCTCACCAACGTTTGGGAAGGCGACTACAAGGTGCCGGTGATGCTCTACACGCGGCAAAACGGCGACTCACTCGACTACCAGAGTCTGGAGGACTTCCTGATTCCGACCTCTGTGCCGGGGACGTGGGTACCGCTGCGGCAGGTCGCCGACGTGAGCCCCGAATGGCACGACGCAGTCATCCACCGGCGCAACAGCATCCGCACGGTCACCGTGGGCGCAGACCTCAACCACGGCTACAGCCAGCCCGACGTGATGAAGAAAATCGACCGCTATGTCAGCGAGGAATTAAAGCCGAACCTCCCTGGCAACCTGGAAATCAGCTACGGCGGTCTGACCGGCGTCAACGGGATGGTAATCCCCGAGATCGCGCTCAGCTTCTTGGCGGCGGTACTGGTACTGTTCGTCTTCCTGCTCTACCATTTCGGGCGGTTGGACATCGTCTTCCTGACCCTCTCGGCCAGCCTGATCTGCGTCTTCGGGGCGTGCCTCGGGCTCTGGCTCTTCGGGCTGGACTTCAGCATCACGGCGGTGCTGGGCGTGGTCAGCCTGATCGGAATCATCGTGCGCAACGCCATCATCATGTTCGAATACGCGGAGAGTCTGCGCAAAGTGCAGCGCAAGAGCGCGAGGGAAGCCGCCTTCGAGGCGGGCCGCCGCCGTATGCGCCCCATCTTCCTCACCTCCGCCACCACGGCCCTCGGCGTGATGCCCATGATCGTGGCGCACACCAACCTCTGGATGCCCATGGGCGTGGTGATATGCTTCGGCACCATCTTCTCCCTGCCGTTAGTGGTCACCGTGCTCCCCGTGGCATACTGGCAAATCTTCAAGTAATCAGGAGTTAAGAATTAAGAGCTAAGAGCTAAGAGCTAAGAATTAAGAGTTAAGAACTAAGAACTAAGAGCTAAGAATCAAGAATTAAGAATTAAGAATCAAGAATCAAGAATTATAAACGTAAGAAGTCACATTCTATCAAGCCAGCCTCCACAAGCAGCCTCGGAGAGGCTGAACGCACGAAGTGCAATTAGCCCCATACAAGCGAAGCGCAGTATGGGGGAGACCAGCACAAGCGAAGCGCAGTATGGGGAGCCGAAAAGTTCGGTAGAAGAACGGGAAACGACGATGAAGCATATATGAAAAAGATAATCACGATAATCATCACGTTGGCATGCATGGCGGCGAGTGCACAGCGCATCCCCATCGACAGCTGCACGCTCTCTTTAGACAGCTGCAAGGCGATGGCATTGCGGAACAACGCGACGGTGAAAAACGCGGCGTTGGACGTGGCGGCGGCGCAGGAGGTCAAAAGGCAGGCGTTCACGAAGTATTTCCCCAACGTGAGCGTGATGGCGGGCGGCTATTACGCGGCGAAACCGCTGTTGGAGTACGGCATCGACAACATCGGCAACGCCCAGGCGCGACAGTGGCTCCACAGCCTCTATTTCGAGTACGGCGCGGCAATAGGGCTCCCCGACCGCATCTCCTTGTGCGAGAACGGTTTGATGGCTGGCGCGACGGTCATCCAGCCGGTCTATATGGGCGGACAAATCGTGAACGGCAACAAGCTGGCCAAAGTGGGGGTGGAAGCGGCGGAACTGAAAGCGCAACTAACCGAAGATCAAGTGCTTCAGCAAGTGGAAGAATACTATTGGCTGATTATTTCCTTGCAAGAAAAACAAAAAACGCTGCAGCAGGCACTGGTTTTCTTGGACACGTTGGAACGCGATGTCAACACGGCGGCTGAAGCCGGATTGGTCTCGCAAAACGACATTCTGAAAGTAAAACTGAAAAGGAGAGAAATGGAGGCCAATCAAACGAAAGTTGGCAACGGAATCCGTCTCGCCAGCCAGGCACTTTGCCAGGCAATGGGCATGGAGATGCACGGAAATCTGGCCCTGAAGGACACGCTTGGGAAAGTTTCGGAAATGTTTGACTGGGGTTTTGTGGACCATCAAACGGCTGTTAACGGTCGCAAGGAGAAACAATTGCTGGATTTGCAGGTCAGTGCCGAAGAGCTCAAGAGGAAAATGACGTTGGGGGAGACCTTGCCTCATCTGACGATCGGGGGAACGGCCACCTACGGCAACCTCGTGTTCGACCACTACTCCGCCAACGCACTGGCATTCGCGACGTTACAGGTGCCGCTGACCGGCTGGTGGGAAGCCTCGCACAAACTGAAGGAACACGACATTTTGGTGGAAAAAGCGAAAAACGAACGTATTGACCTGATGGAAAAGATGTATTTGGAGGTTATGCAGGCCAATTACGACCTTGATGATGGCATCGCCCAGGTTAATCTGGCGGAATTGGCGCTGCAAGACGCGGAAAACAACCTTCGCGATGTCAAAGCCGACTATGATGCCGGCCTCGTCCCCGTTGCCGACCTCCTTGAAGCCCAAGCCCTCCTTCTCCAAACCCAAAACCGACGCACCGATGCCCTCATCGATCTGAAAATCAAGGCCGAACGATACAAACAGATTACGAAGGCGCACTAACGAGCCGCCTTGTTCAATCAAAAGCGCACGGAAACCTTCGCCGCAAAAACGTGCCCGAGCCGCTTCCGGTCGGCACGCTGCCGCAAGGTATAGTCGAGGTGGACCCGCACATGTTCCTCCGGCCACCACTCCAAGTCGAACGAGTAGTAGTGGTGGGCGACGGGCTCCTGCAGGTCGCGGACATAATAGTCGTAACGGAACAGCGGGCGCAACCGTTGCATGGCCGCGTTCTTACTCCCCCACCCCATCTTGAACCAATAGCCCACAAAAGCGTACATACCCCGCGTGTTCACAAGATAGATCGCATCCTCTGCGGCCAGCGGACTGTCGTCGGCCACACCGGTCGTTCCCTGCAGATATTCCGCCCGTGCCGTCCAATGCTCGCCCAAATACTCCATGCCGCCCGAATAGCGATGACGAGGCGCATTTTTGTCGGGAAAGAGCGAATAGTTGCCGATATAGACGGAACCCGAAAGACGGAAATTTTTCACGAAAGGATAGAAGTCGAGGCGCGCGGCGAAATCCTTGCTCAGGTTGTCTTTGCGGATGTTGATGCCCGCGCCGCCGAAAATGCCAGCATAGTAGTTCAGGATAGGCAAACGCTCGCCGTCACGTTCGATATCCACCAACGTGCCCGACAGCATCGCCCCTATTTCCAGTCCATTGGCATACGCTGCGATACCTGATATGTCGCTGAAGCCCGCCAATGCCGCCACCGACTGCGACAGCTCCACGAACTCCAAGTCCAAGGGCGACAGAAAGTTATCCATCGTATAAGGTGTCTTTAGCTGCCCAATCCACAGATGGGCATACTTACAGAATTTCACCCGCAACCAAGCGTCGAGCAGGCGCGGCGTGAAAGCCATGTCGGCCTGCAGACGGAAGTCGAGCATCGGATGCAACTTTCCGGAGAAGTCGAACCGGGCACGCCGCAGCATAATGACACTGTGTTTTTCCATGCCCCCGTTGTCATCCGGCTGCAGGGTATAATCGTACTGCGCATCCACAAACCCGTGAATCTGCAGATAGTCGCTGAGCTTCCAATCCCGCACACGTTTGGCCTTGGTCGGGACAGAGTCAGCCTGCGTCTGCGCCACGGCACGATGCGACGGGCAAAACGCCAGCAACAAGAGGGTCAAAAAAAACGCGAAAACCGTTCTACTTACTGATTTATGAGTCATGTTTGTTCATTACACTTGTGGCGGCAAATATAGTAAAATTACGGACACCAACCGAGTCGAATTATTTTTGTATCTTTGCCGCCCTATTTCAAAAAACTTTAAAAACAGAAAAAATGGCATTAGAACAAAAAATCAACGAAGACATCAAAGCGGCGATGCTGGCCCGCGAATCGCAGAAGCTCAACGCCTTGCGCGCCGTCAAGTCCGCCATATTGTTAGCCAAGACCCAAAAAGGCGGCGGCAGCGACCTGGACGAGGAGGCGGAAATCAAGATCCTGAAGCAGCTGGTGAAACAACGCCAGGAGTCGGCCGAGACCTACCGCGCCCAAAACCGCGAAGACCTCGCCGCCGAGGAGCAGTTCCAACTCGACATCATCAAGGGCTACCTGCCACAGATGCTTTCCGAAGAGGAGGTGGAAGCCGCGTTGAAGGGCATCATCGCCCACAACGGGTTCAGCGGCATGAAGGACATGGGCAAAGTGATGGGCATGGCCACGAAGGCCTTTGCCGGGAAGGCCGACAACAAACTCGTCTCCGACATCGTAAAACGGCTTCTGGCCCAATAGTTTAAGGAATGAAATATTACATTGTGGCAGGCGAGGCGTCGGGCGATCTGCACGCCTCCAACCTCATCAAGGCCCTGAAGGAGAAGGACCCGGCGGCGGAGTTTCGCGGCTGTGGCGGCGACCTCATGCGCGACGCCGGCGCAGAGCTGCTCATCCACTACAAGGACATGGCCTACATGGGCTTTTGGGAGGTGTTCGTGCACCTGCCCGCCGTGCTCGGCAACATGCGGCGATGCAAGGCCGACCTCCTTGCCTGGCAACCCGACGTGCTCGTCTTGGTGGATTTGCCCGGCTTCAACCTGCGCGTCGCCAAATTCGCGAAAAAGCACCGCATCAAGGTCGTCTATTACATCTCCCCGCAGATCTGGGCCTGGAAAAAAGGGCGCATCAAGCAAATCCGGCGCGATGTCGATGAGATGATGGTGATCCTGCCCTTTGAGAAGGAGTTCTACGCCCGCCATGGCATGAACGTGCACTACGTGGGGCATCCTTTGTTAGACGCGGTGAGCCGCGACCTGCCGCAGCGCCCCGACGTGCAGCGGTTCCGCGAGAACAACGGCTTGGACAACCGCGACATCGTCGCCCTGCTGCCCGGCAGCCGCAAACAGGAAATATCCGCGCTGTTGCCCACAATGCTGCAGATGGCGGAACGGTTCCCGCAGTACCAGTTCGTGGTCTCCACCGTCTCCTGGCTGCCAAGTTCGCTGTACAACAAGTACATGGACGGGTACGACGTGGCACGCGTCCGCAACCAGACCTACCCGCTGTTGGCCAACGCCAAGGCCGCCGTCGTGGCCTCCGGAACCGCCACCTTGGAGACGGCCATGATCGGCACGCCGCAAGTGGTCTGCTACGCCGGCAGCGAACTCTCCTACCTGATTGCCAAGCGCCTGATTTCCGGCATCAATTACATTTCCCTGCCTAACCTCATCCTCGACGCGCCCGTAGTGACCGAGCTTATCCAGCACGACTACAACACCGTCCGCCTGGAAAAAGAACTGCGCCTCATCACGGAAGATGCAGGGAACATCTCCGCCATGAAAGCGCAGTATGAGGAATTATACACCCGCTTGGGCAATGGCTCCGCCTCGCGGAAAGCCGCCGAGGTGGTCCTGCAAGCCGCTTCGGAATAACTACCAGACCAGCTTGAAGCCGGTGCTGTGCACATTGATAATCTGCACGTTGGGCTCGCTTTTGAGCAATTTGCGGAGCCGGGTGATATAGACATCCATGTTCCTGCTGTTGTAGAAGCTGTCCTCCCCCCAAATCTTCTTCAACGCATAGCTCCGGTAGAGCACGTCGTTGCGTTTCTCGTAGAGCATGTCTAACAAGGCGGCCTCGCGGGAGGTCATCTTCTGCTCCTGCCCCCCGACGATCAGCGTCTGCCGTTTCCTGTCGAACTGGATGCTGCCGATGCTCACGACATGGCTTTCAGGCTCCTCCTGCACTCCCGTACGCCGCAGCAGCGCCTGCATCCGCGCCAGCAGAATCTCCATCGTGAACGGCTTGGTGATATAGTCGTCGCCTCCGATGGAGAGGCCCTTGATCATGTCTTCCTGCATCGTCTTGGCCGTCAAGAAGATAATCGGGATTTTCTGATCCATCTTCCGGATTTCCTGCGCCAGAGTGAACCCATCCTTGATGGGCATCATCACGTCGATGAGGCAAATATCGAACTCATTGGTGCAAAACAGCTCGTAGGCGGCCTCGCCGTTGTTGGCGTGCCGCACGTCAAACCCCTTGCCCGTGAGGACAGTGGTGAGCACCTTGCCGAGGTTCATGTCGTCTTCCGCCAAAAGTACCTTTTTCGCTTCCATTTTTCCACATTTTTTGAAAGAGCAAAAATAAAAAAAACATGGACATACACGGAAGCCGATATTAAAATTTTTTATACCTTTGCGACCGTTTTGGACAAATCGTTTGCTGTTATTATTTAATTGAATTTCAAACAGATATGAAAATCATAACCACCGTAGAGGAATTGATAGACATCGCAGCGCGCGAACGTGCCGCCGGCAAGACCATCGGTATGGTGCCCACCATGGGTGCCCTGCACGAGGGCCACCTTTCGCTCATCCGCCGCGCCCGTCAAGAGAACGATACCGTTTTCTGCTCCATTTTCGTGAACCCGGTGCAGTTCAACAACGCCGAGGACCTGGCCAAATACCCCCGCACCCTGGAGGCCGACGTGCAGCTGATCGGCGACCAAGCCGACTACGTGTTCGCGCCCACCGTGGAGGAGGTGTTCCCCGTGAAGCCCACGGAAGTCTATGACTTCGGCACCGTGGCCAACGTGATGGAGGGCGCCGCCCGCCCGGGCCACTTCAATGGCGTGGGTGTCATCGTGCGCCGCCTGCTCGAATGGACCCGCCCGCACAAGTCCTACTACGGCGAGAAGGACTACCAGCAGATTGCCGTCATCCGCGAGATGTGCCGCCAATGCCGCATCCTCTCCGAGATCATCCCCTGCCCCATCGTCCGCGAACCCAACGGCCTGGCCATGAGTTCCCGCAACCGCCGCCTCTCCCCCCACGAATTCGAGACTGCCGCCAACATCCACCGCATCCTCGAAGCATCCCGCTCGTGTGCCACCGTACCCGAGATCAAGGCCTTCGTGGAAACGGAAATCGCCAAAATCCCCGAATTCCAGCTCGACTACTTCGAAATCGCCGACGCCGAGACCCTCCTGACCACCGACGACATCCGCAACCCGCACGGCGTCATGGGGTTCATCACCGTGTATGTGGGACCGGTGCGACTCATCGACAATATTAGATATTAAAACATAAACTTCCTTAAACAGCCTCGAAGAGGCAAAACGCACGAAGTGCAATTAACCCCACACAAGCCGAAGGCGCAGTGCGGGGCGCAACAAAAAACAACCCCGCAAGCCGAAGGCGCAGTGCGGGGCGCAACGACAAACAACCCCGCAAGCCAAAGGCGCCCTGTGGGACAAACAAACAACCGAAAAATGAACATCGAAATCCTGAAATCGAAGATACACCGTGCTACCGTCACGGAAGCCAACCTGAACTACGTGGGCAGCATCACTATCGACGAGGCGCTGATGGAAGCCGCCAACATGATCGAGAACGAGAAGGTGCAGGTGCTGAACGTCAACAACGGGGAACGCTTAGAGACCTACGTCATCAAGGGCGAGAAAAACTCCGGCGTGATCTGCCTCAACGGGCCCGCCGCCCGCAAAGCCTCCCCCGGCGACACCGTCGTTATCATCTCCTACGCCTCCATGGACTTCGAAGAGGCCAAGACCTTCAAGCCCACCATCGTATTCCCGAACGGAGAGAACAAACTTTAGCTGTTGGCTGTTAGCACTATGACTTAGACTTAGACTATGACTTAGACTTAAACTATGACTATGACTTAAACTAACATGCTGGCGTTTGACCGATTACAAATCTCCAATCACTAACCGCAAGCTTCAATAACCAATAACCATTATAAAAGAAAGAATGTACAAACTGATATTAATACGCCACGGACAGAGCGAATGGAATCTGTCGAACCAGTTCACCGGATGGACCGACGTGGACCTCACCCCGCAGGGTGTCGAAGAGGCGAAGCAGGCAGGGCGCATCCTGCGCGACGAGCCCGGCCTTGACATCCGCTACACTTACACCTCCTACCTCAAACGCGCCATCAAGACGCTGAATTACGTGCTGGAGGAGATGGACCGGATGTGGCTGCCCGTCTATAAGACCTGGCGACTGAACGAGAAGCACTACGGCGCTCTTCAGGGACAGAACAAGAAGGAGGCAGTATCCGTGTACGGTGAGGAGCAGGTCAACAAGTGGCGGCGCAGCTACGACGTGCAGCCGGAACCGTTAGCCGACGACGACCCTCGCCACCCGAAGTTCGACATCCGCTATCAGGACATCAAATTCAAGGCCGCCCGCCCCGCCACTGAATCCCTCATGGACGCCACCAAGCGCATCATCCCCCTCTGGAACGTCAACATCGTAGAATCGCTGCGCGAATACAAGCAGGTGCTGGTTGTGGCGCACGGCAACAGCATCCGCGGCATCATCAAGTTCATGAAGAACATGTCGAACGAGGAAATTGTGAAGCTCAACATCCCCACCGGAGTGCCCTTCCTGCTGGAACTCGACAGCGAAATGCAGGTCATCAGCGACCGCTACCTCGGTCTCTCCGAAGAGGAACTGAAAGCCAAGCAAGACGGCGTGGCCAACCAGACCAAGGCGTAACAAACCGTCCCCTTCAGCATTTTCCTACATTTACATACCAAAAGGAACCCCGGACACTTTACCGCGTCCGGGGTTCCTTTTTCATTTCCAAATCCCGCGCCGCTCAGCGCAGGGTCCACTGAACAACAAGCCTATTTCAGTCCCCTGTTCTTCAGCAGCGGCTCGATGGACGGTTCCTGGCCGCGGAAGGCCATATAGAGGTTCATCACATCGTCGGTATTGCCGCGTTCCAGAATGTTGGTGCGGAACGAGGTGGCTGTGGCCGGATCGAAGATGCCGTGGTCTTTGAAGCACTGGTAGGCATCGTTGTCGAGCAGCGCCGACCAGGTGTAGCTGTAGTAGCCTGCCGCATAGCCGCCGGAGAAGACGTGTTGGAAGTAGGGACTTCTGTAGCGGGAGATGATGGACGGAATCAGCCCGATCTTTGCCATCCGCTCGTTCTCGAAACCGGGCTGCGTGAAGTTCACGGGCTCCGTCACGGTGTGGTAGTCCATGTCGAGGATGGAGGCGGCAAGCAGCTCGGTGTTGACGAAGCCCTGGCCGTAGGTGGCGGCCGCCTCGATCTTCTGCACCAGCGCGTCGGGAATCAGCTCGCCAGTCTGGTAGTGGTGGGCATAGACCTTCAGCACCTCCGGCTCGAAGGCGAAGTGCTCCATGAACTGCGAAGGCATCTCCACGAAGTCGCGCGGTACGTTCGTGCCCGAGAGGCTGGGATAGTGGCAGCGCGACAGGATGCTGTGCAGCGCGTGACCGAACTCGTGGAACAGCGTCTGCGTCTCGTCGATGTTGAGCATCGAAGGCTTGTCGCCCACCGGCTTGGTGAAGTTGAAGACCAGCGACACCACCGGGATGTGGTTGTTGCCGTCGCGGTCGTAGTACTGTTCGCGGAAATTGGTCATCCAAGCGCCGCTACGCTTGCTCTCGCGCGGGAAAAAGTCCATATAGACCACCGCAATGACTTCGTTGTTGTCAATCACCTCATACACCTTGACGTCCTTGTGATAGACCGGAATCTCAGGATTCTCGCGGAACGTAAGCCCGTAGAGCCGCTCGCAGACATAGAACAGCCCCTTGCGGGCGGAGTCGAGGGCGAGGTAGGGACGGATATCCTCGTCGTTGAGGTCGTATTTCTCCTTACGCAGCTTTTCGGCATAGTAGCGCCAGTCGTAGGGCTGCAGCGCGCCGGAAACGCCGTCCTTGTTCATCATCTTCTGATAGAGGGCGGCCTCCTCCTTGGCCTTGGCGAGGGCGGGCGTCCACACCTTCATCAGCAGGTCATAGACGTTCTTGTCGTTCTTGGCCATGCACTCGTCCAAAACGTAGTTGGCGTAGTTGTCGAAGCCGAGGATTTTCGCTTTCTCCAAGCGCAAGTTGGCAATCTCGTTGATAATCTCCGCATTGCCGTACTCCCCATCGAGGCAACGAGTGGAATAGGCGGTCCAGAGTTCCTTGCGCAGCTCGCGATTCTGGCAATTCTGGAGGAACGGTTCCATGGAGGGCACATGCACGGTGAAAGCGTACTTTCCTTTGGCATCCTTCATGCCGTCGGCCGTCTCCTTGGCAGTGGCCAATTGACTTTCCGTCAGCCCTTTGAGGTCCTCTTCGTTGTCAACGAAGAGCGTGTAGGAGTTAGTGGCACCGAGCACATTGTTGCCGAACTTGAGGGTGAGCGCGGAGAGTTTCTCGTTGATTTCGCGATAGCGGGCTTGCTTGTCGGCGGGCACGTTCGCGCCGCCGTGCACGAAGCCCTTGTAGGTCACCTCCAAGAGCCGCTTCTGCTCGTCGTTGAGATTCTCCTTTTCACGGTTCTCATACACCGTCTTGATACGCTGGAACAACTTGTCGTTCAGCATAATGTCATCCTCGTGGCGCGTAAGCATCGGGATGATGGTGTCGGAAAGTTCCTCCATCTCCGGGCTGTTCATGCACTCGGCGAGGTTGAGGAAGACGGCCGACACTTTCGTCAGCAACTCGCCGCTGTATTCGTACGGAATCAACGTGTTGCCGAAGGTAGGCTCCTCGGAGTTGTCGCAGATGGCCTGGATGTTCTCCTTCTGCTGCCGGATGCCCTCCTCGACGGCCGGCAGGTAATCGGTGGTTTTAATCTGGTCGAAGGGCGGCACGCCGTAAGGGGTGTTCCACTCTTTCATGAAGGGATTGTCGGCCAATTCGGGGCTCTCGGCCTGTTTCTTCTTGCACGCGCCGCCGAGAATGACGGTCGCCAAAGCCAAGGTCATGATGGGAAATTTAGGGTTCATAATATGGAATTTGTTTGTAATTTTTTCCTCGTTCAAACAGTTTGCAAAAATAGCTTTTTTTTGAATGTATTCCTACTTCTTGATGAACCCCTTTGCGAAAACACCTCTGTCCGAAATAATCCTTACAAAATAGACACCGCTGGAGAGCATCGAGACATCCGTACGGGTCGGGTTGCCTTGAAAGCCAGTTGTCTGGACAACCTTCCCGTAAACATCACAGACTTCGATCCGCTGAACGGCAACGTTGTCATCGCTGAAGCGGATGTCTATGTACTCTCGCGCAGGGTTTGGATAGAGGCGGACGAAGTCATCAAGGTTGCCATACCCCCCGATGCCGACCCCGCTTCCGTCCGTCAGACGCAGCTGCACGTCATCCACATACAGCGTCGAAGCCGTTGCCGTGCTGCATCGGAGAACGATGGTTTTTCCGGAACCCGTATAGTTGCTTAGCGGCACGGTATATTCTTGGTGGATAGCGCTCACAACATCCACTGTCCCCACTGCCGTGAACGAACTCTCGTCCTCAAGGTCTTCTAAAACGCCCACTTCGACGGTGCTGCCCGCAGAAGCAGTGATGGCGATGACCTTCGCATAAAAGGAGACCGTGACAGTGTTGGCGGGAATGCTGTCGTCAAGCCTGGGCAGCACAGCGGCACACACAGGTTTGAACCTGAGAGCGTTGCTCCCAGAATGTGAGTGAGTCGAAATGACAGAGGGGAAATTCGAGCCTGAGAATCGCCACCAGCAGAGGGGGAGGTGCGTATCTTCCGAGAGGTCGTCCTCGAAGTCCCAGATGCGCGGCAGCGAACGAATGCGCCCGCAGTCTGTGGTGAACAGCAGCGTGTCCGACGGTTCCTCGGCATTGCAGGTCCTTGTCACGAAAAGTTCGTAAGAGGTAGAAGGCGACAGCCCCGGCAGAGTCGGATTGTCGCCAGTGAGCAAAGCCGTCTGCCACTCGTCACCGTCCACGGGACGATAGTGGACCACGAGGGTGTCATCGGTTTCGGCACCCGTGACGGCCAGCGTGACGGCGACATCTGACAAGTTGAAGATATGAATGGAATCAAACGGTTGACATCCAGTGGTAAACAAGAGGGTGCCGGACAGTGTGCTTTCATCGCAGCTGTGGGTCAGGAACACCTCGTATGGCGTGTCAGGCGAAAGCCCGTCAAGCAGGAAGGAAGGACTCGTCGCGGAGAACGACTGCTCCATCCAGGTTCCGCCGCCTGACGCACGGTAATGCACGATATAGTCAGGATAGTAGCTGTCGAATCCCGTCCAGTGGAGGCGCGCTGAATGGCTCGTCACTTCGCTTGCCGCAAGGTTTTCCGGGAGATGGCACACCGGGATATAATCCAACGTCAAGTCGTCAATGTAGATGTCACCGCTGTTCGGTGTCGTCACGTCCTTGATACAAATGTACTTCCCGTCGCCCGTGTAGGAGGAAAGATGCAGGTCGAAATATTGGTAGTCGTATTGGAAGTTGTCAATGCTCTGCACAGGAGTATAGGTCATGGGGTCGTAAGGGTTGCTCATCACGCCGACTTCAATCTCCAGTTCGGGGTTGCTCCAGTAGTCAGAACTTCCTTTCCTCGCATAGAAAGACAGCCTCAAATCCCGGGCCGCTATCGTGTCGTTCAGCGCAGGCAGTATCACATAGGTCCCGCTGGACCTGAAGAAGTTGAACGATGCCCCGCTGTTGTGGGCGTAGTTTGCATCGGGCCAGATGCGCGGGAAACCGTTGTCGTTGGCAGAACGTATTTTCCGCCAGCATTCCGGCATCCGGAGCGAGTCGTCATACTCCTCGAAATCCCAGAATTGCGGCATGGAGTCCATGTAGCCGCAAACCGTGGCGGCTACGACGGTGTCTGTCGGGAAGCAGGGGTTGCAGAGCGCCTCCACCACGAATTGATAGACCGTGTTAGGCTGGAGGCCAGCGGCGGTGTAGGTGCCGGAAGCCAGAAATCCCGTCGTGTCGGCGAGCCACTCCACGCCATTGGCGGATTTGTAATGGATGACATACCGCGCAGAATCCACATCATGGTCCCAGTTGAGTTCAATGGAACTCGTGGTGGAGTGGATGGCCGCCAAGTTGGAGGGCCTGGGGCAAGAAGGGGCCGGATAGAGGATCATGTCGTCGATGAGAATCAAGGTGAAAAAGTCCATGGGATACCCGGGGATGACGTTAAGGGCCAGGCAGGTGCCGTTCCCCGTGTAGGAGCCCAGCGGGATATCCACCAGTTTGTAGTTGGCGTTCAGCGGGGGAAGCGTGTCTATCACCTCGAAAGTACTCGTGTCCGAGGGGTCGGTCAAAGCCCCGAGCAAGATGGTGGGCGGGGTGGCCGAAGCATTGACGGTGCCTTTGATGTAGAATGAGAGCTGGAGCTCGTGCAGAGGCCAGGCGAGCGTGTCAACGGGCGGAAGGATGCCGAAGCGGGAGGCCTGGCAGTAGAAACGCAGTGCGTGCGACCCTGAGAGGGCTTGGCCGGCGGTGTTGTAAACGTAAGGATAGGTGTTGTCGGCACGGCTCCAGCAGGCGGGCAGCGGGGCGCTGGCCGTGCCGGACGTGTTGTTCGTCTCGAAGTCCCAACGGACGGGCATCTCGCTGATCAGGTCGCACGCCGTGCTGAAGGTCATGACGGAGGTCAGCGAGTCGGGAGCGCAACCAGCAGCGAAACGGCACTCGTAGCGCGAGGAGTGGTCCAGCCCCGCCAAAGTGTATTGCGGACCGCTCAAGGAGACCGTTTGTGTCTCCCACTGTTCATCTCCCTCTTTCCGATAGTAGAAGGTGTGTTGCGGGTTCTCCTGTCGGTAACCTAACCAGCGGATGACCGCCGAATTGGGCGTGATGTCGCTGACGGTGACCTCGTTGATGCGCGGGCAGGCGGGGACCGTGTCGAGGACAACGTCGTCAATGAAGCGGAAAGTGTTCGTCTCCCCGACAAACCGCAAGGCGACAAATGTTCCGTTTCCGCCATACGCATCCAACGGAAGGGTGAACAACCTGTAGTCTGACTGGACTTGCGTAACCGTGTTGACGGGTTGGAAGGAGGCCGTGTCATCAGGGGATGTCATCACACCGACCGTGAACGCTGTCGGATGGGTGCTGTTGGATGAACGCGCATAAAAAGAAAGCTGTAATTTATTGATTTCAAGCACCGTAGTGTCTATTTCGGGCAAAACAAGGAACTGCCGGCCAGCGGCGCTGAAACGCAGGTGGCGTGAACCGGAATGGGCATACGACGGTTCCTCAATCACCCATGCCGCATCGGGATTGTAAACGGTCCAGCAGGCCGGCTGCGGACGGTTGGGCGTGCCGCCAATGTTGTTCGTCTCGAAATCCCACGACGCGGGCACCGCGCCGATCGTTCCGCACGCCGTGTTGAACGTGACCGTCTCAGAGACCTTTGAAGTGTCGCAGCCCGCCACCACTCGCACGCTGTATTGGGAAAGGGGCTGCAGGTCCGTGAGCGTGTACTGCGATGAATCCGCCACGAAGGACAGCGATTCCCAGGCCGTGTCGGATTGCCTCTTGTATTGCACGGCGAAGTCAGGATGCTGCGCGTTGTAGCCCGACCAAGATAGATCCGCCGAAGTCAGCGTGACGTTGTCCACTTGCAAGATGCAGGGCCGCGGGCAGGCGGAGATGGTGTCAATGGACATATCGTCAATATGGATTTCAACGGTTCCGTCGCTTCGGATGGCAATATGGCGACCTGAGCCTGCATAGCCCGACAGCGGAATCTCGAACGCGGACCAGCTGCTCGGAACGTGTGTGATGGATTCTATGGGGACAAAGGAGCTGGAGTCTGCCGGATCTTCCATGACACCGACTTCGACAAGGCCGTATTCCGGTGCCTGGTAACCGCTGCTACGCATTCGGAACGAAACTTGCAAGTCGGCGAGATGATGCGCAGAGGTGTTCACGGGCGGAAGAATGACCCATGTGGAGAATTGTTGGTAGTCGCTCAGGGCGAGGAAATGCTCCGTGTATTGTTGAATATGAATGGTTGCGGGATTCCGGCCGATTTGCATCCAGCAGTCCGGGAGGACAGGCGTGGAGTAAAGCGTGCTGCTGTCCGTCCCGAAATCACACGCCCAGGGCAGCGAGTCGATGCCCGCGCAGTAGGTGCTGACCGACAGCATGGGAGATGCCAAGCTGGTGTCACAGTCGGGGATAAGGCAAAACTCATACAATGTGTGGGGTGACAGCCCGGTTACAGGTAACGAGAGGTCTTGCGGGGCTGCGGGAACGCTTGTCCACACGCTGTCACCGATTTGCCTATATCGAAGGTGACATCCGTCTGGAAGGCTGACACTGTTCTCCCAATGCAGCACCAGGGAAGTGTCGGTCAGCTGAGTGGCATACAGATTGTACGGGGGCAGGCAGTCCGTCAACGGGTATAGGTTTATGTCGCTCAACCGGGCTCCGCATAGCCAATTACTGTGGGAATCCGTTATCTTGAGTGCCACCCTGTTGCCCTGTCCCTGGTAACCGGCAAGCGAGACCCAATACGGCTGGGCGGTGTTAGGGATGTGGTGGAGGGTCTTCAGCGGCACGAAGGACGCAAGGTCGCTGGTGTCTTCCCAAATGCCAACCTCAATGGTGGGGGTGTAGAGCGCATACCCGGATCGA
>Ga0310697_10002893_pt1 | contig 17704 bp, 11 predicted proteins | sample 172DNAGHGlowgp2_FD_203883 | JGI IMG/M metagenome (GOLD analysis project Ga0310697, IMG submission 203883) | Sheep rumen microbial communities from Palmerston North, Manawatu-Wanganui, New Zealand - 1728 DNA GHGlow gp2 (v2) (version 2) | ecosystem: Host-associated > Mammals > Digestive system >... | reverse complement strand
AAGGAGCGTCGGTCTTTCCGTAGGTCACCTCCTCGTCGACGATTGTACCGGCCACAACGTGATGCACGATTGTCTTAATCGGAGTGAACGTTGCATCGCCGGGCACCGGCAATCTGAACGTCTCTCCCGTTGCAACTGTATAATCGCAGTGCCACATCGTCGGGTAGTCGAGGTCAGGCTGAGCAACCGAATCGGTGATTTTTACCTGATTTCCCTTATATGTGATTTCGAGAGCCGTATCGTACAACTCCTCGTAGAACTTCTCGTCTTCAGAGATGATATCCTTGACGTACAGCCACTCCAGAGGTGCAGGCACGTTGTCGGGATAATCAGCAAGCAGATAGATACGGCCAAGCGAATCACGCTCCTTGAGCCACGTCATAGCGTAGAACTTGTCATCCTTCTTCAGAGCGAGGTTGATATCGACGTCCTCTTCTGTCGGAGAAGCAACCTTGAGGTAGTAGCCGGTCATCACGATATGCGTAGCGTCCGTTCTGAGTCCGATTGCCCTTGCATAAGCAACGTTGCCTTCGAGGTCGATATATGAAATCACGTCGAAGAGTTCAGTCTCTGCAATGATGTTTCCTGGACGTTCGTCACCGGTCAGGTTGTGAACGAGTTTTTCACGGAAGACAGGCACAACCGGCACGATGTGCATATCTGCTTCTGAGAGATAATATCCCAAAATATAGATATCGTCAACATCTGCATAGGCGGGATGTGATGACCAGCCAGAGAAGATATATCCAGCTCGACGCTCCGGAGATGCAATATCTGGCACCTTATCCTCATAAAGAAGAGTCTTTGTTGCGTACTGCTCATCGTCTATCATCCAATATACAGTGATCTGATGACGCTGTGTTGTCGATGTGATGTTGATGTCATGAGCAGGCATCACGCAAGGCAGAGTTGACGTCCAGCCGGTCCAGTCATAGCCGTGAGGGACTTCGAACTCAGGAGTGATTGAAGCGTCGAGCAACTGACCCTCAGTCATATTGAAGGATGCGTACAACTTGTTGTCAATCAGGTAGTTAACCTTAAATGCGCCGGTGACAAGCAACTTGACTTCGGAGAAGTAGTTCGCGTGTGAGGAATTCCAGCGCTTCGCAGCCTCGAATATCGACTGATAAACGTGCAGTACGGGATGATTCGTGTGTGTCCTATCCCAATCCTCGAAAGGCAGAGTTGCAGTGTTGTACACATAAACATCGGTTGCTCCGCTCTGATATACGAACTCAAGGTCCTCAGTCATATCACAAGGTGACTTGTATATCTTCGGGTTGGTGTGTGAAGCGTTGTAGTTCTTCTGATATATAATCACCGGAGCAGTCGGGTACCACACGTTCGGGTCCTCCGACTTTGTCATCCAAGCCAGGGATTCAGGAGCAATCTCGATTGCGTCATAAGAGGGCTGGACGCCCATCCAGACGTGACGAGCCTGATATGATAATCCTTTCGATACAACTCTGAGGAATGAAGTGCCCGGTGTCTGACTGAATTCGTTCGCTGACACATCAAGAGGATGCACAGTGATTGAATTGGTTAAGAACGAAGAACCGAAGTCGCCCTGACCGATGATTTTCATCCTTGTATCCCAGGGGAATATCTGGTCCTCGTACTCTCCGGTCGAAGGATTCACAACCTTTGACTTAGGCATATCCTCGAACTCAATATCGAAGTCAGTGCCGGGTACGAGTTCGTGTGTGCCGTACTTTATAAGCGCTCCTGACTCAGTCCAATAATCATCGGAGAGAGGCTTGGAGTAGTCGATGACAACATCAGAGGGCTGGATTAACAACCAATCCGGATCGAGATTCCTTGCAACGATTCGATATGTAACGTCCTGATAATCAGTGAAGTTTCCGATACCTGTGATGCGCAGAGTGTGAGTGCCTATGTTCGTACCGTCAGTCAACAACTCAACTTCGTAGTCTGTACCCTCGACGAGATTTCCGACAACTCCGGTCACAGTCACTGATTCGGGCACCTGAACCTCGTAGTTGTACTCGAACTGATTAGGCGTCAGAGTCACAGCCGACAGCTTGATGTTGCGCTGCAAAATCTGATATTCGAACTCGAACGAGCCGCGGTAGTTGCCGATTCCGGTCACTCTTATTCGATGCGTACCCGCATTAACTCCGTCAGTCAAATAGGTGAACTCGAAGTCACGTCCTTCGACGATATCCTCACCGGACGTATCGACGAGGTAGTTCTTGAAGCTGGCAATCGGGTACTGACGTGTTGCATCGTACACAAGTGTCCGCGGAGTCATCACATAATTAGTTGTATCTGTGATATCGTAGTAGATTGTGTACGTGAACGTGTATCTGTCCTTATAATTGCTGTTCTCGACAGGTACTAGAGCAACAGATGCAGTGCCTACACCGGCGTCGATGTTGTTCGAATATACAAGCGAGACGTCCTGAGGAGTCAGGTTGACGCGTCCGGGCAGTGCAGATACGTCGATATCATCGTACGATACAGTGATAGGCTGATGCGTGTAGATATAATCAGTGACGTGAAGAGAAGGATCCGATACAGTTAAACTCTTCGGACGAATCTCGACGTCGATATATTTAGAACCCTGATAATTGCCCTTTCCGGTCATCGTCACCCTGACAGGCTTAGCCGGCTGAGGAATCACGTTGCCGTAGTCGAAGGACACTGTGTAGTCGACTCCCTGGACGAGTTGTCTGCGCTCCGGCTCTGAGTAGTTGAAGTTGCTTGAGTCGATGTTCGAAGCAACCGGCTTGTACTTATAAGTCGAAGCGTCACCAGAGGGGTTCTCGAAGTACTTATCATATTCAAATGTGAAGTACTGAGGATCGCATTCAAGTCGGACTTCTGGCCATGTGACCGGGATAGGCTCAATCGTATAATGCGCGGACGTGTTACCGGTGTAGTTGTGACTCAGATGCAGATAAGCTGTAGCAGTGCCGGGATAATCATCCTCGCTGTACGTCACTTCAAAGAAGTCCTCCGTGTAGTCAAGATGATAATTAAGCTTCGGACAATAAACATCGTAGCCGCTCGGACGTGTCACCAATCCTGCATATGGCACTGAATATTCGTTCAGCGTGAACGTGATATCGCTGACGTCAATAGGCGTGATCGTGAACTCCCTGGCGATTGATATTCCGCCGGACAGCGTGTAGTGTCCGTTCGCAGTCGGACGAATCATCAGGGATGCAGTGCCTGCATTCACGTTGTCGCGATATTCGACTGTGTAGTCATAATTGAGGATAAGCCTGTACGGGTTCTCCGAATATGTGCCGTACGCATCGTCAATCTTCATGTTGAGATCCTGACTCTGCGCCTGTCTGTTGTACTCGCGGTCAGTGATTCCGCTGATAATACACTCAGAAAGCGGACGCTTTTCAATCACGGAATATTCGTAGTGCGTCGATTTGAAATTTCCTATTCCGGTGAAGAGGATTGTCTTTGTACCGGGTTCTATAAACTCAGGCATATCGACCGTGTAGTCGGTGTCCTCGACAAGTGTATATTCTACAATATCGCTGACGTCCTGCCAGGGATATCTTGTCGACCACGTCAGAACCGGAGTCGGAGTGTGATCCTGCATATCGTACATGGTTCGGGCAACGATTCCGGTGATTGTCACTGCTGAAATCTCAGGCTGCTGAATCACGAAATTGACGTCTCTTGAGCCGTATATTGACGCTCCTTCTGCTGAAGTCACTCTGACAGTTGCATTTCCGGCTGCATCACAGTTCAGATAAGTGACTGTGTAGTCCGAAGTCGGGAGGTCGATTCCCTGATATGACACCTTCATGGGAGGACGCGCTCCGAATCCTGTCCAGAGAACGGGAGTCGGCACTGAAGTCAGAGTTGCGAGGTTGATATTCAGAGGATTAATCGTGAAGTTGTACGTCACTGAGCCTACATAATTGGCTGTCGAATAGAAAGTCACGTTAATCGATGCAGTGCCTGCATATGTGTTGTTCACATATGTGTAGGCGAAGTCTGTGCCCGGAAAGAGGCGTACAGAGTTGACTCCGTAAAGGTACTCAACTGTAGGCTCAATCGGACGTCCGTTGTAGGTGTAGCTGCTGAGAATAGGTCTCAGAGAAAGCTCTGAAGCAGTTGCCTGACGCTTGTTTATCGTCATTGTGAAAGAGCGTTCGTCACCGGTGAATCGGTCACCCATAGGCTTGATTGTATAGGTGTACACACCGGCGTTGACCTGATTGTCAGGCTTCGACGTGAACACGTAGTCGACACCCTCAGTCAATCGGTTGTCTGAGATTGAGACCGTGAAGTTCGACTTGTGTGGGTAGTTGTCATATGTGAACACAGATGCATCCTGAGTGATGACACAGTCAGCGAAATCAGCCTTCTGGATATCGAAATAATATTCGGTGATTCCGGTCAGATTTCCGTGATACTGAGAGCCCGGCGCCATCTGGGAGTGCTGACAGCCCGTGATTCGAAGAACTCCGCGTCCGAAATAATTGTGGCTGTATTCGTACGTGTAGTCATAATCTTTACGCGGAGTGTACCCGTTGTAGTCCAGAACGAACTCAGGACGCTTGGCTGTCCCGTCAAAAACGAAGTTCGAAGCGTCAATCAAAGAGCAGTCAATCTGACTTGTGTGAACAGGCAAAATCTTGTAGTACGCAGTGCCTTTCTTTCCGGTGTAGTTGCCTATTCCATTGACGTTGAAGTGTGCAGATGCGTTGCAGTTCGTGTTGTCGAGCGAAGCCCATCTGAGCTTCCAGTCACGGTCTTTCTCGAGGATATAATCACAAGCAAGGTCTGTTATCTGAGGATAAACCGGCTGTCCGGTGAACTGAACCTCAGTGTCGAAATAAACCTGACCGGACGAGATATCCTTAGGATTAATCGTGTATTCGAAGGTCTTGTCTGCTCCGACGATGTTCTTCTGGAGATAATGCACGGTTGCAGTGTACGTGCCGGCGTTCGAAGAGTCGGGATATGTGATTTCGTAGTCAGTCTCCTGATACTTAGGCTGCGGCAGAGGGGAAATCTGCTGGTTCGCGAACTTTCCCGCGTTCACCTTGCTGTATCTGATTGATGCAGAGTTAAGCGGGTTAATCGTGTACTGAACCTGAGTCTCTCCTCTGATGAAGCTCGAGTCAGGCAGTGCATATACAGTTGCGTTCACAACCGATGCATCGACGCAGTTGTCTGGCTCGAGGATATCGAAGTCGACACCCTGCTCGTAGCCCTCAATCTTGACGATTTGAGGATATTGAGAAGTTGCATTATATGTGAAAGAAGAAGGTACGAGAGAAATAGAGAGATCGTCGATGTTCTTCTTCTCGACCTCGATTGAGATATCGCGTGTGCCGAAGCAGTGCCCGATTCCCTTGAGCGTGAACTGAGTGTTTCCCGGAAGAGAAGTGTCATATGACTGGGATGCGTAGTCAATCCTGATCTGGGGCTGATAATTGTTGATTCCATCGACTACGATATATTCGGCCGGATCGTCCGAAGTAGGCACTTTGACTGATGCGTCGATAATCAGCTCGTCAACATCTACGAGATTCACGGACGTGTTGCCGTAGAAGCGCGAAGAGTCCTGCGGACTGAACTGACCTAAGCCGGTCATCTCTATAAATGCGGGAGCCTGAGTGCCGACTGTCATAGCGGTGTCACAGCGCGAATAGAGCTTGTCAACCTCATCAATGTGATAATCGACTTCTTCAGCGAGTTCGGCAGAGGAGTCGGAGACACCCTCTTCTCCTGCTTCATCGTACTTGAGAGCAACAACATCGTACCAATCCTCTACTTCTCCTAAGAAATCGAACTGGTCGACTTTTGAGCGCAGTGCAAGCACACCCGTCAGGATATCGAGAGAGGCGTCAATCGTACCGGTGTAGTCATTCTTTGCGATAATCTCGACTGCATGACTGCCCCTGTTGAAAGAGTCAATCGACACGTCGAAGCAGTCAGAAGGTAAAGTGATTCGAGATGCATCGAAGTTGATTTTTATCTGACCCTCTTCAAAGACGTTGAGTGATGTGTACAGCGCATCTGCTCGAGAAAGAGACACTCGAGACGAATCGACGGTCTGAGGATTGACAACAACATTCAGGGTGACAGTACCGGCGTACAAGCCAGTGCCTGTCAGAGTCACTGAGTTGCTTCCGGCGTGAACCGCAACAGAAGATGTTGTGAAATCCCTGTCTTTGCGAAGATAATAATTGAAAGTAGGATCATAGAAGAGGTCGAGCAAGTCAACCTTATCATTCCCGTTGAATATCATTCTGTCCTGCTCGTACGGAGTGTTCGAGAGAGTGACTGACGCGATGTTGCGGAGGATTGACCATGTGAACTCCTTCGTGCCGTACACGCGCTCAACGCCGGTCAGGTACTCCGTATAATCGCCGGCTCCGCTGACTGTACGTGTCGAATATGTGTAGTCGGTAGTTGCTGTCAGGAGTTCTTCGCCGTAGTGTACAACAGGAGCGGGAGTTGTGTGTGAATTCCCGTCATATGCGTAGTTCTCGACTTGTATATCGAGGTCAGAAGCCTGGATATAATCAAAATCCTGAGACTTAGAAGAGCCGGAGAAAGCGTTTTTTCCGGTCAGTGATATGTTGTACTTCTCTGCTCCGCGAGTGCGCGTCATCGTGAAATGCGTGCCTTCTGTCAACACGATATCGTTGTACGTCACAGTGACAGCGTTGATATACATGGTGATGACAGCCTGAGTCAGATCGCAGGGAGTGACAGTCACTTGCTTCTTAGCCGTAGAGTTAGAAGTCAGATAGACTCCGGCCTGAGGAGTTGCGCGGTTGATTCGGAATTGCCATGAGCCAGAACGCGAAATCGCAGCGTTCTACTGTGTACCTCCATTATAATAATATCCCCCGACGAAAGTCTGTCCTTCGACGAGATTCATATCGTACGCGTCAGCAGTGCCGTAGAAGCAGTGAATCACAACTGAGGTGATTTTGAAGCTGCTTGCTTCAGGATCAGGCCATGCGAAAGTGCCCTGAGTCAGGTCGGGAGTCACCTCCATGAAGTGCGGGTACGAAGCAGTCACCTCAGAAGAGTCGAACACACACTGCGCGAGGTCAATCGTGTAGATTTCGATTGAAGTGATCCAATATCCCTCGACGAGTTCTGAATCCTCAAGAGCAGTGATTGTGATTGACTGGTTCTTAACGCCGTATATTCGGGGATTCCCGTCAGACCACACAACCTCGTAGTCGGTGCCCTCGACGAGAGTCACGTTGCCGAGCGTCAGGACGATATTCGGCTTCGTGATTTCAGAGCCGGTGCAATATGTTTTATTGGTTAGAGTTGCTGTGTTAATCTAAACCTTTGCCATATATTTTTCTGTATATTTTATCTCTGTGCAATATAGAAAGAGTTAGGGTCTCTCTGATAATATCCTTCAGTTGCGGCATCATATGTGTCGAAAGGATCCTCAAGGCCGTTAAAATAATAATCTCCGTACTGAGAGGTTTTTAGTATTTTGTACTTGTCCTCGTCCGGCTTCTTTATCACCGGTGTATTTCCGGGCGTCACCTCTTCGTAGTAGATTGACTTGACCAGACTTCCGTTAGGACCCGGCAACACCCAATAATAATACTGAACGAGCTTGTTGCCAAGCCTTTCACGATTTCCGGCCAATATTTTAGTCAACATATTGCCTCGCATCACAACACCAGAACTGTCGAGTTTCTGCAATACTTCGTACGCATTCTGGTCGACGAGAACGTACTTGTCATTGACAACAGCGTACACATTGTTGGCGTTCTCGAAGAGAGGGTACCATGTGATATCTCCTTCATTCTTAATCGAATCCCAGTTGTACACATAAAAGTCGAGACCTTTCTGGATGACGTGGAGATTCAGATATGTGAATATCATCTTGATGACGTCCTCTTCAGTGAGGATATCATCGAAAGTCTCTCCGAACAACAAGTGTTCAAAGATTCCTATCTTAAAGACCGAAAGTGAATCTGCTCCCGGTTCTGTCAGAACTGACCCGTCGTACCAGAAGTTCGACTGAGTCATATTCTTGAGATTGAGATTCCCGAGATTATCGAAGATTATTCGAATGATTTCCTCAAAGGTGATTGATGATGCATTTGCACGTCGGGTGATATATGTTGCGAGGTTCTTGCAGTTGCGCCAGTTGTGATACTGAAGCGAACTTAGAGCACCCGTACAAGAGATTTCCAAAATATCCCAAGAGTGATTGTACGGCTGGTTGTACACGTTCGGCTCTACATATCCCGCGAACAGACACTCGCTGCCTTTCCACACGTTCACCTTGTAGTTGCGGTCATTTGCCGTGAACAGCTTGTCAGCGAGCGAGTGACGCGTCAGAAGCCTGATTGTACACGCAGTCGGACGAATCACCTCAGTGATATCGACGCTCTCTTCTGATATCGTGACAGGGTCCTTATCAAATTGGATATCATCCTCCCAACTGTCACCGATTGTTCTGTCGGGCTCGAACACGTCAGTGTGTATAATCACCTCGATGTCCTCGTCATTCCTGTCTTTGAATATACCTTGAATTGTCATATTATTTTATTCCGATATCTTTTCCGATTCGGCTCTGTTCACGTCCGAAATTTCTTAACACGCCATAGAGCTCTTTTCCTCTCAGAACGAACTCAACCTGACCTCCTCCGATGCCTTGAGCAATCTTTGCACCGTTTCCGTTCACAAGATTCCAGAGACGTGCCTGCTGGTCGGAATTGAGGATCATCTCGCCTCGAGTGACCTTCGCGTTAATCGTGTCAGAACCGTTCGAATTGCTCCAGCCGACAAGTCCGCCGGTTGAGTAAGATTCAGTGGCTGACTTAATCTAAGCTGCTGTAGATAAGGCAATTGCGAGTCCACTTAGCGCGAATGCTGCCCAAACAAACGGGTTTCCTGTCTGTGCCGCAGCAGCCGATGCAGTTGCATATCCCAACATCACATTTGCAATTGCCTGAGCAATCGTGCCTGCGATATCAAGTTCAGGAGAGTCTGTCAGTTCACCGAGTGCGGAGAAGGCAGAACCCATCTCTGAAACAGAGTCTGCTCCGTTCTCTATATTTTTGAGAAATTTCTTGAACTTTTTGTCCTTGTTCGCAACTTCTTGTGCAGATTTAGCGAGATTGTTCTGCTCTTCTGTTAAGATTTTTACCTGATTTGTAGTTGCTTCATAACCGGCCGCTCCGGCAGTGCCGAGTGACTGATAAATCTGAAGCAATTCCTTGAGTTTTGCGATAAGTTCGTCGTTCGCGTCCATCTGCTTCTCGATTCCCTCGAGCTGACCTTCGTAGTCTCCTTTAGGTACTTCGGGAGCACCGACTGCCTTATCGAACGAAGAGACCTCTTTCGGCTTCGAGAGTTCAGCGAACTGCTTGTCAGCGTCCTTCAGCTTTTCAGTGTCGGCAACAACGTCAACCTGAAGAGTCAACTTTGTCTGCTCGATTTCCTTGTACAACTTGAGGATTTCATCTTTAAGTGCATCGACTTCGGTCTGATCGACGTCGACTGTCCACGTGAGCTGCTTCTGCTGAAGTTGCTGCAACCTCTTCTCGAGGGCGTCAAGCGAGGGATTCTTTCCTTCGGTACGCTCTCCTCTTTCGACGAAGCGTCGGTCGACAGTTGTCTTCTCGACCTTCTGAAAGCGCTTTTCCTGAGCTGAGCCGGGTGTCAGAGGCTCCTTCGCAATCTTCTGCTTCATCTCTTCGTAGTAGTTCTCGAGGTTCTCGAGAGAAATCTTTGCAGGATCAGCGTCGAACTAAATCTCGAATTTAGTCTTTTCAATCTGCTTGTCGAGTTCACGAATCTTCTCCTGAGCCTCTTCGACGCTCTTGAAGCCGTGCTTCCCTTGAGTGCCCTTTTCGAGGTACTTCTGGATTGTTGCACGCTCTTTCTGAAGTGCGTCAAGTGAACCCTTGAGTGATTCCTCCTCTTCTTTCTTCGAAGTGGTTTTGGTGGTCTTCTTCGGTTCGTCAGGACCTGCGCCTGCTCCGGGATATACGGCAATCTGAGGAGTCTTCTTAGCGAGATCCTCCTGTTCTTTCACTACTTTCTGAATCCACTTCTCGTTCTGCTTGAGCGTGGCGTCGAGCGCTTTCTGGTTCTCGTCCTGCTTCTTCTTTCTGGCGTCGACAGTGAGCTTGTGTTCGTACGCGTTCAGTTGCTTGAGTTGTGCCTCAGAGGTGATGACGTACTGTGATAAGCTCTCCTGAGCCTTCTGCATCTTCTCCTCCTCTCCGACAGCAACTCCGCCGTAGTCGACAGCAGCCGGTTTCGTCAGTCCAGCAGCCTCCCATTTCTTTGCGTCGACCGCATCACCCATTTTGAAGTGACGCTCCTTTGACTGCTTGACGATACGGGAATCGTTCTCAAAGAAGTCCTCGTAGGCCTTCTGGTTGCGCTGCTCGATTGCCATGGCTTCTGCTCTGAGCTGGATTGCACGAATCACATTCTTAGTGTTGTTGACTAAGAAGTTCTCAGCGTCACTGACGCTCTTTATTTTTCCGCCCAAATCTTTCCATGCAGATGCCTGATCCTTGATAAACTTCACCTTTTCTTGCTCAGTCTTCAAGCGCATCCACGCTGAGCGCAACTGCTGGTACTTCGTGACAAGTTCACCGGCTTTCTAACCGACGTTCTTGTAGAACTGCTCCATTTCCGCGCGCTGCTTCTTCGCTGCTTCTGCTTCTTTCTCAGCCGCTTTCTTTCGCTCGTTGGACGCCGAAATCAGCTTGTACATTCCTGCTGTCAGAGCAACTACGGCTGCAATCACTGCCACATATGGAATTGCCTTCATCGCTGTCGAATGCGCAACGAGGGCTGCTGTTGCACGCGAAATCCACATGCAATTCGTTTTTCGAGCAAGTGTATCGAGTTTTATGGCACCGGCGAGAGCGAGTGTCTCTATCTTCTCAGCGGCCTTGATTGACTTAGAGTTGCGCTGCAATATGTTGATGATGTTGATTGCAGCGTTGACGCCGGTTAGAACCTTTACGAGCGCGTTCGCGGTGTCTTTGAAATCCTCATATTCGTCACCTAACATCTCAGTTGCGGACACGAGACCCATCGTCAAAGCGCCTGCTGTCTGCACGGTCTCCTTGAATGCGTCAGCCCAAGCAGTGTCAGAACTCTGCGCTTTGATTTCATCCATCACATCACCGATTGTGTCCTGAAGTTGTGCGGCTTCACCTTTCAGCAACTCCATGCGCTCCTTGATGCCGCGTCCGAATTCGGTGTCCTCTTCGCCAATCTTCATCAGTCGGCGATATTCAACCTCAAGGTTGAGACACTGCTTCTGGAGTTCGCGTAGGTTCTTTTTGGCAGAGCCGAAGTTCATCGCATCGTCGACTTTCTGTGCAACCGACTGAACTGAGGAATTCGTCTCTTCCGCCTTATTTTTAATATCGTCGAATCCCTTCTATGCGGTCCTGACTGACTCAGTCACGCCGCTTGAAGTCATTTCGAGATTAATTCGTGTATTAAGACTCATTTTGTAAAGAATTATTATTATTTAAAAAGCCTGCGAGATTCGTCGCAGCTTCGAAATTCCTCATGGCTTGCTGCTCGTTGTGCGAGAGTTCTCCCTCTTTATCCCAAGGCAGGCTGAACACGTCCTTGACAGCAATCTTCTTCTTCGTGTGCGGTTGTATCGTCAGACAACCCAATATTCTTGTCATATCCCATTGTGCGCGATAAACGTGATTGAGATTCTTAGCCGACAGTCTCAGCTCGCTAGGCTGCATCTTATAGAGATAATATTCTAACGGCACTACGGCGTACGAATAGACCAGAAGCCTGCACCAGTAGTGGTACGTCAACTCTCCCGGCTGCTCTTCTTCGATCTTTTCTTCTGACTTTTTTTTTCTTCAGTATCAGTTGTGAACTTAGCAAGCGCATTGATTGACGTGATTGTCTCGCTGTACCAGCGAATGAAATCGTACAGACGATTGGGGTCTTCATTGCAATATTCGATAAACTCGTCAAATGTGCAAGTCGAGTCACCTCCGCAGGCAACAGTCGAACAGAAGAACATCGTCAGCCAGTCTGAGGTGTTCTGTGCGGCAAAGCTGTAGTGCCGGATCTCTTCGAAAAGCATTTCGGATTTGAAATTGAATCTGAGCTCAATCTCATGATTTTTGATATTAACTTTCATTTCGTAAAAACTGTGTTTTCTTTTGATATTTATCGACCCTGACTTGAGCTGAGATTGTCGAAGATAAATAAGGAAATTGACAATAAGAAGAGATATGACTACAAGCTTTGACACACAGAAATTCGTCGACGAACTGAATCAGATGATTCAGGACCAATTCACCCGAAATGAAATCGCTAGAAAACTGAATGAAATCTCGCACATCAAAATCAACATCGACCTCTTCTTCAAAGGAGGAGCAGAGGCCCGGCAGAAGGCCGAAAATTGACGCGGTCATATCTAAAGACTGCTGGATAAAGAAGTGCATCGTACGAGTCGACAAGCCCAGTGCAGATTCACCGATGCGCTTGCTCTTCTATTCGTGGCCCTTCGCAGAGGAGTTGTTAGGTGACTACTTCTACCTCAAGAAACACGGCTGGCACATAGAATATTCGGAGAGAGTGATTCAAAATCTCGAGTCACTTGACGAGAGATAAATACAATGATTAGTATATTCAGAAATATTTTCTTTTAAACGTTTTAAATTTATCAATGACACGCTCCCTATTGAGAAATACGGAGCGTTTTTCGTGTATAATAATCGTAGGATAAATATCAAGAGGTATAATTTTTATTGTCATTTTTTTAAAGATTAAGTTTTGACTGAAAAAGGGAGCCCGCTGTGATTGCGCGCTCCCTCGTTGTTTTTACTTCAATGATTTATTATATACACACCGATTTAAGTTCTTTTTCTAAAGATTCCAATCCACAATCAATAACATTAACCAAGAAATGTCCATATTTTTCCGCATCTAAATATTGTTCCGAAACCTTTTCGTACATCTTGTCAAAATAATTTTTAATACTTTTCTTTAATGTATCAATAAGTTCTCTTTCATCATCGGAATTCGCGATAGTCTTATCCAATACGATTTCATCATCATTTTTTCGAATGACGATTCGACAATCTAAAGGCAAAGGAATCTTCTCGTACGAATAAACATCGTCAGAAATACGGTTAATAAAGCCAATCAGCTTGTCAAGACAATAAGTGTATTTAAAAAAGTCCATAATAAAAATATTAATTAAATTTTATAAGAAATATCCCGTCGACACGCTGATAAAGTCCAACATATCGTCGGTCATGTACTTCGTCCAGTCCGGAATCTCCAGGTTGTTCTGAGCGCACCATATGATGATATCGTTCACATCCCACTTATCCCTCAGGGGAAAGCCGTAGTCGATGTGAAGCCTGCCCCAGTCGAACACCTTCATCCCTATTTCGAGACGCCTGACAGCCTCCTTTCTCCCGGCCTTGTCATTGTCGAACACATAATTCACGTCGATATCGACCGGCAGATGCTTTGACGCGCCTCCCAACGCAACGCAATTCCCGATGCACAGCGCATCCATCGCGCCCTCCGTGCAGAACACCGGCTCAGAGAAGCGGACGTTGAAGAGGTTGTACAGCGAAGCCGCATCGTTGAATTCCTGAGGCACTTCTTTCCCCGTACGCATTATCTCGTTCAGCTTCGAAAGCGTCACTGTCAGATATCTGCTGCCGCTGACTCCCAACGAACGCTTCTGATAACTTATCAGCCTGTCACCGACAGTGTTAAGGACGAATATCTGCTTCTTCTCGTACGAATAGAGGAATCTGTCGAGACAGTTTATCATTCGGCCCCGGAGATATGCGCTCGCCTCAGGTGACTCGCTTGCGAACTGAAGATGCGAGGCCCTTGCGAAATCCCTTACCGGCACCGTGTAGTCGATGATCTTCGTTGCGTCCGCCATATCGCACCCCTTCTGGAAAGTGCGCTTTCCCATGGACTTTATCAGCGCAACATAATTCCTCTTCATCTCCGACTCGAAGTCGGGAGGCATCTCGATTTTAAACTCCTTAAAGAAACCAGAAAGAGAAGATGACCTCTGGCACTTGTGGCACTTGACCAGACCGGCGAACTTTCCGGTGATATCGACGTCACACTTCAGGTGATGCGCGTGATGCGTACTTCCACCGCACCACGGACAGGTGATCTGAAAGCCGCACCCGTTGGCCTTTGCCTCGACAATCTGACGCTCAGGCTTGTGCGAGAACTCCTGACGCATCAGCTTCATCAGCAGAGCGTACGTCAGTTTTTCTATATTTCCTGCTTCCATATTCAACTCAGGTTAAACATTCCGAACTCGTCCTGTCCGGTGATTTTGACGAAGTCGGAGTCGAGCAGCACGTCCTTAGCCGGACGCTCCTTGTTCTTTGATATGTTGTACGCCTTCTCAATCGCATCCTCAATCAATTTCTTCTGCTCCTCTATCTGCTCCGGAGTGAACTCGTTCTTAGCGTGCGTATCCCAGCCCCTTTTGCTGAACTCGGGATACAAGTACTTCGTGCCGACGCAAGACACATTTCCATTATCTTTACAAACTTCACATATCCACTTGGACCACACGTCCTTCAGTTTAGGCTCTGCGTCAAGCACGTCGCTCAACGTCACACCGAACCTTTTCTTGAATCTTCCGCTGTTCTCATCTTCATCATCCTGAATTATCGTCCGGTCGATAATCTTCGCCTGAGCGCTGTCATATACGCAGTTGTCCTCGAGGTACGGAAGCTTGAAGTAAATCTTGTCACCGGTGTACATCTTCCTTATCTTGACGTCCGTGACAATCGTCCCGTCACCGTCCTTCTTCATCACGAACATATTGTCGATATCTGACAGTGCGCCGAACGATTCGGCCAGATCGTCCATGAAGAAATCATCCCCGCTCTTCACTTTAGAAGCAGCCCCTCTGTTCAGCTGGAAGACGCTGACAACCGCATATCTGTCATTCTGCGCGAATTCGTGCGCCTCAATCACGAGCTGCTTGTATATCTGGTCACGCTGCATATTCGAGGTCACACGCCTCACCGGAGTCATCAGATAGAGATAGTCAATCAGAACCACGTCGAACCTGAATTCCTTTCCCGTCTGATACGAAATCATCTTCTCCCTGGACTTGATGTCATTCCTGAGCAGAGTCATATCGCAAGGAATTGACTTTCCACGGTTGGACGCAAGAGCGAAAGTGCCGATGTGAAGCGAATCTATCTTCTCCCACACCTTATCCATATAAGATGCGTTGGTCAGGTTCTTCAGTATCTCGTCACACGGGAATCCGGAGAGCGCACTCATCATTATCGCGTACACGTCCGGATCGTTCATCTCGAGGTTCACGAAGCAGACGTTCTGGCCGCATTTGAGCGCATCGGCTGCAAGCGTGAACAACATCGTCGACTTTCCCGTACCGGTCAGTGACGCGAATCCGGTCAGAGTCTGTGAGTGAAGACCTCCGCGCAACATCCTGTTAAGCGGCTGTATAAGAGTCGGGTGAATCGTATCGTCGATATCTATAAGGAGACGCTTGTCCCTGAAGCCGACGAACATATTGAGAGAGTTGGTAGTGACTTCGAATTCCCTGTCAATCTCGCGAGAACGCGTGTTGTACAGCTCGACGATATCAGGAGTCTCGAGGTCCGTGTTCGTGATGAACTCCTTCGAGAGAAGAGCGTGCCTGTACGATTTCGCAATCAGAGCCTCCTCGGAAATCATATCATTCGCTGCTTCTTTTATGAAAATTTCTGACAATTCAGCAGAAGCAGTCATCGTGTTCTGATAGAAAGACTTTAACTTTTCGTCGATGATTCGCATCACGTCCTGGACGTTTTTCTCGACGTTCAGAGGGTGTGTGTAGGCTTCGTACAGCTTGTTGTTGACGTCATGATAATAGGCTATCTTGAACGTGTTGAGGGTGTAGTCGAGACCCTTTTCGACGACCAGCTTCTTGACAGGGCTGAACAGCTTGTAGCACATCATCTGGACAGACCATTTCTGATAATCGTCAATCTGGTCGACAACGTGTCTCTTCTCCTCTCCGATGAAATAAACCGGGTTAATCTGTGTCTCACGTCCTTCCGGATCCGTGATGAAGTACTTGAAAATCGCACCAATCTGTGCAGTATTGCTATTCTTTCTCATAATAAATGATGATAAAAATTTTTTTTCTGAGATATTTATCTCGCAAAGTGTACAGCGAAAAACACATTTGGTTTGGACGTCCTTACGTTAATTTTTCCTAATTTTTTTGGGACGCACGAACCAAATGATAAATATCGAGTACAATTTTCATAATTAAGTGATAAAAATTTTTTCTCGTTTGGGGGTTCAGCGGAATCCCTTTTTTTGTGTCCGAACATCAGGTAAAATTGAGGTGAAATTCAGGTCAAAAATTAGGGTTAAAAAACAGCGTCAGATACCGAGGTCCCGGAAAGTTATACTTTCAGTATAAAGTGTTTACCGGTATCTCACTTCGTTCGACTTTTTTCGAGGTTAAATTTCTCTTTATTTTTTGCTTTTATTTTTTGAGTGGCTAGAGCCTTTTGTCTCTCATACGGATATTGAGTGAATAGGTCACGGGTCTGATACCCGTGACGCTGATTCACTATATCCTTACATTCGAGACTGCAAAGGCTCAGCCAAAATTTGAATTCTAGACTTGAATTCTAGATGTTGTTCGTTTAAATTCGATTTAAGGCACTTTGCTTTGCCTTTGACGCTTTAGAATACTTTAAGTGAACAACTATGAAGGTACGATAAAAATAAACGCTCAGAGGGCTTTAAAATGGCTCATTTAGTTTTTGACGTTTAAAAGAGTCAGATCTGTACGTTTCAACCAGATATCTGAAATTTAACTTCTGACGATAAATATGTAAAGTGATTCATTGCGTTGAATCATTTCGTTATATGTCTTCACACAAATTAATATTTGGATCAATTTTAGACGCTTAACTTATCTTCGGGTTAAGCGTCTTTTTTGTCGGTTGTTTAACTCTGACTTATACACCTCCCTATCGGAAATAAATATCTAAAATTAAGTTGATTCAAATGCAGTCTTTCTTCTCGTTTTTCTTTACAGTGATAATCTTTTGGGAATCATTGAAATATCTTTACAGAGTTTACAGAGACTGCAATAGAGCAAAAAAGTTGACAAATGGAATCAAAGTCAAAAACCCAAATCCCTCGACTAGGACAGTCGGACTACGAGAAAGCAGTCAGACGAAGAAAGAGAGCGAATGCAGTTCGTCTTGCTGAGATTAACGGTTACAAGTCAGGTGAAGTTGCACGGTTTTACAACAGTCCTATCTGGAAAAATACTCGCCAATCCAAATTGATGACGAATCCTGTTTGTGAACTCTCGCTTTTGGAGGGTCACGTCGAGGAGGCTGACAACGTGCATCATCTGATTAAATTCCAGTCACAGCCGAATGAAGTACTTCGCTGGAAACTGTTCAGTGACCCCGACAATCTTATCTCTCTGACTTCATCAGTGCATCAGGCTATACACTACGCACCTTATCGGCTGACTCAGAAGCAGTTGGATCATCTGCTCGAACTCAAGAAAAATATTGTAAAGAAATATGAAAGTCTCGGCTTGATTATCGAAAATCCGCCAGATGTAAACGTTTCCTAAAAAATATTTGGTCGAGCTAACTTCCTAGAGGTCGATTTGACATCCCGGGGGCACCTTGAAGCTTTTTTCGGGTCTGGCAAT